>Ga0315279_10007413_pt1 | contig 13564 bp, 11 predicted proteins | sample YL17G06_20_MG_FD_203694 | JGI IMG/M metagenome (GOLD analysis project Ga0315279, IMG submission 203694) | Sediment microbial communities from Yellowstone Lake, YNP, Wyoming, USA - YL17G06_20 | ecosystem: Environmental > Aquatic > Freshwater > Lake > Sediment | place: USA: Wyoming | collected... | reverse complement strand
ATGTGGACTTCGGGAACGCGCGTGTCTACTTAGGCCATTTCCTGTCGAAGTAGATGCTCTTCCCAGAAGCGGAGATGGGGACACCCATCACGACATTTGATTTGGAAAGATAGCCCAAACGTTTCGCGGCGGTCCCAGCCCGATACATGATTCTATTGTCAACGTTCAGATCGCCTGCCGTCTTCACAGCGGAGCCGAGGGCAATCCCTAGATCAAGCACCTTAAAGACACAACTTGGGCCTTCGAAGTCGACTCCTCTAACCGCAGCCGCGCGATTGAACTCCTTACACGTTGAATGACCGCAAGCGCCACAGGACAGACCGAAATTCTTTCTGCCGTTGACGCCCACGAGAAGTAGCGCCTTGGACCGCTTCACATTGTCGGCGTCACGTCTGAAGCCGACGATCTTTCGCTTGGCGCCCATCTTGACCATCTCGACAGCAATCTTGTCCTTCGCGCTCCCGGTGACGAGGACGGTGTCGACATCGTCAACTCCCCCTGATTTTGGAGCAGTACGAGACGAAACCATCATCAGTTCTGCCGCACGCAGGAGACCCTGTTTCTCACCATCTCTGCTGATTACAACTGGCATGTGAGTTCCCTTCAATATCGAGCGCGTAAGCGAAGGGTATCTTCGCATTGTTATGGTTTTTCATCAAAAGATCTCATTGAATGAAGCCTGTCGTCCCGGATTTTTGGCACACCAGCTGCGACCCAGACTGTGTCCAGCATACGACGAAGCTGTAGTATGTAGTTCCGGAGGGGACCCCCTAGGGGTGATAGGGGCTCATTTCTAGATACCATAAGTATTCTCACATCCCGAACGGATCCAGGAGCGACTGCTGCCCTACTACCGCCGCCTGTAGAGGGGAACCTTCGGAGGATCCTAGTTGTGGACGACTAGCCACTTGACTGTGAGTCGCTGGCTAGCAATGATCTTCGCGACCGACAGATGCTTCTTGACGCGTTCTACTGATGATCGAGGCGAGCTGGTCTCCGAAAGGTTAAAAGTGCTTTTTCCTCGTATCGAGCGCGTAGGGCCGGTAGTTCAGCCTGGTATGCCCATCGCTGGGGCCGAAGAACGTCCGGTTTGCAAGAAACGCCAACCAACAATCCGGAAGGCCGCGGGTTCGAATCCCGCCCGGTCCACCATATTTATCGCGTGTTCTTCCCGAATTTTGGCCGTTTCATACGCAGCTTCTTCATGCACAACCGTGCAGCGTTACCCAACACCTATCCTGGTTCAGGCACGGATGGATTTAGCTGAGTTTCGGGTCGCGTAAGACGCCACTGCGGTTAACCTCAAGTGCCTCCGATCCTGTGAGCGCGTCCACTTCGCCGATGCTGTCGATGTTGTCGTGGAATGCCTCCTGGAAGAGTCGCTGGCGTTCCAGCCGGAAGTCCAGGCGGACTTTGTCCTCATGCTTGCTCTTGCAGCGCGTACGCTTGTAGAGCTGGGCAAGGAAATTCTCTGCTCTTTGAGCCGGGGCGAGTGCGGGCCTCTCGTGTGACGAGGGTGTCCCACACCCTCCAAGCGGTTTGTCCTTCTCGCTTCCCTTATGCTGATGTCGAGTCTTTTTCACACCGTAGCGGTCAGATGCGTGAAGATCGTTCCAGGGAAGTCACACGAAGTCAAGAGAGACAGGCAGGACGCCACGCTATCAGACACCATCCGCATTCTGCTCCTACAACAGTTGGCAGAGAACAGCTACCTCGAGGACAGAGAAAAGAAGGCCCCCGGAGTGACCGCATAGCCTCAACCAAGTCGGACAAGACATGTTCTACGGAACTCGAAGGGAGTTCAGACATCCTGTTCGATGCGTAGTAATTGCAGCGATAGCGAGGGTCACGTTCCATGCATAGAATCCTCGAAGAATCCGATCTAGTAAGGGTAAGCGTGTTCCTCGGTCCTCTTAGCCACGTTTTGTGGATTCGTTGGAACTACTGGTTGATCAATGAGCGCATTGTAGATGGCTCTGCCCAGAGCCCTTGACAGGCCAATCGGCACGGCATTGGCGACGAGTTCGTATTGCTTTGGAGTGCCGCCATAGATTTCCCAATCATCAGGGAACTGCTGCACGCGGGCATACTCGGAAACACCAAGCGGCCGGATCTCCTTTGGATGGCAGAATGAACAAGCCTTTCTCCTCGGGTCACACAGCAAGGTCGGGCAAGGCCTATCAAAAGAAAGTCTCCTGAAAAAGGTGGTACGACCACCTTCAGCGTACAAGGCCTGGCCCATCGCGCTCTTTTGAAGGCGAGGAGGAAGCGAACGCCAGTCGCCTCCGGGTGGTATGAGTCGAAAATACCTCTTCGCTCTGCGGGAATAGGATGCGTGCTTCATGCTGCTCGTGTCCAATCCCCTCAGCGCATCACGCAGTGTCATCCATCTTCTTTCTCCTAGAGCGGAATGTGTTGGTTTCGGGAAACAAAATGACACACCGCATCGGTTTCCAACAATGAACACACGCTTCCTGAACTGCGGAACGCCGTAGTCGGCCGCGTCCAGCAACGACCAACTGTACTTGTATCCTAGTCTACCTATCTCCTTGAGTAGCGATGCAAATAGGCTTCCTGGAGCGCTCTGCGACCGTTTCCTGCCTTTTCGGGAGATAGGCGCTGAGAGTATGCCTCTGACATTCTCCATGAGAAAGAACTTCGGTCTTATCCCTTTAACAAGCCTCAGAAAATCCTTCACAAGGAGACCGCGAGGGTCTTCAAGTGAGCGTCTCTTGCCAATTGTGCTGAAAGCTTGACAATCGGGACCCCCAGAGACAAGGTCAATTTCGCCAGGTGATACGCCAGCTGCACGAAGAATGTCACCCGCACTGAGCATCCGGATATCTGCCCGCAGCACATTGATTCGAGGCCTGTTGGCTCTGATAGTCTCACACGCCGATCGATCTATTTCGATAGCAAGTATAGTCTTGAAGCCCGCTTTCTCCAGCCCTAGATCGAGCCCCATTGCGCCCGAGAACAACGAGACATTTGTGAAGCGCATAGAGGGCACTCGTCAATAATGTGGTACACACGTGTGTATTATGTCGTTGCGCCAGACAAGCCAGTATCGCAAACCCGCATCAATGGGCAAATCTGGCATCGAGGGCGGTCATATCTACAAATAAGCGCGCCCAAATCTAGCATTGCGAAATTGTGGATTTGATGCTCCCGTGGAAGAAGTATCATTGCCAACTCCTCGTATGCGGAGAGTGAGAGCTTTCTCTTTCCAATGCCCCTGGCAAACAACCTCCGCAGTATCCGCATGACGTTCGAGTCCACCGCCGCGTCGCGTATTCCGAAGCTGAACGACCTCAATGCAGCCGCAGTGTATTCTCCAACATGTGGTATCTTCTCGAGCTCCTCTTGCGACTTAGGTATAATGCCGTCGCAGTGTTCCACAATGTATCGAGACGTTTCAATCAATGCTTGCGTGCGTTGGACCTGGAGACCGATTCTCTTCAATATCTGTCGGAGCGCCTGAGCGTCAGCCTGAGCGAGCGCGTACACGCTGGGAAATGTGGTCAAGAGCTCACAGTAGACAGACGCAGCAGCCGTTGAGGTCGTCCTTCGCAGTAGAATTTCGCTCAGAAGCACGGAGTATGGCGATCGCCCTTCCCGCCACGGAAAGGAACGCAGATTCTTCTTTGCCCATTCGTGCAATTTTCGCGAAATCGCGTGACTACGTGTACGGGCAGTGGCCAGGGTGGAAGACGGCAGAGTCAACTCTCGAAAATCCTCTTGAAATCTTCCTCCGGACTCTCGGAGAAGTACAAGGTCTCAAGGTCATTTCGCATCCCGAAGAGTCTCCTCATATTGACACAGAATTCATGATACTCATCTAGGCGGATCCTGAGACGAAGCGCCTCGCTGAAGCTGAGGTCCTTCATCTTCGATTCGATCAATACCTTGAACAGAGTATCCGGCCAGAAGTCTTCCTTATAGTAGACATAATCACCAATGCGCATCACGTTGGCGAGCGGTAGTTCTTGGGATGAACTGAACTGGGACTTGAAGTCCGATGCTCTCATCTTTCTCACACTGTTGACGTACGCGAGCGCGGAATAGCGACATATCGCCGGATCATCGCCGAGGAATCCTAGGAAAGCGACATAGGGAAGCTTGTCTGCAAGAAACCACGCGGCTACTACAAGAAGCCAACCCCTGTACTTCTCAAGATCACTCGGGTCATCGATTCCTAAGGTCCACTGGCGCTGAATATTGTCTTCAACACTTCTCCTGAAAGCCTCGACACTCATTCTTGCGGTGAGCTTACCGTAGTCATCCTCAAAGTCAATCTCTGACTGACTCAAATCAAATCCGTACCCTCCTGCACTACGAACACTCCTGACCTTCGAAACCTTACATACGGTTGCGAAATAGAAGCCGAGTCTGAATCCCTCGAGCGTGTCAAGCGGAGTGAACATCGCGAGTCTGTGGCTTGTTCCGATGATCTTCGCATGCAAACTTGTGCGGAGAAGAAACTTGAGCTTGCCAAGATCATGGAGACGCGTTCCGACGTCTAGGTGACTCGCCTCTCTACCCCTCACGGCGTGAGCTCGATTGAAAAACGGGTACAGGTGGAAATTCGATAAAGTGAGCCTGTCGTAGATTTGGAACTGATCCACCGGCACTTGGGTCAGGATCTCGGTCGTACTTAGCGCGATTGTCTTCATGAACTCGGGAATCGCAATAACGATGTCATAGACTTGACTACCATACTTTTTCTGCCATCGGTGGCTCTCGATAAGCTGCAGGACAATGCCGCTAAAGTCGGCCGAGAATCTCGTGGACATGCCTATACTTGCGAGTTGACGGATTACATGCTCACAACACTTTTGTGTGAGAAGCTTGAGCAAGCCCAGTGCGCGTTTCGATACCACTTGGCTGGTCTGTTCACGTTCTTCCCGCGCGATGGACTCAGCTGACTGAGGGTTTTGAATCATCTTCTCTGCTACGCGAGGAATAAGCTTCCTCGCCTCTTCAGCCGTGCAGACAGCATCATAGAAGACCATGTGAAATTGGGGATATTGACTTCTGAGAAACTCTTCTACGTCACGCTTAGGATGCAGCGGAGACCCCCCAACTTGAGAAACCGTGAAGCGAAGTCTCGCATCAGCCCCAGAAGTTCTGGATCGTCAGTGTAGATACCCACTTCAAGGTTGTCCGTCGTACTATCTGACTTGATATTCGCTGACGTTACGAGCATCGAGCGGTCTGAGCACCAGACTTTGGCGTGCGCAATTGTGGTCTCCTCTTTGAGGTAAAACACACGGCCCGATCTGAATCTACTTCTGATGAGTCCCTCGAGCTTCCTTAACTCGAAGTTGACCCCTCCAGGGTATTGCCTTCTCAGCACGGGCTCGCTCGTGATGACAGTCAGATCCACTTCCTTCTTTTGAAGGTCCTTCAACGCAAGCTGGAAAACCGCAACATCGATGAAAGGGGAGATTATGAGGAGTTCTTTCTTTGCATCTTCAGCGACGGCTCGCTGGGCATCGAGCGTATCGGTTAGCAGGTCCAGAAAAAGGCCCTTGAGCTGTCTGGATGATGGTGGAGGAACAGTGACGCAGAGCTTGAGTGCGGTGCCACGGTCAATATTGGGTGTCTCATCAAATTCAACCTTGTCGAGGTCGGTCATATAGCGTGCGAACGAACGGCCGGTCTTTGTCGTAGCATATCGTTCCCGTTCGTCTGCCTCAAGGAAGCCCAGTTCCACCGTCAAGAGCAGTAGAGACTCGAGTTCGCTCGTATTGAGTTCTGCCATCTGCGTCATCGGTTTCTTCAGGTCTTCGTAGGTTGCGAACCCGTCATCGACCCTCTCTATGATGTCAGCGATGACTCTGAATTTACGCTGGACTTCCAAGTGCACCAAACACCGAGGCTAGCAAAGAAGAAATGCTGCGGTCGAGTAGATATTCTTATGACTCAAAGGAGCGCGTCTGGCCTTCCTTCAGACTGGGCAGAACGTGCTGCCGTTGACCTTGTGCAACACTTGAGAGCCAGAACCATGGCGGGTCTCCCGCATATCGGAGTCTTGGGCACCGTCAGCAGACAGTATCTCTCCCGTAAGGAACCGGACGAGCCCAGCGATATTGAAGAGGACGAGTACACCAACCCGACCGATAGCGAAGAAAGTGAGACCGCCTATCCTGACTGGAAGTTCGTCCCGAACAAGCTGGCTTATCAGGTGACGCTTGAACCTGAGGGGCGAGACATGCTCGTGACCAAAGCAACGTTCTACGTTCGACTCAGGGAGGGTTGTGATGGAGATGTGGGAGCGACACTTGAAGACAGGCCGCAAGAGTACTGCCTTGCCGAAGACGAACTTTTCGCATGTTTCGCGCGCTACGACGTGATAATACGGACCGACCCATCCCTCGGAAAAGCCTCTGACGTGGAGATTACCCTCAACGGTCAATCAGACACAGCGAGCACGATCAATGTCAAATCCCAAGAGGTGTCACAAGAGGTAAACATCGACATTCGAAACAAGAGCGATGTCTTTCTCTACTATGAGGAGGGGAAACCTCGTCTCACGAAACAATCGTACCATGTCAAGATCGTGAAGCGCATAACCAAGGCCGACAACGTGATAAAATCGTACTTTGAGATCAGGAATCTGAGCCCTAGAACCCAAAGAACAGTAATCCCGGTCAGGAAGAAAGACGAGGCGACGGGTGAAGTGGAACCTGAACAAAAATCACTAGAGAGACTCAAGGAATTCGTGGGAGAAAGCGAACTGTGGACTGAATATCATCCGCGCTTTTTCGAGGTCGAGAAGAATGCCAACAACCCTGAAGGTAACAGGTACGGCTATCTCATGGAACTGGAAGCCACTGAGATCGTGAGGTCAAAGCGCTTCCCCTATTCCGAACCCGACGCGGCGCGCACCGTCAATGCCGTGATGGATGACCATGAGCTGACGAAGGAGAGTGATCTGTATGTTGGGCATATCACCTTCAGGGATCATCTGACGTTCCTCGAGAGAGTCCCCGTCATGACGCCGGGATCTCCTACTGCAGAATTCTTTGCACAGCTCGGCCTCGACCGGAGACTCGCGGAGACGTTCTCGCAGGATCTGGGATTTGGTGCCCTATGGAAGTTTCAGGCACAGTCGATCACGAAAATACTTGAAGCATCGAAGTCCGAGAAACTGCGGCCTGCCGTGCTTATCTCCGCGCGAACTGCTGGCGGCAAGACAGAGGCCTTCCTCATTCCCATCTTGCAGTACTGCATCGAACATCTGGAGTCGAGGGGTACGAAAGCCCTTGTCTTCTATCCGACGAAGGCGCTTGCCAACGATCAGACGAACCGGTACATAGAGGTACTGTACCACCTGAACAAGAAACTGCCGCGAAAACTGACGTTGGGACTCCTGCACGGCGATATCTCGAAGTTTGAACCTGATCCGGGATCTGACGAGGACTGGGATCTTCCACTCGCATGTCCTGCATGTGAGAAGGGGATCCTCAAGTCCGAGGAAGGACTCGTATTGAAATGCGATTCGTGCGGCGAAGTGATCGACTTTGTTAAGGTGAGGAACAGACTGCTAGCCTATTCGGATCCACCTGACATACTGATCACAAATCCAGATACACTCATATGGGATCTTATGCTCAAGCCACACGATCACTCGATTTTCGGACGACCGGTATACGCGTGTCAACAATGTAACTGGACGTACATCGCAAAGGGAAAGAAACGGAAATGTGAGAACCAGCGCTGCAGAGGCAGCAACCTCACGCCCATCGAACCATGTCTGCCGAGGTTTATCGTCTTCGACGAGGTCCACATGTTCAAAGGCACATTCGGGATCAATTGCTCGCATTTCATCTCGCGACTTGAGTGTGTCATCCAGAGATATGCACGGGAGTTCCACCAAACACCCTCTTGGAAAATCGTAAGGATCGGGTCAACGGCAACCATCTCGAACCCGTACGAGTTTGCCAAGGATTTTTTCAAAGCTGCACCAGAGGATATCGCACTGGTTCCGAAGGATGATGACGAGCGACGAAGCTTCTACACGCTTGGGGACTGGGATAGTGGTGTGAAGCGACATCATGTGTTCATGATGCCATATGCCTACAACACAGACAGCACGATCGGAAGGACGATACACTACCTGCAGCTTCGCGCCAAGCTAGGTAGACCACCATTCCTCTTTCAGTCGCTGCGAGATTCTTGGGGAGAATTCCTAGAGACGATCACGTTCGTCAACTCGATCCGCTCGTCCAATAATCTCATTGGGCTGACACGGAGGACTGTCGCGAACGAGTTGCCTGAACTTAAGGTCAATGGCCACACGACAGATTTCGACAGAAAACAACGGGGGAGGATTGAGCGCTTGTTCAACAAGGGCGAGTTGCACGTTATCTTCGCAACTCAGACGCTCGAGGTTGGAATTGATTTTCGGCGAGTCGACGCAGTGATTGTAAACGGGTTCCCGTTCTCGTTTAACGATTATTTGCAGCGGATAGGGAGGGGCGGTCGAAAGCGGGACTCGCTCATTGTCACTGTGTGCCAGAACTGGAAGCCTATCGACCATTACTACTATACGAACGCGAAGGAAGCGCTCAAGGATCCCACGACCCACATCGAGCCCGTTCCGCTAACGCGAAACAATGTGGAGGCACTCAAGAAACACGCCCGCGGCGCAGTATTTGATTATCTGATGGCACAGCCAGAATGCACGGACTACCTGAATGACTTCAGATCATTACGTGTGCTCGACGATAAGAGGTCGCAAATGCTCGACTACTGCGTGGACTCGTTAGAGGTTGGTCTCCCCTTCGAGACGGAGATACGGGAAGCTGTTGGCGAGTTTCTCGATGAACTCGTCACAGGCGCCGAGAATGAGATCGCGTCAGTGCCGCTTCCCAAGAGATTCCATGAGACGATCAACCAGAAGTATCAGCTCACCAGCCTACGGTCGACCGATCGCGAAGTGATGGTAGAGGTGATCTGGGCGCGATGACCACCACGACGAAGGCGCTCGGCTACGCACTCCGCAGTCTCTATCCCGCTGCCTTCACTTCATACCAGGGGGTCGTGTTCAAGGTAACGGGCCCTGAGACCGGAACTCTTCGCGGGTACAAACCCGACATGAATCTCACGATAAAAGTGAGACAGAAACTGGCTGAAGAGTCAGGAAAGGCGCTCGTACGTAAGGCAACACGGAAGCTCATTTCCCAAATAGCCGATGACACCGACCGAAGGATCACCATCAACGAACTCGGAGTCACGATCCCCAACAAGATAGAACTCAGGTTCGACGAATCCCTAGACATGGTCTTTTGTAGTGATCCTGCGTGCGGTACACTTGACAGGCTCACATACCACAAATATCCGCCACGTGACAGAATGCCAAACTGCAGGACTTGCAAGAGTGCGCCAGTCCAGCAAGCACCGGTGTGGATCCCGCAAAGGATCAAAACCGGAGGAATCACGGTGGGTCACGCAATGTTGGGAGGCACGCAGTCATCTTCTTTCATCCGCAACATGGGCACTCGTCAGATATTCTGCTATTATAGCACGCCTGGTGACGGTTGCCTCAATCCGTTGAGCACTGACAAGAAGTGTGTCCACGATTTTGTGGCAAAGCTAGGATCACTCAAGATGCTGGATTCTCAGAGACCGATCGACTCCCTGCGCCGATATAACCCCCACTGCCCGAAGGGGCTTCCCGTTCAGCCAACAAAACTCGAGCGGTTGCATAGAACAACGACCTTTTGGTACAAGATGGATTATCCTCGCGAGTCCATGACCGTTCCTCTCCAGGTGTCGGCGGTCGAGCCGCACGTGATCTCCGGTGATACTGAGGTCGATGAAATCAACAACGTGCTCCATGAGGTTAAGCCACTTATTTTCAACGGCAAGCTCGTTGACCTAGAACGCTCTCAGTTCTCGAGATTGCGGGTGCTCGAAGCAACATACGGATACCGAGCCGGCAATCGCTTCACGGGGGTCTCAGAATACTACCTCGATGGGCAGGAAAACAATGTGCCGGGGAGGCTCACGGAAACGCAGGGTTTTGTGCTGACTTTGCGACCAGAACTGTATGATGCTGTCGAACAGATCAGACAGGAGCAGTTCCGAGAAGAAAGCCTCGACTATGTTGTCGATGTAGCACTTCATTCGCTGAAGCATGCTCTTCTGGTACTCGCGCCGCTCTACACGGGGTTTGAACCCGACAAGTTTTACGGCTCATTTGATGCACAAGGAGCAAACCAGGGTGCAACGGTCTCCGTCTACGATACTGACGAAGGAGGCAGCGGAGGGTTCGCGACTCTAATGCGTGACAAGAACGGATTCCTCAGAATGTTGAGAGAGATACGCAAGAGACTTGTGTGCCCGACAAGAGACTGTCTCACCGCTTGTAAGCAGTGTCTTTTCATCAAGAACTGCGGCAACGTTAACAGGAAGCTGAACCGTCACCTGCTCAATCAGCTCGGCATCTTCCAGCTTGAGTAGCTGCGCACTGGTCAAGGGGAAGAGACAAAGGGTTGTGGTCTGCAAAGAAGGAGACTGAGCATCTAGTTGGCCTTCATGCCCCAAGCTGGAATGGAATGAAAGTCGGGGGAGATCGTGAGCCCAAGACCCCTTGTTCTAGATCTAATGAAATGCATCAAACGCGACGACCGACGATCTGAGACTTCATTCAGTTGCCCGCGATCTTCCTTATCTCATCAACAACATCGTTCCCATACCCGTGAGAAATGAGCCCCCTGACCAACGTGTCAAGATACTCAGGAGACGGCCTTGCTCCTCGCAGAGTCACTTGGAAACAATACGCGAAAGCTTTGATTTCCCCCACATATCTCGGGTCTACATGTTCGTATTGCTCTGTTAATCTGTCGAGCTGCTGTTTCGAGATCCGATATTTGACGCCGTAGACCTTGTCGTTAGGGTTACCGGTCGCCAGAATATTCGCAGTGTGGCAGCGCCAGTGGGGAGAATAGACATTGAAGACGAGGCGATGCTTGCCAAGAATACACTTGATTGTCCCATTCCAAACTCCGATCCGCTTCCGCAATTGCGCTGGATCCAAGTTTGAACCATAGGCGAAATACCACAAATCCTCGACCGCGGTGGTGTCCCCCATGCTAGAGGGGTTCCAGTAGGAACGAAGCACGGGTGTGACTTTCCGCTTTAGTTCACGAACCAGGTCGGAATCGCCGTAATCGTATATATCGTCAATGCCTAACACATTCACTTTGTCGATTTCGCATTTGAATCCGGCGTGTATGTGCTGAGTGTGCTCCGGCTGCATTGCTAAAATCATATCCGCCCAATCGACAAGGGCTTGTGTGAGAGGATTTCGTCCAGGAGAGGGCGCGGTTCCAGCTGACTTTGTTTGCCATTTGCCATCGAAATTCTGGAAAAGCTTCTCAGCGCTGGGACTTCGTTCAGAGTTTCCTGAACATACAAAAAGAACGTTAGGCATCTTTGATTCCAGCATCCGAGGGTTCGACTGCTTTGACTAGTCGGTTCGTAAGCATGTTTGCGCTATGTTTCGTGCGGTCGTCGAAGTTGCTGAACAGTCTCCACAAAGATCTTCCATTCGCCCTGTTTGGGAGCCTTTGTTTGGGAATGCCTAAGACAGAACACCCAGAACCCTTTGCTTTCGAGTATCTTCTTCGTCTCTTCAAGATAGTAGATCTTTCTCTTTCTTTTCCTGCTTCCACTCACATTTGTCTTGTATGTCTCCTCAATCGTCAAGTAGGCGCAGCTTGTGTGCAGGGTCTCTGCAAGTCTTTTGAATGTGTGACCTAACGTCCTCAATCTCTTCTTGAATTCCTTCCTACTTGCTATTGCTCCGCGCTTTTTCACCTCCAAGACGAGTCTGACTTTCTCGCCAGTATACGAGTTCGTGTATTCTGAGGGATCAGCATCGGAATCTACTACAAGCAAGTCAAACTCATCTGGAAAATCATTCACAAACACGTGCGGACCAACAACTTTCAGATGACAGCTTTTCAGGTGATTTTCCAGGAATTTCGCCACGACTCTGCACACGACGTCTCCATTGAATTCATGCCATCTTCTGGCTGGACGAGGACTTTTCTTGGTTGCTCGAGGCTCTGCAATCTTTCGTCTTCGCTCCTCGGTTCTCGTGGTCTCGTCGACCATTTGTAGGATTTCGCATTGCTCCTCGTCAAACAACTGATTCACTGGGTGCGCCTTTGCACTTTTCTCAGCTTGGGAGAGCGCTGCTTCCTCGAACTGGGTGGAGGGTTCTCCGAAAGTGGCGGAGGCATTTCTCAAGAGAGAGCTTCACCTACAAGTTTCCTGACGCATGAGTACACGCTATCTGCCTCGGAAATCTGTTCAACTACGTGGCGCACTCCAAGTCTCTCGAGCTTCTTGGCCCAATCAAGGTTGACCTGATCAGTCATGCCTGAATAGGAGTCCAAAGTCTTTCCTGTTATCCCGCAAGAAATCATGTAGCATAGTGCTTCTTCGTACGAGGTATCCTCGAGAAGCCGCATGCGCAGCACTTGTTGCAGATCCTCAACAAAAATCCCGTAGAGTGCACATGAAGCGAAGCGTCCCGCCAACCCGGTGTTCAAAGTTGGATTTCCTTCTATTTCGAGAAGAAGTTCATCGCGATCCAAGATGACCTGTCTTTCAGCAAAGCCGGGCACAAACATCGGCGATCCGTTGACTATCCGCGCGAACTTCTGCGTGTGTCGGAGAAAAATGCTCCTTGCCAGCTCTGAGCTTGGATGTCCATTTAGACGCTGTCGGTCGTCTGCGTACTCCGAAATGACATCCTTGACATCTTTGTCAACCAACATTTCCAGTTCCGCACGTTTCGACAACCATTTGTCCAAGTCTTCATGCCAGGCTTTCACCATCACCTCTTGGTCATCGATGTACCCGAGGGCCCGAGAACTCAGCCAGCAATGAACGTATTCATGAAGGGCAGTTGTCAAGAAAAGACTCCGTTCACTAGGAGAATCAAACGAAACCAGCAAGGTTCGGAGACCTGCGACCCCGCGGCCGTGGACACCCGCTCTTGAGCGGGCGGGCAGAACAAGGTAGCCGGGTGTTCCCATGCCATAATTTTCGGCGTATTCCAGTAGCGCATCTCTTGCACGATTGACGAGGTCCGTCTCCCTGGAGACCATCTTGCGATCCACACTCATGTCCCGAAACGTCAGATAGTCTTCCTTAATCTGCCATGTCATTTTTCTCGCCGTCGCTCTATCATGCTTTTCTTCCTTACCATTCTCCTAGCCCTTTAATTGCATAGTCACCTTCTACCAGACCAAGGAGACTAGTCATCACGGTCGCACATGGAGTGTGCAGTGATTGAAGTGAGGACTACTCCACGTGATTTGGTACAAACGTTGCAGTCTCAACATTGAGCAATAGAAGAAGCGAATCACTGGTTAGGGGCATTGACAAGAACTCTCGCCACTTCGTTTACGAAGCCCGCTCTCACTTTGCCAGCCTCGCTGCAATCTCTGCCACAGTCTTCGGATACTTCTTCGCATATGCCATGAGCTTCTCCTTTGACGCGCCCTTCTCCCAGCCGCTGACATCGGCCACAATCTTCTCT
>Ga0315279_10007411_pt1 | contig 13566 bp, 9 predicted proteins | sample YL17G06_20_MG_FD_203694 | JGI IMG/M metagenome (GOLD analysis project Ga0315279, IMG submission 203694) | Sediment microbial communities from Yellowstone Lake, YNP, Wyoming, USA - YL17G06_20 | ecosystem: Environmental > Aquatic > Freshwater > Lake > Sediment | place: USA: Wyoming | collected... | reverse complement strand
GGACGGGATTGAACTCGAATTTATAGATCCAAATTTCGTTCGGACCGGGGCCGTCGTCGTAGGGGTTGCGACAGCCGCTCAGGAAGATGAAGGACAAAATTATAATACCAACCGCCGATAAACGCCCGATCAACCGGCCTCCTTTTTTAGCGGAATAATTATAGGAAATTAACTGGGAAAGTCAAGACGGAACGGATCTTACGATTTTGTGAAAACGACCTCGCCGTCCTTCATGTCCGAGCGGATTTTATCGCTTTTCTTGAAATCACCGGCGATTATGGACCGGGACAGCGGGTTCTCGATCCGGCGCTGGATCGCCCGGCGCAGCGGCCGCGCGCCGTAAACCGGGTCAAAACCTTCATGGGCTAAATAATCCTTAACTTTGTCCGCGAATTCGATCGCGCAGCCGAAATCGGCGACATATTTGACGATCTTAACCAACTCCCTTTCGACAATCCCCCGGATCTCCTCGAACCCGAGCGGTTTAAAGATAATGACTTCGTCGACGCGGTTCAGGAATTCCGGCTTGACGCTGCGCTGCAAAATTTGAGTCACTTCATCCCGTGCTTTTTCGTAATCGAATTTCCCTGCTTTCAGGTCCGCGGTGATTATCTCGCTGCCCAGGTTGGAGGTCATGATCACGATCGTGTTTTTGAAATCCACGGTCCGGCCCTGGCCGTCGGTGAGCCTGCCATCCTCCAGCAACTGGAGCAGGATGTTGAAAACATCGGGATGGGCTTTTTCGAATTCGTCAAACAGGATCACCCGGTAGGGTCGACGCCGGATGGCCTCGGTCAGCTGGCCGCCCTCTTCATAACCGACATAACCGGGCGGCGCGCCGATCAGCCGGGAGACGGTGTGTTTCTCCTGGTACTCGGTCATGTCGATACGGACCATCGCCTCTTCCGTGTCAAAAAGGAATTCGGCTAAAGATTTTGCGAGCTCGGTCTTGCCAACGCCGGTTGGACCGAGGAAGATGAACGATCCGATGGGACGCTTGGGGTCCTTCAGCCCAGCCCGGGAGCGGCGGATCGCGTCGCTGACAGCGTTCACGGCGATATCCTGATCGACCATGCGCTCATGGATCCGCTCCTCCATCTTCAGGAGTTTCTCCATCTCGGTCTGGAGCATGCGCGAAACCGGGATGCCGGTCCACGTGGCAACGATCTGGGCGATGTCGTTATCGGTCACCCGATCGTCGATGCCCCGCTGCTTCATCCATTTTGATTTTTTCTGTTTCAATTCTTTTTGGATCTTTTCGGCCTCGTCCCTCATTTCGGCCGCTTTTTCGTAGTTGCGCTGGTCGACCGCGGTTTTCCCTTCGTCGTTCAGGCGCTCCAGTTTATGTTCGAGTTCTTTGAGCTCGACGGGCATCGAGTAGATCTCGATCCGGGCCCGGGCGCAAGCCTCGTCGATCAAGTCGATCGCCTTATCCGGCAGGTATCTTTCAGTGATGTAACGTTCGGATAATTTCGCGGCCGCTTCGATGGCGGAGTCGTCGATTGTGACGCCGTGGTGCGACTCGTATCGGCTCTTCAAACCCTGGATGATCCGGATCGTATCCGCGATCGAAGGCTCGCCGACAAAAACCGGAGCGAACCGGCGTTCCAGGGCGGCGTCCTTTTCGATATGCTTGCGGTATTCATTGAGGGTCGTGGCGCCGATGCACTGCAGTTCACCCCGGGCCAGTGCGGGTTTCAGCATGTTCGATGCGTCGATCGCGCCTTCCGCCGCTCCGGCACCGACGATCGTATGCAGTTCGTCGATAAAAAGAATGATCTCCCCCTTGCCCTTGCGGATCTCGTCCATCACCGCCTTCAACCGTTCCTCGAACTCACCGCGGAATTTGGAACCGGCGACCAGGGACCCCATATCCAAAGCCAGGATCCTTTTATCGATCAGGATCTCGGGCACGTTTTTCTCCACGATCTTCTGGGCCAGTCCCTCGATGATCGCGGTCTTCCCCACGCCCGCCTCGCCGATCAAGACCGGATTGTTCTTGGTCCGACGGGAAAGCACCTGGACCACACGCTTGATCTCGTCGTCGCGGCCGATGACGGGATCCAGCTTACCCTGACGGGCCAGCGCCGTTATATCACGCGCGTAGCGCTCCAGGGCCATATATTTATTCTCTGCGTCCTGGTCGGTCACCCGCTGGGTTCCGCGGATCGCTTGCAAAGCCTGGTAAATTTTTTCACGGTTCAACCCGAAATCGCGGACGATCTTACCGGTCTCGGATTCCCGTTCTTCGCTGATCGCCAGTAAAAGGTGCTCGCAGCCGACATACTCGTCCTTCATGCGCTGGGCCTCGGTCTGAGCCTGGGCGATGAGCCGCTTGGTTCGCGGCGTTATATACACCTGAGCCGTGGTCCCATCGTAGACCTTGGGACGCGTCTCCATCGCGGCTTCCAACCGGCGGCTGATCATATCGGGCACGATATCCATGCGCTTCAGGATATTGGGCACTAAACCGTCTTCCTGACGGAGCAAAGCCAGGAACACGTGTTCGACATCCAGTTCCTGATGGTTATATTGATCCAAAACCTCCTGAGCCAAAGTCAGGGCATCCTGTGCTTTCTGGGTAAATTTATCGTAACGCATATGCATTTTAGACAAAAAGGGCGGAAAAATGTTTATTTATCGACGTATTGTCAATATTATTACGAGACTTAACAATCTGCTTTACGGATCAGACCACTCAATAGTTATTTTCAATACCTTGACTTAGACCGTAAAATCCGTAATATTATCCATCCATGGAGCAATTTTTCGCACTTTCTCTTCTTTTATTATTATTGATAATTTTTCTTGGTTGGGGTATCTGGGAATGGCGCGGGCATCTCCGAAACCTGAGATCAATACCCAACCGGATCATCGTGAACGGCACCCGGGGTAAATCATCGGTCACCAGGCTGATCGCGGCCGGATTGAGGGCAGGAGGTTTTAACGTGCTGGCCAAAACGACCGGCACCAAACCCCGGATCATCATCAATAACGATACGGAAAACTCGGTCGTACGGCTGGGCCGGGCGAACATTCAAGAACAGATTTCGGTGATCAAGAAAGCCGCGCGCGGAAAAATGGACACGGTTGTTTTCGAAAACATGTCCTTGCGCCCCGATCTGCAATATATCGAGGAAAACCGCATTATCCAGCCGAACCTGGTCGTGATCACGAATGTCCGCGCCGATCATCTTGATGTCATGGGCCCTACCCTCAACGATATGGTCCGCTCTTTTATCAACGCTGTTCCGAAAAACTGCCCTGTCGTGACCGCGGAAAAAGAACTTTACGACGAGATCAGAACGCGGGCCGAGCAAAGATCCATCTTGGTCGAACAAAGTCATGAAGAGGATGTCGATGAAAAAGAAATGAACAACTTCGCCTATCTTGAACACCGCGAGAACGTTGCCCTGGCCCTGGCCGTTTGCCGCCGGATGGGTGTCGAGGAACAGGCCGCCCGAAAAGGCATTTTCAATTCCCGGCCCGATCCGGGCGCGCTTCGAAAATACAACCTCGTGATCGGCGGCAAAGAAACCGTCCTTTACAACGCCCTGGCCGCTAACGACCCGGATTCCACGTACCTGATCTACGAGCGCTTGGGTAAACCAAGGAAGAACCTCTACATCCTCGTCAATTGCCGGGACGACCGCATCGACCGGTCCTTGCAAATGGCGGAATTGCTCCGCGAAAAGATCCCCGCCGACGATTATTTTATCTGCGGACGCAATACCGTCCCCCTGATCCGTCACGCTATCGGACGGGGCGTGGAAAAAGACAAACTGATCAACCTGGAGGGCGCCAGCCTTGACCGGATATTCCGAACCATCGGCGAGCGGATCCGGGACCGGGCCGTCATTTTCGCGATCGGGAACATCGTCGGATACGGCGAAGAACTGATAAACTATATCGTCGAAAAAGGAACCCGATGATCATTATCGCCGTCGGTCTGGGTATGATCCTGACCCTCCTATTTACGGAAACGATCGGGCTGGCCGCCGGGGGGGTCGTCGTCCCCGGTTACATCGCGCTCAACCTCCATCACCCGGCCCAGATCGCGGCCACGGTCCTGGTCGCTCTCGCGACCTACTTGATCGTCCGGGTCATCGCCCATTACATGCTAATTTACGGCCGCCGGCTGCTGATCGTTTCGATCCTCATCGGCTATTTGATCGGGTACGCCACCAAACTCCTCCCGCCCATTTCTTTTGCCCAGAATTACATCGACCTATCGACGATCGGTTTTGTCATTCCCGGCCTGATCGCGTATTGGTTCAACCGTCAGGGGATCCTGGAAACGTTATCGGCCATGGTCATCGTCTCGGTCCTGGTGCGGCTGATCATAATCGTCGTTACCGGCGGTGTCATCCTCCCATGAAACTCCGGACGGAACAGATCCCGGCATATGTCCTGATCATCATCGCGGTCTTCGCCGCTGTCATTTGCTGCCTCGCGCTGGGCACCCGGCAAAAGTCCTACGCGCCGAATTTCGGGTCGAAAATAACGGCCGCCCAATCAACCCGTCGAATAATGGAACGAATCAAGGAAAAACAGAACGCCGAGGGGGTTATCATCGATCCGATCAACGACCCGAACCAAACCGGGTTCATCGGTTCCCAGCATTCGCTCATCACCACGGAATACGGAGAGCTGGAAGCAAAACTTACCTCGCTCAACCCCAATTTCTCTGCCCTGATCGTCCAGCTGCTTAAGGACGCCGGAGTTAAACCCGGGGATGGGGTCGCGATATCTTTCAGCGGTTCGTTTCCCGCGCTGAACCTGGCGGTCATCGCCGCTTGCGAGGCCTTAAACTTGAAACCGGTAATCATCACTTCGGTGGGCGCTTCGATGTGGGGAGCCAACGACCCGAACTTCACCTATCTCGACCAGGAAAAATTCCTTTTCGATAACGGGCTCATTAAACACCGCACCCGGTCCGCATCGATCGGAGGCGTCGAGGATCTGGGCCGTGGACTGAGCCCCGAAGGCCGGGAATTGATCATCAAGGCGATCGCGCGCAATGGCTTGGACGAGATCAAAGCCCTGGATTTGGACGGATCGGTCCAAACCCGCATGAGAATTTACCTGAACTCGGCACCGCCGGTCGGATACCGGGCTTTTGTCAATGTCGGCGGTGGAGCGGCGGCCCTGGGCGGCGTCGACCTCCCTTCGGGGATCATCGAGCCGAACCAGAACATTATGAACCGGGGCGTCGCCGGAGAATTTTTAAGGCGGGGCGTGCCGGTCATCAATCTTTCGGACATCAGCCGCCTGGCCCAGATCCATAACCTTCCGATCGCGCCCATTCCCCTGCCGCCAGTCGGCCGGGGCAAGCTTTTCTACGATTTCCGATACTCGGTTCCCCTGGCGGCCATATTGGCCGCGATTATGCTGGTCATAATTTTTATTGTTCTGAGATTGGATGTCGATTATTACTTAAAGAGAATTTTTAAGAAAGGAGCATGAAGAATGTTCGAACTGATCGCTATTCATCTTATCCTCGGCCAGATCAAAACCACCATTCCCCGGCCGGAAGTAAAGGTCCGGATCCAGACCTACCAGGAAGATACCTATTACCTCATCGGCAAGGACCAGCCCACGGAGATCACGGTCGAGGGTCCGACCTGGATCCGGGTTTATACGCGAATCCCATGGCATGAAGATTGGTCCGGGACCAAGACCTATAAAATCATTCAGCAGACCAACGGCCAGCTGGAAAAATTCATATCCCTGGAAAGCGAACGCTCGAAGGTCGCCAAAACCGGCCCGGTGCGGCTCAGTAAATGGCGGTCATTCTTTATCAACGTCCCGCAGGGACAGAACACGTACCGTTTTGTCCATTGGGCATCGCCGACTGATTCGATCTTTCTGAAATACGCCTTTGAATCGCCTAAAAAATGGACGGAGTTTGCGCCGAGCACCTACTTATCCAAGCTCGAATTGACCGAAGCAGAAAAGGTCATCGAATATTACGAAGCCAACGACCAGAAACCGGTTGTCTTGGAAGTCACTGGCCCCCGGAAAGTAAGGATCATCGCCCGTTTGAACTTTACCATGACCATGCCCGCCGAACAGTTCTTTACGATCGACATCAAAGAAAAGGGCCGCAGTGTTAAAACTCAATCATTCCGAGCTTACCGGTCGGAAACGACCGTCTATCGGAACCTCCGGGATGCCGTCCCTTCAAATCCCCACATATTTTATCTCGACGCCCGCAAGGGCCAACACCGTTACGAGATCTTCCTTTCCGGACTTACCGGCAGTTTGGGCTTAAGGATCCAGGCCGAGCAAAAATAATGATCCCGATCATCTTCCTTTTCGCCGGCATCACCTACAACCTTGAATACAACTGCGAATTCGCGTACGACGACAACATCTATGAATATTCGGTCCGGGACCTTAACGAATTCACGAACCGGATACGGTCTTATCGCTTTCCCTTTGAAACCTATGACGATCTCGTTACCCGTCAGGATTGCCAATTGCTGCTCCGGACCCGAACGATCGCCAACCGGACCACGACCATCAACCTCCGGGCCGCCATGGCCAACCATGCGGTCAACCGGCAAAAGGATTATCAAACGCTTAATGCCGGCGTCCGGCAGTCATTCGGGAATATCGCCCTGAAATGCGACTATCTGCATATCCCCCGCTATCTGATCAAATATTACCCAGATCCGATGAGCGCCGGATATAAGGAATGCGCCTTTACCGAACACCTCCTGACGTTGAAAACGTCCTTCCTCCCCTCGGAGATAATCGCGCTCCATGTCCGGGCCGCCCGGGAATGGGATAATTACGTGCCCGATTTCCGCGTTTACGACACCCAAGCCTGGCGCTTCGGCGCCGACCTGGACCTGACCATGAGCCCTCTATACGAGCCGGCTATCGGCTACGAGTTCAAAGACGCACGCAGCCGCGGTCCTAATCCCGACCTTTCCTTTAGCCAGCATTCGGGTTCGATAAAGAATTTATTCAACCTACGTTTCCCCCGTCTCGCCAAATTAAACTTGGACTATAAGATCGATTACCGGATTTATACAACGGACTTACCGCCGGACCAGGATACCCCTCACAGCGGCCGGACCGACTTCACGCACCGATTCTCATGTACGACCCGAATCCCGATCCTTGGGTTCCTCGATATAACCGGCGGCTATTTTTATGAATTCCGCCGGGCTTCATCCCCGTCTTATCCGGAGATCGGGGTCGCTAAGAATTACGATAAATACCAATTATCCGGAGGGATACGATTCAGCTATTAATATGCATAACCGGAGGTCGCGTGAATAAAACATTAATGTTTTTCTTTTTCATCGTTCTTGCCGCCCTATCGTGCCACCGACCAACAGAGGAGCTGCACACCTACGGGGTTTACGACCAATGCTTGTTGCCCGGTTATTCCCGGGACCTCGACATAAAAGGCGATTACGCCTATGTCGCCAATGACCAGGGCGGCCTGCAGATCGTCGACATCCGCAATTACCCATCCCAGGTGGCAGGCAGTTATTTCAGTCAGGTCAACGTCCAGGGGATCGCGGTCCGAGACAGTTTCGCTTATTTAGCCCTGGCCGCCGGACCGCCGAACAACGGCGGCCTGCTCATCGTGAACATCCACGATCCAAGCGACCCCGTTTTCGTGAGCCAGGATAACTGGTTTTACGCTTACAACATATCGGCGCCGGCCGGCGATACCCAATACGTTTATATCGCGGGCCGTTACTGGTTCATCGTCGAAGACGTCAGCTGGCCCCAATACCCAAGTTATGCCCGCCGGTTCGCGACCTCGGGGAATGTTCGGGACCTGGAGATCGTCGACTCCCTGGCCTACCTCGCCGCTGAACAGGTCGGTCTGCTGATCTACAATTTGAACCATCCCGACTCGACAGTCCTGGTCGGCGAGATCGACACGCCGTCCAACGCCCGAAGCGTTTTTGTCGTGAACGGTTTCGCCTACATCGCCGACGGCAACGACGGGTTGGTCATCATCGACGCCCGCGACCCGTCAAATCCGGTTCTGGCCGGTCAGTACGACACGCCCGGGTACGCCCAGGGCGTTTTCGTGCAAGACAGTCTCGCCTATATAGCGGATGGCAGCGAAGGTTTGCAAGTCATCGACGTGTCGGATCCGGCAAACCCTAAACTTTACGGAACCCTTAAAACAAACTACGCCTACAACCTGAAGTTCATGAATGGCATGATCTATCTCGTCGACCGGGACCAGGGGCTGCTATTGATCACGGAAATTAAATTATGAACTGTCTATTATTATTAACGCTCATTACATCGGACGCGATCGATGCCCGGATCTTAACGATCCAACAAACCTCGTCCGCGATATTGGCCGAGATCGGTTTTACCGAAGCCGGGGAAGATAATTATTTTACCCGGTTCATCTTGTCCCCGGCCGCGCCGGAAGGTGATATCGACGTTCTTGACTGCGACACGCTCCGCAACGGGAACCGCAAAGAAGATGGAGCGGATATATTTAAAATCGGCCCGGCCGTGAAACTCGGCCGCTATAACCTCTATCCGGTTATGATCAAACCGGTAATGAAACGGGAAGGGTTTCAAGTCAAGATAAAGAGGATCCGTCTCCGGTTGAGCATCACCCCCTATACCGGGGTAAAGATCGCACCCGCCCTCGGCGCCGCATATAAGAGTTTGATCCTGAATTACCAGTACGATCCCCTGGCCAAGCCACAGGGGCTTCTGATCATCACGCCCAATTCCTTCAGCAACGCGGTCCAACCGCTTGCCGCCTGGAAAGAAAAGAAAGGGTGGAAGGTCACGGTCGCCACGCTCAGCCAAACCGGGAATACGACCTCGGCCATAAAAAATTATATCACGAACGCCTACCAAACCTGGAACCCGGCACCCGAGTATGTCCTGCTGATCGGAGATAAGGACAGCCTCCCAACTTTCACGGTCAATACCAATCCCACTGACCACCCTTATACGACTTTGGAGGGCGGAGATTTCTTATCGGAACTGCTGGTCGGCCGGATCTCGGTCGCCAACGTCAACGACCTGAACACGGTCGTCGCCAAGATCCTGGGTTACGAGACAACCCCTTACACGGCGGACACGGCCTGGTTCAAACGGGGGCTCATGGTCGGCGCCAATTATCCAAGCTACATGAATACCGCTGTCGCAATGAAGCGGTGGGTGCGGGAAAAAATGCTGGCCCGGGGATTCAACCAGGTCGACACGGTTTATTACCCGCCGGTATCTGACGGTCGGGTCCCGATCACGAACTCGGTCAACCAGGGCGTGACGTTCATCAACTACCGAGGCGGCATCGCGACCTGGGGCGGCTGGGATTATCCGACTTTTTATAACGCAGATGTCCAGGGCCTGGCCAACGGCTGGAAACTGCCTGTGGTCACGAGCATCGTCTGCCTGACCGGCAATTACAACGCCGAACCATGTTTCGGCGAATCCTGGCTCCGGGCCGGGAATCCCGTCACGCCCAAGGGCGCGGTCGGATTTTTCGGCGCTACGCCGCCGACTACTCACAGCCGATGGAACAACTGCCTGGACGCCGGGATATACTGGGGATTATTGGAAGAGGATATCCATTTCTTCGGCCCCATGACTTACCGCGGCAAACTGGAAGTATACACCAATTCGCCCCTCGATGTATCCCCGGACAGCGGCAGCGAATTTTATTTCAATTCCTATAATTTACTCGGCGATCCGTCCTTGGAGCTCTGGACCGGCGTTCCCCAAAATTTTATGGTCAACCATCTCACGACGGTTCCGACCGGGACCAACTCCTTTTCCGTTCAGGTCCTGAACGCCGCCAGCCAACCTGTACCCGGCGCTCTGGTCAGCCTGTATAAGCGTGGCGAGGTCAAGGCGCTGAAGTTCACGGACGCAACCGGCCAAGCCACCCTTCAAATCGCGACCCTGACTCCGGACACCCTATTCGTGACCGTGACCAAGCACGATTACACACCCTATTGCGGCTTTGCCCTAGTCAATGACGCAGCGGTGTATGTCGGTTACTTCAGTCACGTGATCAATGATTCGTCCGGCAACAATAACGGCGAGATCAACCCCGGCGAAACGATCCTGATGCCGGTCACCCTGAAAAACTACGGCACGATCACGACCGTGGACAACGTCACGGTCAAGCTCACCTGCTCGGACCCGCTGGTCACAGTCACCGATTCCCTGAAAAGTTACGGCAGCATCTTACCCGGAGGAACGGCCATGGCTGCGCCCTTCATATATACGGTTTCCGTGAACGCCAAACAAAACCATCCGTTACGGTTCAACCTGGACGTGAGCTCTAACCAGGGAAGCTGGAATTCGACCCTGGACCTGGCCGTCAAGGCGCCGGAATTCGACTACGGGTGGCATCAAGTTCTGGACGGCGGTAACGGCATTTTGGAACCAGGTGAAAGTTCGGACCTGGTTGTTTCCATTGACAATTCCGGCGGGTTAACCGGCACTAATATCAACGGTATCTTGCGATCACTGAATCCAGCCCTCACGGTCAGCGATTCGACCGGGATTTACGGCACGGTCGCGGCCGGCGATTCGGCGGTGAACGGTTCTGACCATTTTCAGGTAAGCGCTGCGGCCGGCCTGGCACCCGGCCACGATATCGATTTTATGCTGTTATTGAACGGCGATGTGAATTTTACCGACACCCTGTACTTTTCCCTGGTGATCGGCCCGGTCGCGACGACCTCGCCGCTGGGGCCGGACAAGTACGGTTATTACGCCTACGACAACACTGACACTGGCTACCCGGGAGCTCCGGTCTATTCCTGGGTCGAGATCGACCCCGGATACGGTGGCTTAGGCACGGAATTGCCGCTCGCGAACGACGAAACAAAAACCATCGGATTGCCTTTTATGTTCCAATATTACGGAGCAACTTATTCCCGGCTTTCCGTTAGTTCCAACGGTTTTATCGCGCTGGATTCGACCTGGATCGCGGACATGTACAACTGGCATATCCCGGCTGCGCTCGGGCCGCCGCTTCTGGTCGCGCCTTTCTGGGATGACCTGGACCCGAACGCGACCGATTCCAGCGGCGCGGTTTATTATTATTCGGACACGCTCCATCGCCTGATCATCGAGTATTCTCGCGTTCAGCATCTTCATTTTCACCAGTATAATCCAGTCCCGGCCGAACTGGAAACTTTCGAAGCGATCATATACGATCCGGCATACTACCCGACCCCGACCGGAGACGGGGATATCGTCTTCCAGTATTTCCGGATCAACAACGACGACTATGGGCACAATTACGCGACCTGCGGCATCGAAAATTACGGCCATACGGACGGCATCGAGTACACGTTCGCCAACATTTATCCGGCCGCGGCCGCGCCCCTCGTGGACGGCCGGGCGATCAAATTCACGACCCATCCGCCGGACCAGTTCCACGGCATCGACGAGATAAACACTTCGGTAAGCGGAAAAATTTTATTCAGCGCGTATCCGAACCCATTCCGGTGTCAAACGATTATTTATCTAGGTAAAGTACAAAATGCGGAGAGCAAAGAGTTGAATATTTATGACGCGTCTGGTCGTCTTGTCAATTCATTCGCCATACGCAATACGCCATACGCAATACGCTGGTCGGGAACCGACCAGACCGGCCGCGCAGTGCCGCCGGGAGTATATTTCGCGACGCTCTCCACCGACAAAAAAACCGCGGTCATAAAATTGGTCATAATCGAATAAAGGAGTGAAGATGAAATATTTTTTAGTTATTCTTTGCCTTGCCGGCAGTCTCGCGGCGTACAATTACCACGGCTGCGCCCTGGCGCCGGACAATCTAAATGGCTGGGTTGTCTGCATCGATACTTTTCTGGTTTTCAAGACCACGAACGGCGGCCAGACCTGGCAAACCCAGGCTTTACCCATTGGCACGAATACATTTTACGACGTGACCTGCGTGGACGCACTTAAAGCTTGGACCAGCGGCGATCTAGGACAGGTCCTCCACACGGATGACGGCGGCGGCAGCTGGGTGATCCAACCGATCGTCCTTTCGAAAAACGCCACCCGGTTGTATTTTTTGAACGCGGACGACGGATGGGTCGTGGGCGGCAACGGTACGGTCGGCCGTACGACCGACGGCGGCAACACCTGGGAGCAGAACTTCACTCCCCATTACCAGGCCGAGTATTACGGTCTTAACTTTACGGACGCGCTCCACGGCTGGATCGTCGCCGGTTATCCGGACTCGCTGGCCACGGGCCAAGGGTATGTTGACCGTTCCACGGACGGCGGCATCAACTGGGACTCGCTCTACCGCTCCACCGGATATGAAGATTTCTACGACATCCGATTCCTGGACAACTCGGTCGGCGTCCTCGTCGGCGGTTACGAGAACGATTACTCGCCGATCGTCTGGCGCTCCACGAACGGCGGCGCGGCTTGGTCGCCGGTCGCCTTGCCCGCGAACGCTTACTACCTGCGGGGTCTTGATTTTTCAGGTGATCACGGCTGGGCTGTCGGACGGTTCGGGTCGGTGATCCGCACCCTGGACGCGGGCAGCTCGTGGACTTTTCAAAACAATCCCGCCACGACCACCCTCTTTGACGTCGACTTCTCAGACACGCTCCACGGTATCGCCTGCGGCCAGAATATAATCCTTTACACGACCGACGGCGGACAGACCTGGAACCAGTCCGGGATCGAAGAATCTGAGATCCGGACAGTACGCGACAACCGATTCGGTTTTTCCATTTATCCGAACCCCGCCCGGCACCGGGTTGATATAATTATCAACCCCGTCATAGTGCAAAGCACAGAGCACATAGAGTTAAAAATATATGACATCACCGGACGTTTAGTGAAATTCTTTTCTGTCCCCTCAGCCCTAAGCCCTAAGCCCTCTGCCCTGGCCTGGCGTTGCGAAGACAACGCCGGCCGCATGGTTCCCGCCGGCGTTTATTTCGTCCGAATGACTTCCCGCGAGGTCAGCGGGATTGAGAAAGTCATTTTATTAAAATAAAGAGACATTCTTTTGCCCCTTGACTTAAGTCTAGTAAGCGATATAATATAATATTATCTAATAAAATTCGGAGGTATTATGCGAAAAACATCGGTTGTTGGTGCTTTATTTTTTATTTTTTGGGGTGTTTGTTTTGGACAGTCGAGCGGCGCGAAATATCTGATCATAACCGCCGACGCTTTTTATAACGATATTCTACCCCTGGCCGAGTGGAAACATAAAAAAGGGGTAAGGACCAAGGTCGTAAAACTATCCGAGACCGGTTCGACCCAAACCCAGATCCACGATTATATTTATAACGCCTATATGAACTGGGCGATAAAACCTGAGTATTTACTGCTTGTCGGCGCGCCCAACTATATCCCCTATCCGGTCATCGGCACGGTGTATACAGATAATTACTACACCAACATGACCGGTGACCTGCATAATGAGATCCTTTCCGGACGGTTCACGGTCCATTCGAGCACGGAATGCCAGACCGTGGTCAATAAGATACTGATGTACGAACGGACCCCGGACACGACCAGCACCGCTTGGTTTCTAAAAGGCTGCCTGATCGTTAATGTAGATTCTATTCC
>Ga0315279_10007407_pt1 | contig 13572 bp, 12 predicted proteins | sample YL17G06_20_MG_FD_203694 | JGI IMG/M metagenome (GOLD analysis project Ga0315279, IMG submission 203694) | Sediment microbial communities from Yellowstone Lake, YNP, Wyoming, USA - YL17G06_20 | ecosystem: Environmental > Aquatic > Freshwater > Lake > Sediment | place: USA: Wyoming | collected... | reverse complement strand
TATTCGGCTCATTTCTTTCGTGCGCACCTTAGAGAGTCAATCAAAAGGGATAAGTGGAAATCAATAAAAAGTTGAACAAGTAAATGGATTGCCCCCATGCCTTCTTCGTGCACATAACATCACTAATGATACATATTCCATGAGGGGTCGGCGGCTGTCTTATATGGCGGGACAAAGGCAATAGCAGAAATAAATCCTCCATAAATATAATCATTCTGTGGTAAATATTCCAATGTGCCATCATCATGAATTTTAAAAACATAAAATATATGATAACCGTTAAATTGTTCTTCTGTCACGGCAAGTTTTCCATCCGGTGTTACACCCATAGCTTCACCAGTACTGAAGTCCAAACTAATAGAACTAATTTCTGTTAAATTTGAGTCATCATTTATTTTATAACTTCTTATATGTCCCCAAAAAGAAATAATAGCATATTTTGAATCAGGAGTAAATCTTACTACACGTGGATTAAGACTTTGTTCTCCAAATTGCTGAACTAATGAAAATCCGCCATCCTTATGGATTGATAAAACGGTTATACACATATTACTATTATTTAAGAGGATACATGTTTTCCCATCCGGGCTTGTTTCATTATCAGGATAAGCCATAGCAATAGCAGGACTGATATCCAACGTATTACTTGTTGGGATGGCATTTCCAGTATCAGAAATTTCATATTCAACTACCTTACTAATACCATCTTCAACAATCAATTTATTACTCAAACTTGAAAAAGATGCATAATAATTAGTAATAATAGGATTGATATTATTTATAACTGTAATAGTGTTATTATGGTTATTAAAATGTATAGTTCCTAAATTTGCCCCATATACACCATATTGGGAATCAGGTGATATTGCCACTAACCAACCATATTCATTATGAACGTAACCAATAATTGAAATAATTTGATTGTTATCAACTCCGATAACTGTTGTAAACTGATATATTGGCCAGGATGAAATCCAACAACCAATTAAACCCCAATGTCCATTTGGCGCAAAAGTAATGCCATCTGGTTCTCCCCCTGGTGTAACTGTTAATTCATATAAAAATTTTATAATACCATCATTGTTGACTGAAAATATACTTGCTTTATCTGAACCTTCATCCCCAATACATATCATCCTATAATCCGCAAAAAGAAGGCATGGCTGAAACATAAAAAGACAAAACAGGCATACCAAGATTATATGTTTTCCTGATAGTCTCATTTTTAGATCATACTTATTATAAATCATATCATCTAAAAGTTCTGTGAATGATGGAAAACTTCATTTATATTTTAACTAATAATATTGTTCATTATAGGGATTTGTCAAGGATGTTTCAACCAACATCCTTAATAATTCTAAAAAAATAAAGATTCACCACAGTCCACCTTGAGGCAAATGGTGAATAAATTTCATTTTTTCGGGCTCTCTTATTTGCTTTTCTGAATCGACAGCAACTCTTCTGCCTCGGCGCGCTTAGGGTGTGAGGGGAAGCGGCGGATGGCGATGTTGTACTCATCAGCCGCCCTTTTGAAGAACTGCGGCTGGCGTTTCATCTGACCCATGTCGCGCAGGGTCTCGGCGAGATAATAATGCGCCGGAGGATAATCGGGTTCCATGGCGATACCCGAACGGTCTGAGTCCGTTCACAAAGTAGTTCACGGCGAATGAAAAGACCGTCAGCGGGCGGTATTCATGAGACTGCTGACGCGCGCCTCCCCACCATCAGGTTGTCCTGAATATCTCCGGCGTGTTGCGCAAACTCCGGATAAGGACGTTATTCTGCACCATATCCAACGTCATCAAAGGTGAATCCCCCCCCATGGCGAATTGACATAGCACGCCAGCCCAACCAGAATGATTAGAAGTGCCACTCTCATTGGCTGACCATGGTTCATCTGTGCTATGGGATAATCTGTGTTCCGATGCCGCGGTCGGTGAAGAGTTCAAGAAGCAGGGAATGGGGGACACTGCCATCAAGGATGTGCGTCTTGGAGACCCCCGCCATGATTGCCTTCACGCACCCCCGCACCTTGGGAATCATGCCCCCCGTGATGACGCCCGATTTAATCAAATCCTCAACCTCACTCACACAGATGGTGGGGAGTATGCTGGATTCATCGCCCGGCTCGCGATAAATCCCCTTCACGTCCGTAATCAGGATGAGCTTGGCAGCCCTGAGGGATGCGGCAATCTCCGCAGCCACGGAATCGGCGTTGATATTAAAGGTCTGCCCCGTCTCATCCACTCCGAGGGGTGAGATGACAGGTATGAACTGATTTTCGGCAAGGAGGGAGATGATACCTGGACGGATTTCCTCCACCTCGCCCACAAAACCAATATCGGCGCTCACGCCCTTTTCAGAGTCATTGATATCCATCTTGCGCGCCGCTATGAGTCCGCCATCCTTGCCGCTGAGTCCCACGGCGTGACCGCCGGCATGGTTGATGCGGTTCACAATCTCCCCATTCAATTTCCCCGCCAGAACCATCTCCACAACATCAAGGGTCTCGGCGTCCGTAACGCGCTGACCCTCCACAAAACGCGGCTTCATGCCCAGCTTCTTCATAAGGGCGGAGATTTCCGGTCCGCCTCCATGAACCACCACCGGATGCATCCCGACATGTTCCATGAGGACTATATCCTGAATCACCGTGCGCTTAAGCTCCTCGTCAATCATGGCATTGCCGCCGTATTTGATGACGATGGTTGCACCGCGGAAGATGTTAATATAAGGCATCGCCTCCACCAGAATGCGGGCGCGCTCAATGAGTTCTTCCAGCGGAAGATTGCGCAGGTCTTTCAATTCAGATTTCATTCTCCCATTCCCCCAAGACAAATCGAAAGACAGATGTAAGCCATGTCATTTCCAAAAGCAATACATTCTTATCTACGGGGAACAGGGTAATCATTTTCTCATAATTTCCAGGGCGGCATGAAAGGCGAGAATGTAACCATAAGCGCCGAATCCGGCAATCTGTCCGCGTACCACTGCGGCAATATAGGAATGATGGCGGAAGTCCTCTCGCCCGTAAATGTTGGAGAGATGCACCTCAACGGCGGGGATTTTCACCGAGGCGAGGGCGTCCCGAATGGCAACGGAGGTGTGAGTGAAGGCGGCGGGGTTGATAATGATACAACCGGTGTCCGCACGAGCCTTCTGAATCTTATCCACAATTTCACCTTCATGATTGCTCTGGAAAAATTCCACCTCAACCTTTGCCTTCCTTGCCAGCTCAGTCAGTTCCGACTCAATCTCCTTCAGGCTCTTTGACCCGTAAATCTCAGGCTCCCTCTCCCCAAGGAGATTCAGGTTAGGACCATTTATCACCAGCACCTTCTTTGCCATTTCTTACTCCCGTGTTTATCCGCCTCAGGCGGACACAGAATTTCAATCTTCGTGTCTCTGTGCCTCTGTGTGAGATTAGTTTTAAAGGAACGGACTTTTGAATATTGCTATACTCCTCATAACAGGTCACTTTTCACTCCCCATTTCACACAGGACTTTCAGAATCTCTTTTTCAGGTATGTCATCTCGCACTTCCACCTCGCCGATTTTTTTCGGCAGGACCATGCGTATCTTGCCGGCTCGCACCTTTTTATCCTTCCTCATGCGTCCCATAATATCCTCCGGGTCAAGAATACCGCATTGGTATGGCAGCTTTGCCTTCACAATTACCTCCCAGAGTCTCTGGCTCTGCATGTCATCCAGCATCCCCATTTTAACAGCGATGCGCGCGGCTGCAATCATACCAATGGCAACCGCCTCGCCGTGACGGTATTTCCGATAATTCGTCAGGGCTTCAATTGCATGTCCTATAGTATGTCCGAAGTTCATTATGGTGCGAATGTTCGCCTCCCGTTCATCTTTCGATGTAATCTCGGCTTTAATCTCACAGCAACGCTTGATGATGCGCTCAAGAGATTCCTTCTCGTCATTGACAAGGCGTTCCATCTCATCCTCAAGTGTCAGGAAAAGTTCGTCATCACGTATCACGCCATATTTTATGACCTCGCCAAGTCCGGCGCGGAACTCCTCAGGCTGCAGGGTCTTCAGGACATCCGTGTCAATGAACACAAGGCGGGGTTGATAAAACGCCCCAATAAGATTCTTGCTCAGCCGGTGATTAACACCCGTCTTTCCGCCCACACTGCTATCCACCATCGCCAGGAGTGAGGTGGGCATCTGGATATAATGGACGCCCCTCATGTAGGTGGCGGCGGCAAAACCGGTGATATCACCCACCACACCCCCGCCCAAGGCAATCAGGGTGCAGCCGCGGGAATAATTGTATTCTGCAAGAAAATTAAAAACCTTCTCCACCTCTGCAAGCGTCTTATACTCCTCACCCATCGGGAGAAAAAGGTCATCGGCGTCAAACCCTGAACTGTGCAAGCTCGCCAGCACCTTTTCCGCATAAAGAGGTCCAACGCGCTCATCCGAGATGACAAGGACCTTCTCATCCGGGACGAGTCCCCTTATTGTCTCGCCTATCTCCCCCAGCCATGCGGAGGAGATCAGGATGTCATACGACCTCTCCCCGAGTTCCACCCTGACCTTTTCCATAATTGCGCCTCTTCACGGGAATATCCCATGCATGGTATGCCTGAAAAACCCCACCCATCCATCAACCTGTATATTACGCGCTTATATAATGAAGTGCGAGATGTTATCAATAAAAAAATTGGAGGATGTGTGTTTATTTGCACCATCCTCCAGTTGTGTTTTTCGTTACAGGTTAGTTATTTAGTATTTTTCCTTTTTGATTTTGTTTTTTGCTTCGCAACAGAATAGCCATTGCGGACAGCCGCCTGCGCCGCGGCAAGGCGGGCAATCGGCACGCGGTATGGACTGCATGAGACATAATCCAACCCCACGCGATGGCAAAAATCTATAGAATCGGGGTCGCCGCCATGCTCACCGCAGATGCCAATCTTGAGGTTGGGACGCATCTTCCGCCCCCTCTCAACGCCAATGGCAACCATCTTGCCGACGCCCTCCTGGTCCAGAGACTGAAACGGGTCTTTGCGATAAATGCCCATGTTCACATAACCCGGGAGGAAGCTCCCCGCATCATCACGGCTGAAGCCGCATCCCATCTGGGTGAGGTCATTAGTGCCGAAGGAGAAAAATTCGGCCTCTTTTGCGATTTCATCCGCCGTGATGGCGGCGCGCGGCACCTCTATCATAGTCCCAACGCGGAAATGGAGCGCCTTCAGATTGTATGCCTTCTTCACATCCTCGGCAACCTTCATGATAAGCGCCTTCTGGTTTTTAAGTTCATTCAGGTGGCCAACAAGGGGAATCATTATCTCTGGATAGACTTTGACCCTCTGCCTTGTGAGTTCCGCCGTGGCCTCAAGGATGGCGCGCGTTTGCATCTCTGTTATTTCGGGAAAAATTATCCCGAGGCGACAGCCACGTAACCCCAGCATCGGGTTGAGCTCATGGAGCTGCTTGATGCGCCCCTCCAGTTTCTCCACAGTAATTCCCAGTTCACCGGCAAGTTCCCTCACCAGATTCGGCTCCTGAGGTAAAAATTCATGGAGTGGCGGGTCAAGGAGGCGGATGGTGACCGGCAGCCCTTTCATGGCTTTCAGAATGCCGATGAAGTCATTCTTCTGGAATGGGAGGAGTTTCATTATGGCACTGCGGCGCGTCTCTTCGGTCTCCGCCACAATCATTTCACGCATAGCCCTGATGCGCTCAGGGGCAAAGAACATGTGTTCTGTGCGAGTGAGTCCGATTCCCCTGGCGCCAAAGGTGCGCGCCTGGGCGGCATCCTGAGGTGTGTCAGCATTTGTCCAGACCTGCAGTCTTGCAAGTTCATCACAGGTCTTGAGGAAGATTCTAAGTTCCTTATTCTTCGTTAGGTCAATCTTGACGAGAGGCAGTGCGCCCTCATACATATATCCCTTCGTGCCATTCAGGGTGATAATATCACCCTCCTTTAAAACCCTCTCCTTCACGGTCATCTGGCGGTTATGATAGTCAATTATGAGTTCTCCGCATCCAACAATGCAGCACTTGCCCCATCCGCGGGCGACAAGTGCCGCATGGGAGGTCATGCCCCCCTTCGCAGTCAGTATCGCCTGTGAGGCATGCATCCCGTGGACATCCTCAGGGCTGGTTTCATTTCTTACAAGGATGACCTTTTCGCCCACCTTTGCCATCTCTTCCGCACGGTCGGCGGAAAAGACAATCTTCCCCACGCCTCCTCCGGGTCCCGCCGGAAGTCCCTTCGCCAAAGGCTTGTGATGCATCTCCGCAGCAGGGTCAACCATGGGATGCAGGAGCTCTTCGAGCTGTTCAGGTCTGACGCGCATAACGGCGACAGCCTTGTCAATGAGTCCTTCCCTCGTCATATCCACTGCCATTTTCAGGGCGGCAGGACCGGTGCGCTTCCCCACTCTTGTCTGAAGCATCCAGAGGCGTCCGTCCTGAATCGTGAACTCAATATCCTGCATATCCCTGTAATGATGCTCCAGTTTTTTGCGGATGGCAACGAGCTCCCTGTAAATCTTAGGCATCGCCTTTTCAAGCGAGGGAAAAACCTTATTCTGCTCACTCTTGGCGCGCTCATTCAGGGCATAAGGGGTGCGGATACCGGCAACCACATCCTCGCCCTGGGCGTTCTGGAGCCACTCGCCGAAGAATGCCCTGTCGCCCGTTGCGGGGTTTCGGGTGAATGCCACGCCTGTCGCCGATGTATTGCCCATGTTGCCAAACACCATAGCCTGGACGCTGACAGCCGTGCCCCAGTCATCCGACAGATTCTCAATGCGGCGATAGGAAACGGCGCGCCTGCCCATCCATGACTGGAATACGGCGGCGATGCCGCCCCAGAGCTGCTCCATGGGGTCATCGGGAAAATCCTTCCCCAGCACCTCCTTCACACGTCTCTTGAAGGCATCGCAGAGATACCGGAGGTTTTCCACGGTCAGCTCAGTATCATTCTTGAGCCCTTTTTTCTTTTTCAGCTCATTCATAATCTCATCCAGCTGCATGCGGATTCCGCGGTCATCCTTCGGTTCAATGCCTGCCGCCTTTTCCATGACAACATCGGCATACATCATAATCAGACGCCGGTATGCGTCCCAGACAAAGCGGGGATTTTGGGTTTTTACAATGAGACCGGGCATCGTTTTGGATGTAAGACCGACGTTCAATACGGTCTCCATCATGCCCGGCATGGAGCGGCGGGCACCGGAGCGAACGGAGACAAGTAAGGGGTTCTGGGGGTCTCCGAACTTCATCTCCATAATCTTTTCCAACCGTGGAAGAGCCTTCAAAACCTGCCCTTTCAGCCCCTCGGGATATTTCTTCTTGTTCTTGTAATAACAGTTGCAGACTTCAGTTGTGATGGTGAAGCCCGCAGGGACGGGGATACCGATGTTGGTCATCTCGGCGAGATTTGCGCCCTTCCCGCCGAGGAGGTTCTGCATCTTTGCATTCCCCTCAGCCTTCCCGGCTCCAAAGAAGTAAACATACTTGGGACTCATACATGCCTCCTTGGGTATTTAGAGCCCCTAAAATAATGAGATTTATCACAGAGACCCAAGAGTACACAGAGGTTAAGTCCTTTGAATCCGCCATTGGCGGATTCAAAGATTTTATTCTCCGTGATCTCTGTGCCTCTGTGGTGATTCATATTTTCAGGCTCTCTTAGAATACGAACTTGTAAAAATCATACAAGGAATTTGCAATCCAGGATAAAAAATCGTGGGGTCAAGGGAGCATCCTTTTTTCATCCTTGTCAAACACATTTTAAATCCGTAGAGAAATTAACAAAATGAAAACTATTTTACCACGGAGACGCAAAGGACACAAAGAATTCTTTAATATTCCAAAGAAAAAAACTCCGTGACCTCTTGGCTTTAGTCAGTGCAACCGAGCCATATCCGGGCTCCCAATGGTCAACAAAGATAAATATGATATGATGTAAAATATCTCGAGGATCAGAACCCTTTGGAGATTTTCCCTCAATTTCTGGGAAGTTAACCAAAATTTAGAAAAACATCAAAATTGAGAATGCCCAAACAAGAATATGAGTTCTGTGATGACCTCTCAATTTCCATTCTCCTTACGGACTACGATCATCTGCATATCACTACACTGATCTCTATATCTTGCATAAACATCTCTTTTGTATTCGCTTCTATACACAAGATACTTTGTGTTAATCATGATGCTACACTTATTTTTCAAGAGTGTTTCTTCAATTTTATTCCATTCAATGTGGTCATTTTCCCAAACATGAATGTCTCCCTCTTCTTGGTAATGAAATACCTTATGCTCGTTTATCCCAAGTAGTTGTTTTACTTTATCCACATATTTTGATAGCATAAAATATCTTTTATATTTATCAATTAAAGATGAGACAGGTTCTATTTTAAGTTCTTTTAAAAAGTCCTCGTAAATAGGTTCTCGCTTCCAATAATTATCATTTACTTCATGGTCAATAAATATTACACCACCGGATTTGGTTACCCTTACCATCTCCTCAAGCATTTTCAGATAATCCGAAATATGATGCAGAACAGAATATATAGCAGTTAAATCAAAATAGTTATCCTCAATGTTAGATAAGTCCTGACCGTTAAGTTTGAGGGTTTCCACATTCTTTGTTTTCCTATACTTGTTCTTTATAAACTTAAGAAATTTATCTGAAACATCAGCAGCAATAACTCTAAAATTAAGGTTTAGAAGATGAGTTGTTAAATTCCCAGCACCACATCCTAAATCAAGAGCCCTCCTTGTATTCCTATCTGTGGATTTGATGTGTATATATTTTGTGGCATTTTTCAGGGCATCATATAATCGCTGTTGCTCAATTGCATTATAAATCTCGCCATGTCGCTCAATGTATTTTTCTACATAATTAGAAAACATTTGGTGTTCCTCGACTCTTACTTCGAGTTGTTATCTTCTGCCCTCTTAACTATGAGAGTTACAATTAATCCAAAAACATAAATAAACCCCACTATGCTCAAAGGACTAACAATGATAAGATTTAAAAACAAATGTGACTCTGTAATGAGTTCGTCTAAGGCGGATTGCTTCCCTATTGTGGTTCTGGCATTATCTCAACACCTTTTCCCAGCCCATCTTGCTCATGAGTGCATACATTCCCACGCCAGAGGCGAGGCCAATAACAAGAATGAGAATCCCCTGCCCCGTCCCGCCAAGGATGAGACTCCCCACTCCGAAAAGGAAACAATACACTGCAATCGTCCCAAGAATCCAGCAGAGGATATTGCTCATGATGCCCTTGTCGCACTCCACATCCGGAGCCTTGGCGCGCATCGGCGCCCAGCCGGCGCCACCAGGTCTGACTAAGCGATAAAACGCCTCCAGCCGCTTCTCATCCACCGGTCGCGTGAGAAAGGTTACAGGCAGCCACACAAGGATTGTGGAAATGGCGGTAATCAAGATGTGATGATGTGCCTCCAGCTTTACCGGATGGATTAGGTAAAAGACCATCACCAGAATCATCACAAGAATGATCACAATCACCATCTTGTTGATATCCCGGCTGAGGGTCGTGAAATGTGCGCCAACCCAGAGACCAACCGCACCCATGCCAAAAAACATCACCAGCCCGATACCCACAAGTTTGGCGTAGTCAAAGACACTCACCATAGGCCACTTGAAGCCGTAAATGAGATACATGGAAATCGCAAGCGACGCCACCATCGAGGATATCTCGCTCCAGGCATTAATGCGCCACCAGTACCAGCGGAGTAGAAAGACCAGCCCCGTTCCCGCACTGATGGTGAACATCAATCTCCATGCGCCCTGCACAGATTCATAATTGAAGGAGACAATAGTGCCGAGGATGAGAACCACTACCGAGGCAATTCGCGAAACTCTTGTGTAATGCCTTGCCCCAGCATCCGGATTGAGAAACCGCTTGTAAAAGTCGCTCACCACATATGACGCACCCCAGTTTATCTGCGTGGCGATGGTGGACATGAAGGCGGCGAAGAACGCCACAAGCATCAACCCGCGCCAGCCCGCCGGCAGAATCGCTGTCATGACCTTCGGAAAGCCTACGCCGGGGTCCTTTGCCGTAACAAGCCCGGGGAACTTCACCGCCGCAACAAGCGCCACAATAATCCATGGCCATGGCCGGACACCGTAATGCGCCATCGTGAACCAGAGGGTCGCAAGAAGGGAATGTTTTTCATTCTTGCAGCTCGCCATGCGCTGAACCACATAACCCCCACCGCCCGGTTCCGCCCCGGGATACCAGGATGCCCACCACGTCACACCTATAAACACAAAAAATGCCGCAAGCGGCATAAGGGGCTTTTTTGCGAAGAAATCGGGGATGAAACGCATCACCTCACGATGCGAGCCATACGTTTTGGTAAGTCCAGCCCTCAGCCCGTCCATGCCCCCCACCCAGCGCAGGGCAAAAAATGCAAGCGCAATACAGCCGAACATGGCAATCCAGAACATGGCAAAGTCCGTCACGGAAACGCCCCAGAGCCCGGAAACAACGCTGAAAACCCCCGTAATTCCCAATAGCAAAAGGAGAACCAGGGCATTGGCGACATAGGTCACGCCCCAGTTCGTCCCCAGCGTTGAATTCAGGATATGCGTGATGGACTTGAACGTTGGCGCCAGGGCGGGAATCTGCTCAGGCTTAATCGTTTCCTGAAGAATTTTCATCATGGCATAGGAAACCCAGCCGACAATCAGGCTATTGATGATAATGGCGAGATAAAGGGCGCGAAAACCGCGCAAAAACGGCGCCTCGGGACCGCTGTATCGCAGTTCCACAAGCTCCACATCGGTGATGACGCGTGAGCGCCGCCAGAGCCGCGCATATAGAAAAACCGTGAGCATCCCGCCACCTGCAGCGCTCCACCACAACCAGTTGCCCGCAATCCCCTGCTGAATCACGAGTCCCGTCACGGCGAGCGGGGTGTCCGCCGCAAACGTGGTGGCAACCATCGATGTCCCCGCAATCCACCACGGCAGGGCGCGCCCGGAGATGAAATAATCCTCCAGACTCTTCCCGGCTCGTCCGCCAAAAGCAAGACCGAGCGCAAGCATCGAGACCAGATAAATGATAATGATCCAGATGTCCAGACCGGTCAGAACCATTGTCGTTCCTTGTATTTCCCGTGTTCCCATTATTCCCTCCTTATTTTAGCAACTGATGAAATTCTTTTTCACCACCAATTCTCAATTTGCAACAATGAATTATTCAGAATGCCTAACAAATGAAATCCGCTTGCGGCGGATTAACCTCGGGGAAGAATCATGATTGATATGGTAATTCTTCTGTGTTCCCAGTGTCCCCGGTGGTCTAATTTATTTCGCAAGGTCTTTGAGCCAGGTCATAATCTTTTCATCGAGTGCGCCGCCAAGCATGTCTGTCCCATGTTCGCTCCCCTCTATCACCTCGAGGACAATTCTGGACTTGCCGGCGCCTGTGCCTTTCTCCATGACCTCTTTCAATTTCTGGCAGGATTCATATGAATACGCATCGCCCTTTGCGCATGCGATGAAGCAGGGACGCCCATCCCACTCCTTTGCGGGAGGCTCGCTTATGACATCATGATAATTGAGCCCCGGTGAGAGTAGGATAATCCCCTTCACATCTTTATTCTTTGCCGCAAGTTTCAGGGTGACATTGGCTCCAATGCTGGCGCCAATAACAATAACCCTTTTCGTCTCCACCTTATATATGTCCTTCAGCACGCCCACCACCTGTCTCAGGTCATTGCTCATCATGTTCCAATCATTATATTGTCCCGTTGAAGCGAACATCTCATACGTAGCCCTCTTACCTTTGCGAATCACACTTCTGCCGTGACCACGGGCATCATAGTCCAGAGTTCCATAACCGACCTCCTGAAGTTTATTTTTGAACCGCGTCCATGTTGACCTTGTCCTGCCCAGCTGATGCAGCATGACCACAACAGGTTTATCTGGGGACGCGGGTTTCACGTATTCACCCTCAAGGTAAAACTCATCAAGCGTAAAAATTTTCACCTTCTGTGGCAAACGCGAGACTGGAGTCGGCGTTGCCTTCTCCGCCCCGCCCGTTCCCGCCGCTATGAGAATAAACAGCACCAGAAACACACATGTCATTTTAGCGCACATCCTGTTCACCTCGCTTTTCATTTCAATTCAAAAAACCATTACAATTCTGGGGGGCAAACTGTAAAGCAGAATTCCAAATCATGTCCATAATGTGCCCTTGTCAAAGATGAAAGAATTGATTGACACACTAAAAAAAGTGTCACAAATTTATATTATTTCCATTATATTAAATAATGGTGGGACTTACAGATGAATGTTGGTGAAAAGGCTCCGGATTTCTGCCTGCCGGACTTGAACGCTCAAAGTGTTTACCTGAGTAACTTCTTCGGCAGATGGGTCGTCCTCTATTTCTACCCGAAGGACAACACCACCACCTGCACCATCGAGGCGGTTGATTTCTCAAAAAGCCTCGATGACTTTGATCGCCTGAATGCCGTTGTCGTCGGCATCAGCACTGACTCCGTCCACAGCCATTTCACCTTTGCGCACAAACACAACCTGAAAGTCTTCCTCCTGAGCGACCGCGAGGCAAAAACTTGCAAGGACTACGGTGTCTGGCGGCTGAAGAAACTCGGCGGCGATGAAAAATTTGGCGTTGTAAGCACCACCTTCATCATTAATCCGGGCGGCACCATCGTCTATAAGTGGGAAAATGTGAAAGTGGAGAAACACGCACAGGAAGTCAGAAAAAAACTCATAGAACTCCAGCATAAAAAATAATCAAGCGGCATGATACGAAAACAGATGGCTCGCGGGCGGCTCAGTGAGTCAATCCTCATCCAAGGCGAAGAAGAATTATCATGACAAAAGCCGCAACCGGCACAAGGCGAATCATTGCCGGAACAAGGCGGTGCGACCGCTCCGGTATAACATCATCCACGGCGATGCGGGCAAGTTTCTCACCCGCCAGCATGCCGATGGGACATGTCAGGGCGGAAAGCCCGACCGCCACAGGCATAAAATAAAGTGAAAGCGGATAATTCGTTCCGGGGTAAACACATGCCGGAATGCCGGTGACGTATTTCACAAGCGGAAACAGGTTTACCGCCACAAGGGCGGAAAATCCTCCAAGGATGGCGCGTCCGTACACCTTTCCCTGAAGATGCGCATCCAGCACCTTAAGAAAGAAGATAAAAGTCAGGACTTCTGTGTAAAAGGCGAAGATGGGATTGCCTATGGCGCCGTGCATGACGGGCAGCCTGAGAAGGGCGGCGTCAATGAGCTTGAAGACGCTCGCAACGCCAAGCATGAGAAGAAGTCCCGCAATCCTGCGGTTTGATGCGAATGACATCGCAAGGAATAATATTGCCGCACCGGTCATTAAGGAACCTGTCAGAAATCGGGCGCATCCACCGCGGAGATGCATCCCCATTGCCGCCTCGGATAAGCCCCAGAGCGAACCCAATGCCAGCGGCACGCTCCAGTCAAATCGCTTCCCTGCCTTCTCCATCTCGCCTTACACCCTCCTCTCCAGCACTCTGAATGTCATTACCCGTGAAGCAACCCCAT
>Ga0315279_10007405_pt1 | contig 13574 bp, 8 predicted proteins | sample YL17G06_20_MG_FD_203694 | JGI IMG/M metagenome (GOLD analysis project Ga0315279, IMG submission 203694) | Sediment microbial communities from Yellowstone Lake, YNP, Wyoming, USA - YL17G06_20 | ecosystem: Environmental > Aquatic > Freshwater > Lake > Sediment | place: USA: Wyoming | collected... | reverse complement strand
ATGGTCGATCAGAGCCACAACCTGAAGAACAAGATCGAGGAAATGATCCAGACGGTGATGACGGCGCAGGAGATTTACGCCAAGGCCGCCATCCTCGATTTCCCGGCGCTGGCCCGGGCACAGAACGAGCAGCGGCTGATCGACGCCGAGAACATTTTGAAGGACGCGTTCAGCACCGATGTGCGGCCAGCCATCCGCGAGTGGCGGCGGGCCTCAGGTCTGGCCGAGGACCCGCTGGTCGCCTTCCGCGCCAGCGGTTACCTGGAGCGCGTCGCCAAGGAGCGCGCCGGCCGCGCCTCGGGCGGCAGCAGCTACGCATAGGCTGTGGCTGGAGGCTGGTCCCAGGTCTCAGGTCTAAAAGAAGAGGTACTTGCGCCAGGCCTCGTCTTTACTGCCCATCATCCGCATCAGTTGCCGGCTGGTATGCAGCGTGAAGGAGCGCGGGCGGCGGAGCAGTTTCATGCCCGCCTCTTCCGGCAACTGGTCGCCTTTCCGGTTATTGCATGGATGACAACAGGCCACCAGGTTGTCCCAGGTCGATTCACCGCCGCGCGAGCGCGGCACGATGTGGTCCAGCGTCAGTTCCGAGGCGGGCAAGACACGCGCGCAAAACTGGCACGTGTTGCGGTCCCGCATCAGGATGTTCTTCCGTGACAGCGCGCGCCCTTGGAACGGGATGCGCCGGTATTCCAGCAGGCGGATCACCGAGGGCACCCGGAAGCTGCGTGAAGGGGAATGGAACACCAGGCGGGATTCTTCTTCGGCGGAGGCAACACCTTTCAGGACAAGCACCAGGGCCCGGCGAGCGGCGCACACGTTGATCGGCTCGTAAGTGGCGTTCAGAACCAGAACTGGTACGTGCTCCTCGCTCATGTGCGATCAACTGTGCGCTTTGGAATTGGGAAGACGGCCCGCAGAGGCAGGAAGAAATCGGCAGCCGATCGACAGCGTCCGGCGGGACGCGCAATTCCGATAGTCGAGCACCGTCTTCATGTCTCGGTGGTACCTTGAAAGAAGCCTAACCTTCCCGGCTCTAATCATACCAGCACCGGCGCGCGCCGCTCAAGTGCAAGACGACCGACCGCGGCTCCATCAAACCGGCACGGGCAAGAATGCCCGTCCCTACTCGACGGCCTCCCAGCGGCGGGAAGCGACGGAGCGCGCCACGGCATCCAGCACCGCCTGGCACTTCACGCCGTCTTCGAAATTCGGGCGCGGCAGTTGGCCCTGGCCGATGGCCATCAGGAAGTCGCGGATCGCATGGGTGTGAGAATGCTCCCAGCCCAGAAGATGGCCGTCGGGCCACCAGGAGGCGGCATAGGGATGCTGCGGGCTGGTCGCCAGCAGGTTGCGAAAGCCGCGCCGCCCCGGCGGATCGTCCAGCGAATAGAAATTCAGTTCGTTCAGCCGCTCCAGGTCGAAATAGAGCGAGCCGCGGCTGCCGTTGATCTCGAAGAAATTGTGGTTCTTGCGGCCCGCCGCCAGCCGCGTGGTCTCGAACGAGGCCAGCGCGCCATTCTCGAGCCGCGCCAAAAACAAAGCGGCGTCATCCACGGTCACCTTGATCACGGCGCCTGGGAGCGCGGGCGTCCCGCCCGCATCGGCCTTCGCCGCGGGACCGGCGGGCGGGACGCCCGCGCTCCCAGGCCGCTCTTTCACAAACGTTTCGGTCATCCCCGTGACTTCCCTGATTTCCCCGGCCAGATAGCGGCAGAGGTCGATCATGTGCGAACCGAGGTCGCCCAGCGCGCCGGAGCCCGCCTGTTCCCTGTCCAGCTTCCAGGGGGCGCGGACCTGCGGGTAGACGCCCCATTCCTGGAAATAGCGGGCGCGATAGTGATACAGCGTGCCGAGCTGGCCCTCGTCGAGCATCTGCCGGGCCAGCGCCACCGCCGGCACGCGCCGGTAGTTGAACTGCACCATATGGAGCACGCCCGCCTCGCGCACCGCGGCCAGCATGGCCCGCGCTTCCTCCAGGCTGTTGGCCAGCGGCTTCTCGCACAGCACGTGCTTGCCGGCGCGGGCCGCGGCGATGGACACGGGAGCATGCAGCGCGCCCGGAACGCTGACGTCCACCAAGTCCACCCCGGCGCGCCCCACGGCCTCTTCCCACGATGTCGATACCTCCTCCCATCCGAAGCGGGCGGCCAGGGCCTCGGCGCGCTCCCGGTCGCGGCCGCAGATCAACTTCAGGCGCGGCCGCGGGCATTCCGGGAACATGGAAGCCACCGAGCGGTAGGCGTGGCTGTGTGCGCGCCCCATGAAGCCGGTCCCGATTAACGCAACGCTGATTCCCTCGCCAGGCATGTGGAATTGCGGATTTCGGATTGCGGATTGCGGATTTCAAACGTCGCGGTGCTTGAAATCCGCAATCCGAAATCTGCAATCCGAAATCGTGTCACGCCCAATAGGCCTGCCCCGGCGTGGCTTTCAACAGGACGGAATCGAGGAAGCCGACCGCCTTGCTGAGGCCTTCCTCCACCGACATCAGGCTGTCCTCGTGCTCGATCGACAGCACGTAGTCGTAGCCGGTCATGCGCAGGGTGCTGACGAAGTTGTTCCACCACTCCGTGCCGTGGCCGTAGCCGACGGTGCGGAACAGCCAGGCGCGGTTGATCTCATCGGTATACGACTTGGTGTCGAGCACGCCCGCTTTGTTCACGTTGACCGGGTAGATCATGGTGTCCTTGGCGTGCACGTGGAAGATCGCGCCTTTCAGTTCACGGACCGCCTGGATGGGATCGATGCCCTGCCAAAACAGGTGGCTGGGGTCGAAGTTAGCGCCCACGTTGTCGCCGGCCGCCTTCCGCAGCCTGAGCATGGTTTCCGGCGAGTACACGACAAAGCCCGGGTGCATCTCGATGCCGATCTTCACCCCGTGATCGCGCGCGAACTTCGCGTGGGCACTCCAGAACGGGATCACCTTTTCTTCCCACTGCCACTTGATCAACTCCGTGAAATCGGGCGGCCAGGGGCAGGTGACCCAGTTCGGATAGCGGGCGCTTTCGCAGTCGCCGGGGCAGCCCGAGAAGTCGATCACCGTATCGATCCCCATTTTTTCGGCCAGCAGGATGGTCTGGCGGCTGGTCTCGATGAACTTCTCGCGTATCTCCTTGACCGGGTGCAGCGAGTTGCCATGGCTGCTCAGGGCGCTGATGGAGATGCCGTTGTCGGCCAGCTTCTGCTGGAAGTCGCGGCGGGCCTGGTCGTCGGTCAGCATCGACAGCTTGCAGTGCGGGTCGCCGGGATAGTTTCCGGTGCCCAGCTCGAGGGTGGAAACCCCCAGCTTCTTCACCTTGGTGATGACGTCATCCAGTGTGAACTGTCCGAATAAAGCGGTGAGAATTCCCAGTCTCATGGTTTACCTCGTTGAAAGTCCAAAGTCCAAGGTCCAAGGTCGTGCGTCTTGGCCCTCTGGCTTTGGCTGTTTAAACGCAAATGTCAGATAACTCCCCAAAAACTGCACCGGCCCGAGGTCGGACCTTGGACCTTGGACCTTGGACCGACATTACGCCAGGGCCGCCTTGCGCGTGGCCGCGTTCCAGTTGACCTGCCGCTTGGCCTTGTAAGCCTGGATGGCCAGGTGGCAGGGTGTGGCCGCCTGCTCCCCGACCGAAACCGTGCAGTTCGGCTGCTTCCGCGTTCTCATGCACTCGAAGAAGTTCCGCTGATGCACGATGACGCAGTCGGTCGGATCCAGGTCATTGGTGTTGATGGTGATGGCCTTGCGTTCCGGGTACTTCTTTTCGTAAATGGCCTCGGGGGTGAGAATCAGCGTCTTCAGATCGAGCACCTGCAGGGTGCTTTCCGAGCCGAGATATTCTTCGCCGTAGCCGAAGCGCGAGTTGCCGAACATGCAGGTGTAATCGACCGTGAAGCCGGGGTATTGGAAGACGGAGTGCCAGGTGTCGGGCACTTCGCGGCCGTCATCCCACAGGTAGATTCCGCCCTGCGAGATCACGCTCTCGGGCGCGGTCGCGCCGGTGACCATGTGCACGCCGTCGAGCTGGTGGGTCATCAGGTCGGTGGCGATGCCCTGCGAGTAATCCCAGTAGAGCCGCCACTGGAACATGCGCGCCTGGTCCCAGGGGCGCTTCTGGGCCGGTCCCAGGAAGCCCTCCCAGTTGCAGGTCTGCGGCGAAACCGGCGTCTCGGGCAGCCCGATGGGGTAGCGCCACTGCGGCGTCAGGGTGTTGCGGTACCAGAAGGCCCGCACCACGGTCACCTTGCCGAGCACGCCCGACTCGAAGATTTCCCGGGCCTTCTTGTAAAGCGAGCTGCTGCGCCGCTGCGTGCCCACCTGGACGACGCACTTGGATTTCTGCGCCGCCTTCACCAAGTCCTCGCCCTCCTCGACAGTGTGCGCCAGCGCTTTCTCCAGGTACATGTCTTTGCCGGCGGCGATGGTATCCAGCCCCATGCGGTGGTGCCAGTGCTCTGGTGTGGCGATCAGCACGGCGTCGATGTTCTTGCTGTCGAGCATCTTCCGGTAGTCGCTGAAGACCTCCGGGGCCGGCCGGCCGGCCTTGGTGGTGGCGTCGATAGCGCGCTTGATGTAGCCCTGGTAGGCGTCGCAAACACCCGCCACCTGCACGCCGGGAATGCTTTTCAGCACGTTGCCGAGCAGGAAATTGCCGCGGATGCCGAGGCCCACAAAGCCGGCGCGAATCTGGTCACTGGCGCCCAGCGAGCGCGACACGGCCGGACCGGTCATGCCGGCCAGCCCCGCGCCCGCGCCCGACTTCTTCAGAAACTCTCTGCGGGAAAACGGATCGGTCATAAGGCTCACCTCGTGTCAGGCCCGGCTACTGCCGGAGCCTCACAGAAAATCGCGGGTCGGCGCGCTCGCTGGCGCCCGTCCGAGCCTCCGATTGTACTCCGCGGGCGGCAAGCGCCACAAGCAGGTGTGAAGCACCCCGATTCGTCCCTAAGGGGAAGCGCCCCACCACGGGCGGATGCCCGTGAGCCTCGGATGGCAGTGGCCGGAGCGGCCAGCCGGCAGCAGCCTCTTCGCTGGTAGCATGCCCGGAAGCTCTCCAGGCAGGAGGATGGTCGGCCGACAGCCGCATGACCGTCTGGCTTGCCTCCCGTGCGTGAATCCAGTAAATTACTCCTCTGGCGTGCTAAAGCTCCGGCTTCCTGAGCCGTGCTTGGCGCGCGCCTTTGGGGACAACTGGAAAGATGGTCCACTCGGCTTCCGACGGCATTCCCGGCGTCTCTCATCGCTTGTCCGACAGGCTCGCCGCGCTCCCGCTTCGATACATCCTGTTGGCCGCCTTTGTGATTCGTTTGCTGTTCGCGCTGTTTGTCTTCATCCACGGCAACAGCTATTCGGTCTTCTACAACAGCGATAGCGCCGAGTACGCGGAGATGGCGCAGAACTGGCTGGAAAAAGGCAGTGACCTGGCTCTTGGCGGCCAGCCGCGGCAGCCCAACGTCTACCGGCCACCAGGCTATCCGCTTTTGCTGCTCGCGAGGCTCGCCTTGGGGCATCTGGAGTTCGCGACCGTGGGGATACAGATCGTTCTCAGTTGTCTCACCGTGTATCTCGTCATGGCAATCGCGCGGTTCGCCGGAGCGGCCGAACCGGCCGCGCGGCTGGCCGGTGTTCTCTACGCGATCGAACCGCAGGCAATCCTCTATTGCCCGGTGCTGCTGACCGAGACGCTGTTTGCCACGCTCCTCGCGCTCTTCGTTTATTGCTTCCTCCGATATGTTCGGTTCCCGTCGCTGCCCTGGCTGGCGATGGCGGCCGGAACGCTGGCGGCGGCACCATACGTGCGGCCGGTCGGCCTTTTCCTGGTCCCGGTCATGGGGATAGCCGTTTATTGGGCGTCGCGGCGGCGCCGTCTGCTTGATGTCCGGTCGCTGGCACACGCGCTGGCCTTCCTGGCCATATGTGCCGGTCTCATCGGGCTGTGGGCATGGCGAAACAAGCGCCTGGCCGGCTATTCCGGCTTCTCTTCGACTGTCGAGATCAACCTGTACCGCGTACACGCCGCTTCGGTGCTGGCACAGGTCAACGGCGTCGCGTTTGTCAAAATGGGGGAGACGGCGGCCAATGAACGGTCCGCCTATTACGAAGCACACCCCGAGATGCGGGAGAGCGATGACCTGCCACGGATGCGGCGTGAGGCCCTGGCCGTCTTGCGCGCACATCCCGGTACTTTCCTCCTGCTTTATCTCCGTGGAATTCCGTGGACGCTGTTCGCACCCAACGTCACTCTGTACTGCACGTTTTTCCCTCCGCCGGGACTCAGCGCCGGGGTGCTCACGGCGGCCCTGTATGATAAGGACGTGTTCGGCGCGGTCAAGCTCATCTCCCGTTATGCTCCCGTTGCCATCTGGATCGGCGTTCCCGCGACCCTCGTCCTGCTGATGTACTATGCTTTGGCAACCGGCGGCTTGATTTTCGGACCTGGGCTGGACCGGCGGTCGAAGATTCTGCTGGTTGCCGTCTGCGCGGTCCTTGTCGGTGTCGCCGGGGGAACAATCGCGAGCGGGCGCTTCCGGCATCCCATCATGCCCATGGTTTCTGTTTTCGCGGCCGAAGGGCTCGCGCTCATTCTCAACCCGCGCTCGGGGATTCGCCTCGCCTACGCGGCGGGAATTCACCGGGGATGAACAGGGATAAACGCCGGGGCGGCCAAGTATCCGGAAAAAGAAACACGCCAGCCAAGGCAGGCAGCCTCCCTGGAATCGGTCGAATGGATGAAGTGCCATGCCCTCAGTCGGCGGGGACGGGCGCTTCCTCGGGGAGCGGCTCGGCGGCGGGGACGTGGCGGCGGGCCGGCCGTCGCCGCGTGAACCAGCCGTGGAACGATTCCATGTAAGTGTAAAAGACCGGCGTCAGGTACAGGGTGACCACCTGCGAGAACACCAGGCCGCCCACCACCGCGATGCCCAGCGGGCGCCGTGACTCGGCGCCGGCGCCGAACCCCAGGGCGATGGGCAGCGTGCCCATCAGCGCCGACATGGTGGTCATCATGATGGGCCGGAAGCGGATCAGGCAGCCTTCATAGATGGCCTCCATCGGCGGCTTGCCTTCCTTGCGCTGCGCTGCCAAGGCGAAGTCGATCATCATGATGGCATTCTTCTTCACGATGCCGACCAACATGATGATTCCCACAAAGGCGTAGATGTTCAGCTCGATGCGGAAGATCATCAGGGTCAGCAGCGCACCGAAGCCGGCCGATGGCAACCCCGAGAGAATGGTGATAGGGTGGATGAAGCTTTCGTACAGCACGCCCAGCACGATGTAGATCACCAGGATGGCCATCACCAGCAACCAGCCCAGACCGCGGAAGGAGCTTTCAAAGGCGGCGGCCGTCCCCTGGAAGCTGGTGGTGACGGTGGCGGGCAGGGTCTCGCGCGCCGCCCGTTCCACCGCTGTCACCGCGTCGCCCAGCGCTACACCCGGCCGAAGGTTGAAGGAGAGCGTCACCGATGGGATCTGGCCCAGGTGGTTGACCGCCAGCGGGCCGACGCCGGTCCCAATTCTTGCTACGGCCGACAGCGGCACCAGTTGCCCGCTCTGCGAGCGGATGTAAAGCAGCGACAAGGCCTGTGCGTCCGTCTGGTAGCGCGGATCCAGTTCCATGATGACAAAGTACTGGTTGTTGGGCGTGTAGATGGTCGAGATTTGCCGTGAGCCGTAGGCGGTGTAGAGCGCGTCCTCCACCTGCTGGGCAGTCACGCCCAGCGCCGAGGCCATGTCGCGATTCACCTCGATGTTGACCTCGGGGTTCTTGATCTGCAGGTCGCTGGTGACGTCCTGCAGCAAAGGCAGTGTATGCATCTTGGCTTCCAGTTGGTTGGCCGCGGCATACAGCTCGTCGGTGTCCGGGTCCTGCAGCGTGAGCTGGTACAGGCTCCTGGTCAACTGCCCGCCGATGCGGATGGGCGGGAGATTCTGCATGAAGATGCGAATCCCGGGAACGACGGCCAGTTTGGGCCGCAGTTCTTCAATGATCTGGTCGGCGTTCAGCCTGCGCTCCGAGCGGGGCTTCATCTGGATGAACAGGCGGCCGTTGTTCATGGTCGAGGTGGAGGGGCCGCCGCCGCCCACGCTGGACATTATGGCCGAAACATTCTCGTCTTTGAGCACGATCTGGGCCAATTGCTGCTGGTGCTGTTTCATGGCCTCGAACGAAATGCCCTGCGCGGCTTCGGTGGAGGCCATGATCTGGCCGGTGTCTTCACTGGGCAGAAAGCCCTTGGGGATGGACACGAACAGGTAGCCGGTGGCCACCAGGATGATGCCGGCCACCGCCATGGTGCCCAGGCGGTGCTTCAGCACCCATTGCAAGCTCAAGTCGTAGCCGCGCCGCATGCCGGTAAAACCGCGCTCCGTTGCCCGGTAGGCCGCGCCGTGGCGCTCTTCGCCCGGCGGCCGCAGGAAGCGGCTGCACAGCATGGGCGTCAGGCTCAGGGAGACGAAGCCGGAGACCAGGATGGCGGCGCCGATGGTGACCGCGAATTCATGCAGCAGGCGCCCCAGGATGCCGCCCATGAAAAGCACGGGGAGGAAGACGGCGGCCAGCGACAGGGTCATGGAGAGAATCGTGAAACCGATTTCGCGCGAGCCGCGCAGTGCCGCCTCCCGCACCCCTTCGCCCCGCTCCATGTGCCGCACGATGTTTTCCAGCATGACGATGGCGTCATCGACCACGAAGCCCACCGACAGTGTCAGCGCCATCATCGAGAAGTTGTCCACGCTGTAGCCCAGCAGGTACATCACCGCGAAGGTGGCGATGATGGAGAATGGCAGCGCCAGGCTGGGGATGACCGTCGCCGAGAGGTTCCGCAGGAACAGAAAGATCACCAGCACCACCAGAACGATAGCCAGCAGCAAGGTGAACTTCACATCCCGCACCGACTCGCGGATGGACACCGAGCGGTCGTAGCGTACATTGACGTCCACCGAAGGCGGAATCTGCTGCCGCAGCACCGGCAGGAGTGCCTTAATGGAATCGACCACCTCCACCGTGTTGGTGCCCGGTTGGCGCTGGATAACCAGGGTGACGGAGCGGCGATCGTTGAACCAGGCGGCGACCTTGTCGTTTTCGACGCTGTCGATGATGGTGCCCAGCTCGCCCAGGCGCACCGGCGAGCCCTTGCGGTAAGCGACGATCAAGGGCCGGTAAGCAGCGGCATCGGTCAACTGGCCGTTGGCCTGCACGGTCAGCGCCGTGTCCTTGCCCCACAGCGTGCCGGTGGGCAGGTTCACGTTGCCGCGCTGCACCGCGTTCGAGACGTCGTCAATGCCCAGGCCGCGCGAGGCCAGCTCCTTGGGGTCGAGCTGAATTCGCACCGCGTACTTCTGCGCCCCGTAAACCTGCACCTGGGCCACGCCCGGCACCATGGAGAGGCGCTGGGCCATGAAGGTCTCGGCGTATTCGTCCACGGTGGAGAGCGGCAAGGTCGGCGAATTGACCGAGAGAAACAGGACGGGCTGATCGGCCGGGTTCACCTTCCGGTAGGAGGGCGGCGCCGGCATGTCGCGGGGGAGCTGCCGGGCGGCCTGGGCGATGGCTGCCTGCACGTCCTGCGCCGCGGCGTCGATATCGCGCTCCAGCGCGAACTGGATGGTGATGCTGGTGGCCCCCAGGACGCTGGCGGAGTTCATCGAGTCGATGCCGGCGATGGTGGAGAACTGCTTCTCCAGCGGCGTGGCTACCGAGGAGGCCATGGTCTCGGGGCTGGCGCCCGGCAGGCTGGCGCTCACCACGATGGTGGGGAAATCCACGTTGGGCAGGTCGCTTACCGGCAGCGCCCGGTAGCCCATCAGGCCGAACACCAGGATGGCCAGCATGACCAGGGTGGTCATGACCGGCCGGCGAATGAAGAGCTCCGCGATGTTCATGACCGCGCTTCCTTGACCGGAGCCGAACCGCCCGGCGCCGAGCCGCCGGGGCTGGCGCCACCCGGGCCACCGCCGGGGCCGCCCGCGCCTTTGATGATGACCTTGCCTCCCGGCACCACGCGGAGCTGCCCGTCGGTGATGACGCGCTCACCCGGCTGCAGCCCCCGCTCGATGACCGTCTGGCCCCTGTGACTGACCCCGGCCACCACATTGCGCGATTCGGCGGTGTTGTCGGCCTTGACCACGAACACATACTGGCCCGCCTGTCCGGCCTGCACCGCCTCGCTGGGCACCAGCACGGCATTGGGGCGCGTGCTCAGCGTCAGGAACACATCCACAAACTGCCCCGGCCAGAGACGCCGGCTCTGGTTCGGGAACGCTCCTTTCAGCTTGATGGTGCCGGTGGTGGTATCAACGGCGTTGTCCACGAAGACGAGAGCCCCTTCCTCCGGGTTGGCCTCGTCCTTGTTGACGGTGGCCGTCACCTTCGGCCGGCCGGCCGCCATGGAGCGCTTGACCTCGCCCAGGTATTGCTGCGGCACCGAGAAGGTGACATAGATCGGTGTGACCTGGGTGATGGTAACTAGGACCGTGTCGTTGGCCTTCACCACGTTACCCTGAAAAGCCAGCAGGGCGCCGGTGCGGCCGTCGATGGGCGAGTGGATCGAGCAATAGCTCAGGTTCACCCGGGCATTGTCAATCGCGGCGCGATCGGCCTGCATGGCCGCCTGCGCGTTCTCGTAGGCGGCGCGGTCGGCGTTGACCGCCGCCTCCAGGGCCTCAAGATTGGTGCGGGCCTGGTCGTGCTGCTGCTGGGAAACCACGCCCTGGCGGAGCAAGTCGGCGTAGCGGGTGGCGTCCAGTTGCGCATTCTTCATGTTGGCCAGGTCACGCGCCTCGTTGGCCTTGGCCTGCTGCGCCTGGGCGGTGTCGCGCGCCAGGGTGGCCTGGGCCTGCGCCAGCGCCGCATCGTAGGGCCGCCGGTCGATTTCAAACAGCAACTGGCCCTTGGTCACGTCCTGGCCTTCTTTGAAGTGAACGGCGGTGATCTCGCCGCCGATCATGGTCTTGACGGTGATAGTGGAGACGGCCTCGACCGTCCCGATGGCGCGCAACTGCACAGGCACGTCCCGTTGCGCCACCGTTGCCACCGTCACCGGGGCGGCCTGCCGCGGCGGCGGCCCGGTTTCTCTCTTCGAACACGCCGCGGTCCACAACAGCACGGCCAGCAGACCGCACAACAAAACAATTCCCGGCTTGCGACTCGCTCTCATGCTCACCTGCTCGAGGATGGCTTGCTCCGGCGGCCGTTTGCACGACCTCAGTATGTACTCGCTTATTTTGGCATAGCGGAGGGAAAGCTGCCAACCTTGCAGGTTGAGGTCCACCCCCAAGGCACAAAGCCACCAAGCAAGATTTTCTTGGTGCCTTGGTGCCTTGGTGGTTCAATTGATCTTTTGAATCGGAGCTGCCGAAACTGCTGAGGTCGATGATGAACAAGAGTGTTGCTGTGGTGCTTACGCTGGGCGCGCTGGTGTGCAGCGCGCTGGTCCTCAACGGGCAGGCGCCCCCCGCGGTTCCGGGCCACGGCGCTGGTTTGTCGAACGGATGGCTGCATTACCGGGCCAGGACCATCCCTCCGGTGCAGTTTCAGAATTCCGGCCGGATCGAGTCGCTGATCCGCAGCGGTCAACTCTACCTTTCGTTGCAGGACGCCATCGCCCTGGCGCTGGAGAACAACCTGGACATCGAGTTGCAGCGCTACGGGCCAGCCATCGCCGACGCGGACCTGCTGCGGACCCAGGGAGGCGGGCAGCCGCGCGGCGTGGGCCTGTCGGTGGGGGAGACGCCGGCGGGCATCGGCGGGCCGAACAGCCCGCTGCTGAACGCCGCTGCCGGCTCCTTCGCCTTCTCCAGTTCGGTGCCGGCCAACATCAGCGATTTGGCGGTCGTCGCTCCCGGGCAGACCAGCCTGTCGATCAGCGGCACGACGCCGCAATCCAGCGGCCCGCCCGTCCCTGTTTTCGATGCCACCCTGATCGGACAGTTTAGCGGCACGCACCAGACCACGCCCCAAACCAACCCCATCATTACCGGCGCCACCACCCTGATCAGCCGCGTCGTCGTGCAGAACGCCGGCGTGCAGAAAGGATTCAGCACCGGCACCCAGGTGAGTCTGGCTTACACCGCCAACTCGCAGGAGACGAATTCGGTCCGCAGTAGCGTCAACCCCTTTACCACCGCGAGCCTGGGCCTGACGCTGGTCCAGCCGTTGTTGCGCGGCTTCGGCTCGGCCATGAACCGGCGGTTCATCCGCGTCGCCAACAATAACCGGAAGGTGTCGGACCTGGTCTTCCGGCAGCAGGTGATCAGCGCCGTTTCCGGCGTGATCCGGCTGTACTACGACCTGGTGAGCCTGAACGAAGACGTCCGGGTGAAGCAGCAAACGCTGGCCCTGGCGCAGAAGCTACAGGCTGACAACGAGGCCCAGTTCAAGGCCGGCACGCTGGCCGAGATCGAGGTGGTGCGGGCCCAGGCGCAGGTGGGCGCCGCCCGCGAGGACCTGATTAACGCCCGGGCCTTGGCCCGCGAGCAGGAACTGATTCTGAAGACGGTGCTCACCCGGCGCGGCACGGCCGACCCGGCCGTCCGCGAGACCCGCATTGCCACCACCGATACGGTCCCCGCGCCGGGCCCGGAGAAAATCCGGCCCATCCAGGACCTGGTCGCCGAGGCCTTCAAGAACCGGCCCGACCTGGCGGCGGCCGGCCTCCAGATCCAGAATTCCGAAATCAGCCTGGAGGGCTCACGAAACCTGCTGCGGCCGGAAGTGGATATCGTGGCCACAGCCCAGAACAACGGGCTGGCCGGCCAGGTCAATCCGCTGGCCACCGCCGGGGGCGTGCTGGGATCGACCGCCGCGCCCGTGTTCCTTGGCGGCTTCGGCCTGGCTGTCGAGCAGCTCCTGAGGCGCAATTACCCGACCTACGGCGTCGGGATCCAGCTCAGCTTGCCGCTCCGCAACCGCGTTGCGGAGGCCGATTACGCGCGCGACCAGTTGCAGCTTCGCCAGTCGCAGATCCGGCGCCAGCAACTGGAAAACCAAGTCCGGCTGGAGGTCGAGAACGCGGTGATCGCGCTGGAGCGCACGCGTGCGGCCTACGAAGCGGCGGTGCAGACCCGCAGCTTGCAGCAGCAGTCGCTGGCGAGCGAACAGAAGCGCTACGCGGTCGGCATTTCCACCACCTTCCTGATTACCCAATACCAGAGCTTCCTGGCGCAGGCGCGCTCCACCGAGGTGGCGGCCCGCGGCGCCTACGGGAAGGCGCAGGCGGCGTTGCAGCGGGCGCTGGGCCTGACGCTCGAGGAGAACGGGGTGTCCATCGACGAAGCCTATCAGGGGAAGGTGGCGCGGCCGCCCGTCCCGCCGGCCCTGCCGCGGTAGTCCCTCAGAAGGCAAAGCGCAGGGCGAATTGCATGATGCGCGGCGGGAAGGCGCTGGTGATGGTGCCGAAGGCGCTGCTGGACCGATTCCCGTTAGGCGAGCGGAAGTTCGTCTTGTTCAGCAGATTGAAGCATTCGGCCTGAAAATCGAGCCGCGATTTCTCCCAGCGTAGCGGAAAGCTCTTTTGCAGGCGCACGTCGGCCTGGAACAGCGGGCTGGAGCGCACGATGTTGCGCCCGGCGTTGCCGAAGGGGCGCGTGGGGT
>Ga0315279_10007402_pt1 | contig 13581 bp, 8 predicted proteins | sample YL17G06_20_MG_FD_203694 | JGI IMG/M metagenome (GOLD analysis project Ga0315279, IMG submission 203694) | Sediment microbial communities from Yellowstone Lake, YNP, Wyoming, USA - YL17G06_20 | ecosystem: Environmental > Aquatic > Freshwater > Lake > Sediment | place: USA: Wyoming | collected... | reverse complement strand
CTGTGTGATCGGGCCCGCCGTAATCCCCGCTCTGCATGGTGATGCGCTCGAGCGTGCCGTAGTCCACCAACACCGGCCTGACGAATGGCCTCTTGCCAGCCGTCGCCTTCTGCACTTCCGCCACGGCGCTCCCCTCCTCAACTCTCAGGCGCACAGAGCCACTATGCGCTGGTGACGGTACCTGCGGATGGTCGCGGGCCGGGTGTCTCCCGGGTAGGCCCGGCGGCACCTCTAGCATCGCGATCGCCCCTTGGCGCATCCGGACGGAACCCGTGGCTGAAGCCCCACTCAGCGTACAGAGGACCGGTTGCCTGCACAGGCTGATCACCAAACACGGCGGGATTGTGCCACAGCGCATGTCGCATAGCAAGCGCCAAACTGACATGGCCTTGCGGGTGAGTGTCGGCTAAGGAGCGCTGAGATCGCCGAAGCGTAAGCCCTCGGCCGCCCGGCCTCGTCGCGGCCGGCGCGCCCCTGTGTTCGCGCCCCGCCTCCGCCGATGAACATCCGCGTGGCAGCGCGCGTTCTGACGCCGGACGTAGCGCGGGGAGGCCTGCTGGTGCTGCCTTCTGACTTCGTACCGGTGGATGCGGACTTCCTTGACGCAGGAGAGGCCGCGCTCTGCGACCTGTTCCTATTCCGGCCACCATGGTCCCACGTGCTGTTCCTCGCCGCCCGGTCATTGATGACCGGCGCGCTCAAGAAGGATCTCCATACCTCAAGAGTGCGTAGGCTGTACATCCGCGCAGGTGACTCCGACCTATTCTCGGAGCACATCCTGGGCAGCCTCGACCGGATAGTTGAGGAGCGGAAGGCTCCGTGCGCCCGGAAGGCGCGCGTTGCGAGGCAGGCGGTGAGCTTCAGCCTCGATCGTGTGTTCGCCGACCCCAGAGCTCAGACCATAGGTGACCTCCAGCGTGGGGTCCGAACCACCACCAAGCTCGCGATGCGCGAGCCCATGGCCGCCATCGTGCTGATGCGCCTCACACGCCTCGACACGTACACCTACAACCACTCCATGAACGTCGGAGTGTTCGGCACAGCGCTCGCATTGGCATTGGGAGAGCATGAGGCCTGGACGTCCAGTGTGATACAGGGCCTGTTCCTGCACGACATCGGGAAGGTCCGCGTGCCGCGGGAGGTCGTGAACTGCCCTGGCAAGCTATCCGAGGAGGAGTGGGCCCAGATGCGGCAGCACCCCGACCACGGAGCGGCCATTCTGCAGTCGTGCGGGGAGGTGGATCCCATCCTTCTGAACGTCGTGAAGCAGCACCACGAACGGCACACCGGATCGGGGTACCCGGCAGGTCTGAGCGGAGCGGCGATCGCCTACGAGGCCACCATATGCGCCGTGGCCGACGTGTTCGACGCGCTGACCACGGAGCGGTGCTACCGGCACGCCCTGCCTACGTACGCAGGTCTGCAGACCATGGTCGCGGAGATGCGTGACGACTTCGCCCCGGAGGTCCTTCAGGCGTTTGTGAGCCTATTCCAGGAGCACCCGCCTCTGCTGGCCAAAGGTGGCGACACTCACCGCCCTCGCGTTGCAGCCGGGTGAGCCGGCGCCAGGGCACAGCGAGTCTGGCATGCGAGCCGACCGGGCCGTCCCCGCGAGTTGTGCTTGCCCGCGAACCCTTCGACACCCACGGCACCCCCGACCGCCACACCCGCAGGAGGGCACCTTCGGGCCATGGCTCGGCCGTCAGTGCTTGCTGAAGTGCACAGGCCGCCTCCACCGCGCCCGTGGGCCTCCTGAAGACTGAGAACGTGCTATCGCCCTCGCATCGCGGTTTGATGAGGAAGCCCGCATGCTCTGCGATCACATCGGCCGCGATCGCATCGTATCGAGCCAGAGCCTCCCGCATCGCGTCCGGGGCTTCCGCCCACAGGCGGGTGGAGCCCTCGATGTCGGTCATCAGGAACGTCACTACGCCGGATGGGAGGTCCACCGCGAGCTCTCCCCACTGTGCGTCTGCAAGCCCTGGCGTACCGGTTCGCTCTGACTAGCGCGCCCCCCTCGTGCACCCGGCAGCCTATGCTGCCCCCGGGCAGGCGGCCATGCCCCCCTGATCCAGCTCCGGCCGCAGAGCGGCGTGGAGGTGCGGGCTGCAGACCGACGAGGCGAGCCGCTCGCTGTGTTGGGTCACGTCCGCGGACCTGACGGCCGGCCCCGGAAAGGCGATGCCGGCATGTGGAAGTGCGCTAAGCGGCGCTGGGGCCTGCTCTCCACGGTGGTCTCGGGTGCCTCCTCTGTTCCGCTTCTCCTGAGCCGTTGCTCGGGCGAGCCGGGACGCGGAGAAGCAGGAGACGTCTCCGCCACGCTCGCGGCGATCGATCTCGCGATCGCGGACCGCACGACGCCATCGGGGTCAACGTCGAGTCGGTGGCCGCATTGCTGTCGAGTCGCCCGGAGTTCGCGGAGTCAGGGAGCCTCCCGGACTACGGCTCGGCCTGGAGTCGGTCGGCCGACACTTGACAGCGTCATCGACGCCTGCTACTTCAGTGTAATGACCTTCACCGCTACCGGGTATGGGGACTATGTGCCCTCGCCGGGATTGGGGCAGATACTGGCGGCGGTGCAGGCGTTGACGGGAGTCTTCCTGATGGCACTGTTGTTGGTATGTTTGGCGAGGAGATACGGGAGGGCGTGAGCGGCTGACCTGCCCCCATGGTGTGGTGCAGTCAGAGCATCAGGCACGCCTGTGGGGTGCTACCTGGCGGAGCCCGGTTGCGCTGCCGAGACGTCCATGGTGCAGATGTCACCATGGAGGTCGAACGCAATCTTGGAGCCATCTGGTGACCATGACGGCGCTACCTCCGGGCAGAGGTCGGTCTGCGTGAGGTCCATCGGCCCCGTGCCATCGGCGTTCATCAGGTATATATCGTAAAGGCCGTCCCGGTTGCTCATGAACGCGATGCGGCTCCCGTCAGGCGACCACGTCGGAACGATGTTCGAAGCGGGCTGTGCGGGGTCACGCCGCAGGGCCCAGTTGAAGATCAGGCTTCGTGACACGGGGTGCGGCCCAGGCGGAAAGGGGGCTGCACCTTGTGTAAGGTTGGTAAGCCCCGAGCCGTCGGCGTTCATCACCCAGATGTCCCATGAACCTGCCGCGGTGCTGCTGAAGGCGATCTGCCGCCCGTCAGGCGACCACGCGGCCCACGCGTCGTCCGCCTGGTTGCGGGTAAGGGCAGTGACTCCGGTGCCGTCGGCGTTCATCACGTACACGTCGTAGTCACCGTCGCGGTTGCTGTGGAAGGCGAGTCTGCGTCCGTCGGGTGACCACACGGGGTGTGAGTCCTCGGCCGGGTTCGCGGCTAACCGTCGCTGGTTCGAGCCGTCCGCATCCATTACGTAGATCTCCCAGTTGCCGTCGCGGTTGGAGTGGAACGCAAGCTGCGTGCCATCCGGCGACCAGTTGGGGACCATGTTGTCGCCCGGGGTCGTGGTAAGCCGAGTCAGGTTCGAGCCGTCGGCGTTCATAACGTAGATCTGGAACTTGCCGTCGCGATCGCTGCGGAAGGCGATCTTCTTGCCATCAGGAGACCACTGCGGGTTAAGGTGCTCGCCGGGGAACGTGGTGAGACGGTACAGGCGAGGCTGCACAGGTGGCACCCCGGCTCCTCCCTGCGGCGCAGTGTGGACCCACGCCGGGTCGGCATCGTCGGGCGTCGGCGACGTGCCCAGGTACCCGTTATGCCCGGCAGGCGAGGCGTCGCGGACGACCTGCCCCTCGCCCTCGTCGAATGGCCAGTAGCCCGCCAGGCCGGGCTCCCCGCCCGTGAGGCGTCGGTCTATGTCGCGGCGGATCTCCTCGAGCGTGCGCGCGACGCTCCAGATCCGAAGCTCACTGATGGTTCCGGTGAGGTGCTCGTCCGTCCACGGGTAGTCGTCGCCGACGGAGAGGAACGCCCCCTCGACGGTGCGTAGGGGTATGTCCCAGACCTGCGTTGTGTCAAGCTGACCGTCGACGCACAGTGCGGCAGCCCTGCCGTCGTAGGTGAAGGCTATGTGGTGCCACTGGTCGAGGGTGATGTCCACGGAGCTCCACAGCTCACGCAAGGCCGGCAGCAGTAACTGGCCAACCGGGAGGTTGATCGTGGCAACCACCCAACTGCGCTGCAGGATTCCGTTCTCCACATGTCCCTGCAACCTAACGTCCCAGACACAATCCCTGGTGCCGTAGGCGACCAGCCCGGCTTGACGGCCGGGTCGCCCGGCCCACGGCTGAAGGGCCGCCGGGGCCACCCACAGCTCTACGGTGATGGGCACGAGATCGTATCGGGCGGGCACCCGGACGCAGTGGCGCGCTCCGAAGTAGAGCCCGCCACTGTGGGGAGGGGCGGCCGGGCGGTCGGGCGTCTGGGCGGCCACAGCGACCGCGCAGATCAGCCATAGCAAGCAAGACGCTGGAAGCGCGTGAGCCCGCACGTCCGACTCCTTCTCGGCCCCCAGTACAGACCCAGCGCACCCGTGGGCAGGCCGCCTGCCACAGGCGGGCCCCGCTGTCCAGCATTACACTGCCCGGACGCCGGACCAAGGGGTTTCGGATCGTGTTACGAACCGATGTGTGGAGTGCCTCCGCAGTCTGGTCCACGGGCTGCGGTGCGCGGCACGATCCGTGCCGACATGCTGGGTGGCGCGGCGGAGGGAACCGGAGCGTACGATGAACGTGAGCCCGGCTCGGGTGATGGGGGTCTTTCTTCGCACGTGGCGGGCGGAGTGGGCCGGCCTGAGTCGCGCGGTGCTGGCCGGCGCGGTGGGGTCGCAATGCCCTGGCGAGACTGTAACGGGCGACATGGCCTATGCCTGGGAACGCGGACAGCCACCGCGAACGACCGCGCAGCTCCTCGCGCTCGAGCGTGTCATGCGCAAGCACGGCCTGACCGAGGGTCACGTGCGCCAGTTCCGCGAGGTCGTTCTGGCCGCGTGCGGGGCGTGGCGCTACGAAGGTCTGTGCGAGGATGTGAGCTTCGCTGACCTGCCGGGTGTCGAGGGGCTGGCGCGGAGCGCATGCGAGCGTCAGCACCGCGCTCGGGGCTCCATCTCCCTCTGCTTCCTGACGATTCTGGCCAAGGACCTGGAGGCGGCCGTGCGCGCGGATCTCCTGCGACGGATCCCGCGAGCCCGGGAGCGTGAACGGCAGGCCGCCCTGGCGTACGCGCGAGCCGCGCTTGCCTGCGAGCTCGCGGCCGACCAGCTCCGCTGGGTCCCTGCGGCTACGCGGCTGTGGCTGGCGAACGCTGAGTTCATTGAGACGCACTTCGGGCCCGCCGGCCTAGGCGGGCGGCTAACGCCATTGGGACAGCGGATAGCGGCCGCCTGGTCGCAGGCCCACCCCACACTATCGGAGGCGGATGGGCGCCGGCTGCTCCAGTTATCTGAAGCGGCGGCGAGCCGGGGGCAGCGCCGCGAGGCGGCTCGCGCGTTCCTGAGAGGCGTCCACGCTCTCGGGGAGGCGAGCGCGGGGGCGTACACCGCACTTGCCCCCGCCGCGGATCGCCAACTCCACGCCGCGATGGAGGAGGACGGTCGGTCGGTGATCCATGTCGGGCACCTCGACCTCGCATGGGCCGCGCTGGGCGGCGGAGACGCGGATGGCGCCGAGAGGATGCTGCGGTCCTTCGAGGAGTGGTGTCGCGCGCCGTGGCGTGCCGACGCGTGGTGGCAGGAGGCCCGCTGGTGGGTGCTCGCGGAGCTCGGCGACTACCGCGAGGCGGCCAGGTTCGTCGCCGCGACCGACCCGCCTCTCGGACCGGAGAACGCGCTCGTTCGGCTCAGCGAGATGGGCCTCCGCGGCAAGCCCACCGCGTACGCGAGCCACTGCCGGAACCTCCGACGGGACGCCGTGAGGGTTGGGCTCCAAGAGGCTGGGGCGCAGACGGTCGCGCCGGAGCCGCAGTCGGGTCCCACCGGGCCGGTGGAATGACCTCGCCTGGCGCTCGCCGGCCCGCCCGGGCGTCTGCGGCGTTGCAGGTTTTGCACGGGGAATTGGCTCACACGATGCGTCCGGACGGCTTGGCCGCCCGGTTGTGGATCGTGGACGCGTTATCTCCACGCGAGCCGCTCAGCCAGCACCCGCCCACCTTCCCCTGCACTTCCGGGCTCCTGGGCCTGCCGCCGGCGCAGCCACGGGCAGTAGTGCGGAGGGCGCGCCTCGCGGGGGCCCACGATGTCGTGAGGCATTGCCTGGTAGGGGCGAGTGCCCCGGGCGGTGGCTCACAGCTTTCGGAGGGCAAGCTCCACAGCCTTGCGAAGGCCGGTCGCGGGGCGACTGAGGAGGTACCCGATGCACTGCCTAGCCTTCCTTACGGTCTTGCCCGGGCTGCTCGCCTCCCCGCCAGGTGGCCATGAGGGGTACCGGACACGCTCACTCTCACTCGGAGGACCGTGGGAGTTCGCGATGGGGGAGGGCGACGAACGGGCCGAGACGCCAGAGGGGCAAGCGAGGCTCACGTGGCGTCCCGTGACGCTCCCGGGGCCGTTCGTGCCGGGGAACGACGAGGCGGCACGCAACGCGGCGTTCATCTGGGCCCGCCGCGCCTTCGACGTAACGGCACAGGACGCGCGCGGCCTGGCCGTGCTCCGCTGGAACGCCATCGCCTTCGGCGCGGTCGCGTACCTGAACGGCCGCGAGGTCGGCCGGAACGAGCCGATCGGTCCCTACCAGGTGGTCGTCCCGCCCGGCGTCGTGCAACCGGGCACGAACCAGATCGTGCTCAAGATCGCCGGCACGCGCGGCGTGCGGAAGGCGAAGAGCGGCTTCCTCCTCGTGCCCGCGGGCTTCTGGAACACCGGGGGCACGCCCATAGTGACCGACGATGTCTGGATCGACTTCGCGGATCGCGCCTACTTGAAGTGGGCGGACGGGTTCATGCCCCTCGTCCGGTCGGAACTCGCCGATCCCGGTCATGCAATGAGGTGCTGGGACGAGACCAAAGCATGCCTCAGCGCACTACTCGCCGCCGGCCGCAACGAGGAGATCCTGGAGCTGCTCGCCCTGGATAGGCAGCCCCATTGGTCCTACCGGCGATGGGGAGTGAAGGCCCTCGCGGCGATGGGGCGCAAGGCCGAGGCACTGAGGTACGCGGAAGAGTCACGAGGGCCCAAGGTAAGCGTCGGCGAGATCGCGGCAGCGTGCGAGGAGATCCTGCTCAGCAGCGGCATGGCGGAGGACGCCTACAAGCGCTACGCCCTGGAATCCAACCAACGAATGACCAACGTCGCCGCATTCTGCGCGATCGCGCGCAAGTACCCTCACAAGGAGCCGCGAGACATCCTCCGCGACCTCGTGGACCACTCAGGAGAGCCAGGCAAGTGGTTCGCGGCCGCGAAGTCCGCCGGCCTCCTCGACGAAGCAATCGAACTCGCCAACCGCTCACCGTGCGACCCGATGACCCTCGCCCGCGCAGCGCGGGACAGCGCGGAGACCGAGCCCTGGTTCGCTGTGGAGGCAGGAGTGGCCGCCATCCGCTGGCTCGCGGCAGGGTACGGCTACGACATCATCGGCACGGACATCGTCGCGGCGTGCAACCACACGCTCAAGGCCGCGGAGAACGCCAGATGCCGGGATGAGACAGTCGAGCGCCTCCGACTCCTGCTGGCCCACGGTAGCTCGATCGGCCACCTGGTAACCAGGATGCTGGAAGACAAGCTGCAACCGACGCCGTCGCCCTGAGGAGCCACAAGCGCCGGGACGACCAGGGGAAGACACGCGCAGCCAAGCCCCGAGAGCGCACGAGAGCAGGAGGAGGCACATCCTACTGCGCGTTCCCTGGACCCCTGTTCGTCGCCTACCTGGGCCCACTTTGCTCGCCGATCACCACTTCCGGAGGCTGCCGCCGGAAGACGACGTGTCAGAATGCCCTGAGAACGCACGCGAGAGTGGGGGGACACATCCCACTACCCGTTTCCAAGCCCCCGGGGAGGGGCACGTAGCAGGTCCCGAGGCGCGATGGGCGCCCGCGTCGCCGGTGCTCATAACGACGACGAGAACGCCGGCTTCCTCCTCCCACACAGCTCCCCGAAGTTGCACCACTTGCAGACCCACGGGTCGCAGGTCCAAGGGAAGTCGAACGGATGCTATCAAAGCGGCCCCGCGGAACGGCCTTGGCAAGCTGCCTGTAGCCGGACTCCACAACACCGCGAGCGAGGGTAAGCTCGTCAGGGCTCAGGAAGCCGGGAGAGACGACACCATCGCGCAGGTAAGCCGTGGAGACGACGATCTCCTCAGGCCGCACATGCCAACGATACTGAGCGAACAACGCGTAACAAGCAAGCTGCAAGCGATCTGAGGCCCGAGGCTTCGCCGACGCCCAATCCGCCAAGTGAACGCGGCCAGCCTTCCAGAACACGAGATCAGGCCGCACAATGCGAGGCGCCGCGTTGACGAGGGCGAGTACCGCGAGGCCGGGCGAGCCCTCGGAGGCGCCGCGGAGATCGCCAGGGCCCGCCGGGCCGGAGAGAACGGGATCCACAGGTGGCGGCAGAAGCACGCGGTGGACTGCCTCCGGCAGGACGCGACAAGACCGCCCCGGAAGCCTGCCGCCGTGCCGTCGCCGCGGAGAGGAGAACCCATGCGCCGCACTATCACCCCGATGATGCTAGCTTGCCTCGTCTTGGCCGGGTTGCCGTGGACCGCCCTTGGTGATGACCAGGCTGCTCCGGTAGGTGATCCGGAGGCCGAAAGCCCGACGCTTCACTGCATCGGGGTCGCCTGGCTGATCGCCGGCGACGACAACCGGAATGCCCACGTCGACCTCAGCTACCGCGCGGCGGGCTCCGTTGCGTGGAATGCGGCTATGCCGCTGTTCCGCGTCGAGCGCGGCGCCTCTGGTGGCGAGGCGGGGGACGCACGTGTGGTCGTGCCGGCCGGGACCTGGCTATTCGCCGGTAGCATCATGTTCCTAGACTCGGGCGCGGAGTATGAGTTGAGGCTTAGCCTGGCCGACCCCGACGGCGGCACTGCCGAGCGAACGCTCCTTGCGCGCACCGCCGTCGAGCCGATGGAGCCCGCGAATGCGCGTGTCTCCCACGTCGTGCCTGGCAACGGAGGAGGTAGCGGATCCCTCGCCGATCCCTACAGGGGACTCGCCGAGGCCCAGCGCTCAGTCTCGGCGGGCACCATCGTACTGGTCCATGCGGGGGTCTACTGGGGCACATTCGAGATCCAGAGAAGCGGAGAGCCAGGGAGTCCCACCGTGTGGCGCGGCGCCGGCGATGGCCCGGCCGTGATCGACGGACGGACGAGTGAGGGCGGCCCCTGGGGTCCCCGTGGGATCTGGGCGAGCGACGCGCATGACGTGTGGTTCGAGGACCTGACGATACGGAACGCAGACTGGGGACTCGTCGCCCACGATGCCGCAAGGGTAGTGGTTCGAAGGTGCCGCTTCGAGAACACCAAGAACGGCATCACCTCGACCCGCAACAGCCGCGACGACTGCCGTGGGCTGTTCATCTCAGACAACGTGCTGCAGGGACCCCTCAAGTGGCCGAGGGCGGAGGGCGTCGAGATCGAGGAGGACCGGGGCATACAGGTCACCGGCTCTGGGCACGTCGTGTGCTACAACCGGATCTCGGGGTTCAAGGACGGGATCGACACGTTCCCATCGTCCCGCTGCGAGGCCATCGATATCCACAACAACGACATCAGCGAATGCCTCGACGATGGCACGGAGATGGACGGCTCGTACCGGAACACGAGGTGCTTCCTCAACCGCTACACAAACGTCTTCCAGGGCATCTCCACGCAACCGGTCTACGGCGGGCCTGTCTACATCGTCCGCAACGTTCTCTACAACGTGCAGGCGGAGCCCCTCAAGCTGCACAACAGCCCCTCCGGGGCCATCGCACTTCACAACACCTGTGTGAAGCAGGGCATGCCGGAGGCCATCTGGACGACTGACCCTGTCAGGAACTGCGTGTTCCGGAACAACCTGTTCGTCGGCACGGACGACAAGTACACGGCCGAGTTTCTCCCGCCGATGGTGGACTGCGACTTCGACTACGATGGCTTCGCGCTCGTGAAGTGCACGAACTTCCTGAAGTGGAACGATGTGCGTTACCCCACGATCGACGATGTGAGGGCATCGGCGCCCGTGGAGCGGCACGCGACGGTCATGGACGCTGTTACCCTCTTCGCGTCCGGGCTTCTCCCGCCCGCGGACTACCGGGTTCGCGTGGAGCCGTCGGCAAGCGACGCTCGGCTTGCGATGGGCACGGCAGCCGTTGACGCGGGCGAGGTGCTCCCTGGGGTGAACGACGGCTTTGCGGGTCAGGCCCCCGACCTCGGAGCCCTGGAACTCGGGGCCGACCTGCCTCACTATGGTCCCAGGACGCCCACACGCTAGCTGAGAGTGTCGCGGGGAGACCGCACTCCGCGCCCGCCGAGTAGCGTATACAGGCCCTGCTCCGCGCATCACTCCCATGGCACTGGCTCAGTACGGAGCCCAGCTCCGAGCCCAGTCACCATCCTCGCCCGATCCGTCTGTCAGGTTGTCGATGAAGGCACCCCAGGAGGCATCCAGGGCGCTCACGACCTTCAGGTCCCACCAGGGGCCGGCGTACGTGCTGTAGACGATCTTGTCCCCGCCCGGCGACCAGGCGCACGACTCCACGTAGCTGCCTTCGGCGGTTAGTTGCCGCGCACCGGCCTCATCGCCGACAGTCATCACCCAGATCTGCCCGCGGCCGCCGCGGTTCGTCGTGTAGGCAATCCTCGTGCCGTCCGGCGACCAAGCCGGGATGTAGTCGATCCCCGGGTCGTTGGTGACCTGGGTCAACTCCGACCCGTCCGGGTTCATCGTGTAGAGGTCCCAGTCGCCGTCTCGCGTGCTGGCGAAGGCTATCTTGTTGTTCGCACCGCACCACGCCGGGTGCGAGTCCTCGAACGCGCCTTCGGTGAGCTGCTGCAGCCCGGAGCCGTCGCTGGCGTTCATAGTGAAGATGTGCTTGTTACCGGGAACACCACGGACGAACACGAGCTTCGTGCCGTCGGGCGACCAGGCCGGCATCTGGTCGTGTCGATCTGTGTCGAAGGTTAGCCTGACAGGCTCCCCGCTACCATCGGAGTTGGTCACGTAGATGTTGAGCCAGTCGGGGGTGTCGCGCTTGCTGTCGAACGCCACTCTCAGGCCATCCGGGGAGATGGTGCCAGTGTCGTCTTGCGCTGGGTCACTAGACACGTTGACCTGGTTTGTGCCGTCAGCGTTACCCACGTAGATCTCGTAGTTCCCATCACGCTTGGACGAGAAGCAGATGAGCTCCCCTGATCCGGCGACCGACACCCAGACCGTGACATTCGCGCTCCCGCCGTTGGAGCTCACTGATATCGTTCCGCTGTACCTGCCGGGGGCGAGGCCATCTCGACTGATGCCGACTGACACGGTGGCAGCGCCGGTGCTGGCCCCGGAAGCGGGCGTGACGCTGGTGATCCACGCGGTCGACTCGGTGCACGTCCAGGACAGTGTGCCGCCCCCGATGTTGGAGATGACGAACTGCCCTGTGGTCTGGCTCGAACCGAGGTCCAAGTCGGTCGGCGACACTGCCAGCGCAGGCGGCTCCGTCACTGTGATCGCCACAGTATCCGATGCCTCCGCGTCGTCATCGTCTAGTATGGTCAGCTTGGCAACGTACGTCCCGGCCGCGGCGTACTCGTGAACGAGAGATGACGGCGGGTCCGCGCTCTCCCAGTCGTAGGTGCCGTCGCCCTGGAAGTCGAGCTTGTAGGTGACTATCGTGCCGTCCGGATCGGTGCCTGTCCCGCTGAGGGCCACCGGGAGCGGGGCTGGCCCGCTCGTCGGCGTCGCACTAAGCTCGGCTGTGGGCAGCTCGTTGGCCGGGTCGGAGACGGTTACCTCTGCAGCCATCGAGCCGCTGGCGCCAGTGTTGTCTACCACCGTCAGCAGGGCCACAAAGCGTCCAGCCCGGTCGTACGTATGCACGACCGGCCCCGCAACAGCGTTGGCGGACCAGGGCGGCGATCCGTCGCCGAAGTCGAGGTTCCAGGTGACGATCTCGCCGTCGGAGTCGCTGCCCGTCAGTGCGAAACTGACGCCCAGAGGTCGCGGCCCCTCGGAGGGGGTCGCCACCAGTAGGCACGTTGGCGGAACCGGTGGCGCGCTCACGAGGACGGCGGCAATCGCAATCCCGCTGCCCCCCTGGTCGTCGACGGCTCTGGCAGTCAGCGTGTGGGAGCCAGGCTCCGTGTAGATGTGCTCCAGGGTTGCTGGGAAGCTCGCGCCGGAGAACGGCGTTGTGCCGTCTCCCCAGTCCAGCTCCACCGCGCTGATCGGCCCGGAGTCGGTTGCGGTCGCGGCGGCTGTCACCTGCAGCGGAGTCGTCCCGCTCAGAGGTGCCGCGTTGAGTGTCACCGTTGGGGGGTGAGGGGTTGGTGTGGCCACGTGCACCGGGCTGCTCCCGGACGTGCCCGCCACGATCGCCACGGCGGTGCCTGCGCCCTCGTCCTGGCTTCCTGTGAGCAAGCCGTCCCCGTCTATCGTGCCGATGCCGTTGGTGACCACCCATGTCGGTGTGAGCGGCAACTCCTCACCGTCGGAATCAAGCACCGTTGCCGTGAACTGGAGCGACCCTCCTGGCTCGATGGTCGGGTCTGGGGGATCCACCACTACGGCGGCCACGCGGCCAGTGTACTCGGTCGGCGCAAGCGTGACCCTGATCGAGGTGCTGGCATCGGCTTCCTGTGGTATGTCGAGGCTGATCGCCGCCGATCCGAAGCCTGAGCCGGCAGGCGGCTCAACCACGATCTGCTGGTGGCCAGACGGCGCCGCCTCCAACTCGAAACGGCCGTCCTCTCCGGTCGTGGTCTGGGCATATGCTGACTGGCGCAGGTACGCGGCGCGGCTCGAGGCCGCCGCGCCACTCGCCGGGACGTGGATGTACGCGTTCGATACTGGTGACCCGGTATTGGTGGCGTCGACCACCGAGCCCGAGATCACGCTGGCGCGACCGTCGCACGGTACAGTCGGCAGAAAGGGCGACCCTGGCGTGCCCGCGCACCCCAACACGGCCACAGATACACCCAAGATGGTGACGCCAAGCACCAGCAGGGCAGCCGCACGCCCGAACCATCGTCCTTGGAGCATCGCCTGTGCCTCTCTTCCTCTTGCCCTTCGCTCATCGCGCCAAGCCCGCGGCCGGCAACCGTCAGAGCCACCTATCCACGGAGAGCATCGCGCGCGACCGTTCCAAGAACGTTCCAACGAGAGTTCGACAGGGCGCTGGCCGACGGCTCGCCAACATGCAGCACTGTGCTAGTGCGCGAGTAGTCATCGCGGAGCCTCGAATGGTCACGGAGACGACTCAGATGATCACGAGGTAGGGCGCTGGGGAGCGCAGTGCGGGCTAGGCGGCCACAGAGGGGAGGACGAGCAAGTAGGCGACGTCGGCGGCGAGGCGGTACCCGTCGCCGTAGGAAGTCTCGACGAAGTCAGTCGCGGCGTCCGGCGAGGCGGCGCCGTGCGGCTCGCCTCCGGGACCAAGCCGCCAGCTTGCGCGAGGTGGGTCCCCACTCCTCGCCTACGTGGGTCCGCTCTGCGCGCCAATCGTCAGCGTCGCAGAAGAGC
>Ga0315279_10007401_pt1 | contig 13586 bp, 12 predicted proteins | sample YL17G06_20_MG_FD_203694 | JGI IMG/M metagenome (GOLD analysis project Ga0315279, IMG submission 203694) | Sediment microbial communities from Yellowstone Lake, YNP, Wyoming, USA - YL17G06_20 | ecosystem: Environmental > Aquatic > Freshwater > Lake > Sediment | place: USA: Wyoming | collected... | reverse complement strand
CAACCAATGAACGTTTATTTAGTCTATATAGAGTGAGTAGGCTTATCTACAAAACGAGCTTTATGCTCTGGGGCGAAGACAGCCTTCCTTACTCTATATATCATGATACTAGGGGCGAAGCATTTGTTAATTATGCGAAATGCCATAATATTTGGGTTTCACAAAACAAATGCTTCACCCCTACAATATCAAATTAGCACAAGTCGTTAACTATTGATTCCCATTAACTGATCAACCAGATGTGAAGTATGAATAGCATCCCTGATGTCACTGCATGGAGTTTTTCCCTTCCTGACACAATCCACAAAATGTTGATGCATAGCAAGGACACCTTCGTAAGTAGCCTCATCATTTTGGTCTGTTCCAGTAAGTTCCCATCCCATAACTATTCGTGGTGCTTTCCCATCCTCGCAGATCTCAATCTGTCTTGGTATATGCATCATATAGCATCCAACACCACGTCCATGCAATTCTGATCGCAAAACTCGTCCACCAGAACAACGGTTACCAGATACGATACCAATTGCATGGTTAGCAAATCGGATCAGACCGTTAAAGACATTTTTCGCTTCATTCTCCTGAGCATCCTGATAAGCTGTGACTTCCACCACTTCACTGCCTATCATGTAGCGTACCAGATCAGCAACATGACATACATCATTCCATAGCGATGCCATTTCGTCACTATCAGGATTGCCGGGCTTATGGAACTCACCCATTGCTAATGTAGCCTGACCTCGCTCTTTCACAAGACGCATTGCTTCCTGTGTTACCGCAGTATAGCGACGCTGATATGTTACCATGCAAGAGACGTTATTAGCGATAGCGGAATCTAGCATCTGCTGTGTCTCTTTGCTGTTCATTCCGGGTGGCTTTTCAATGGCTATATGCTTGCCAGCGTTCATGCAATCAATAGCCACAGGCGTTACCCATCTTTCGTGCATTATACAGTAGACAATATCAAGCTCTACTGTTTCCAGCATCTCACGATAGTCCTTGAAGGATCGTGGAATGTTGTATTTCTGAACAACGGTCTGCATACGGGATTCGTCCAGTTCAGCTATTGCTTCGATGCTCACATCTTTCAATCGGCTAACAGAAGGATAATGTGCGCCTTGTCCACGCCCACCTGCACCAATAAATCCAACTTTAAGCATATTAAAATTCTCCTTTTTTAACGATTACGATAGACTATACTTTTGCACTTTTGGGGTTAAATAAAAAACGGAAAGAAATTATCATTATAACCACAAACCAATCTTTCAAAAAAAATAATATGGATACCCTCTTTCCTGATACATTATTAGCATATCTACAAGTGTTTCGTCAATCGTTTTCTCAATCAAGTTTCTGTTATTTCGGCAAAAGTATAGATTATCAAAAACTTTTATTAAAAACATTAGTTGATGAAATACTGTAATTTGATATAATAATAGTTGTTACCCAAAGCTGTAACAAATCAATGGCTTTGTGAGAATTATCTTACAGTGCCTTTTTTACAGGAGAAAACAATGAAATACGGAATACGTAACGGAATGTTGGGAGAACCTCTGGAAAGTGAATTTGCAACTGCAAAAAGTTTAGGTTTTGACGGTATTGAGTTCTGTATAGGCGGAAACTACAAAAGCGAGTTGCTATGGACAGAAGGAGGAGTAGAGAAACTCAAAGGTCTCGCAGATAAGAACGGCATGGAAGTCTGCTCGCTTTCACCCGGAGTATTCGCAGGTCTGCATCCTGCACTTCCTGATTCTGCCAAGCGTGCTGAAGGTATAGAGATGATGGCGCATACCATAAAAGTATGTAAACCACTTGGGACAAAGTGGATACTTGTCCCTATGTTCCCGGGCGATGCTGATAAATGGGCAGATGAGACGTGGAACTTGCTAGTTGATGGCTTCAAGGCAATCGCTGAAGTTGCGGATAAGTATAAAGTAACATTAGGTCTGGAGTCAACCTTCAGTGCGGATCAGCTACTTATGATCATTGACAAAGTTGGGTCAAAATACGTGCAGGCATATTATGATGTAGGAAACATGACACATTGGGGAAAAGACCCTGTTGAAGAAATAATGAAGCTAGGCAAGAATATTTGCACGTTCCACATCAAAGATACCGATAATAAGATGCTAGGTGATGGTAAGGTTAATTTCAAAGGCGTCAACGAAGCCATTAAAGCCATAAGATATGACGACTACATGGTTCTGGAAACGCCGGGCGGAAGCGATCCGAAAGCAGCAGCGGCATTGAATCTTGCTTTTACAAAGAAACTAGGAAAGTAATCGGTTCTTCCGATTTTTAAGGATAAAGAGTAACAAATCTTAATTAACCGAGGGAGTGTGCATAATTATCATGAAACATGGAGAACACTTAGGTTCTCCCCTACAATTCGTATTATAAACGCATGTAGGGATAGACATAAGTGTCTGTCTTTCTTCGAAATTATGCACAATCTTCTAATTTCCTTCATCCGTGACTAAACAGTGATATGCTAAAAATGAAAATATTACCTTACAGTCTTTTTTTAATAATCTTCATATTATCTCCTTTTGCTTGTAACGAAAATAAGGAAGCTACCAGACCAACCATCAAGCTAGAAATTCAACCTATTGGTGGCGTGTATGTTCAATACAGTGAGCAATCCAGTTCTTTTCGCATTGGTAATGAATTTATAGATAGAACCATAATCGTAGATAAGAAATCAAATCATGTTTTCACTTCTGCATTTACAAACAAGCTTACTCAGCACAATTACGTGAATTCAATAAGTGAAGAGTTCTCATTCAGGATGAATGGCACGCAAGTATCTGGTGTGAATAATATAGAATACGTCTCTCATAATATAATCAGTAACGGCGATATAAAGGGTTTGGAATTAAATCTTAAAGCAAAACTGGAAGGAGTAGGAGCTTTAAATATAAAATTACTATACGAAGTTTATTCACGCATACCCGCAATAAGGAAATGGATTATGATCGAGAATCCAACTGGATCATCTATTACAGTGGATAGTATAATCCCGGAATGTCTGAATTTATTACCGGGTCTAGAAGCAGATATTGAAGGTCATGATCTTGTAGAATATCTGAATAATAAAAACGTAAAAGGTCTATCACCTGTGGTTATCAACACCAATCTGATGGAAGGTTTTATATTGGGTAATGAAGTTCCCGGAGCGACAAAATACTACAATATTTATTCAAAACCCGGACTTGTAGAGGTTGGAATGAAGCCATATAGCGAACCTTATGCACCTGAGATTCAATTAGCACCGGGAGAGAATTTTACATGCCCTGCAACGTTTGTCTTTTTCTTCAAAGGGAATCCGGTGGAATCGAAAGAAGTTTTTTATGAATTGATCTCTGATTATATATCGCAGACTAACGAACGTAGTTATTCTGTATCGTTTGAGAACGTCTCAACAGAAACTACGGAGAAGCAAGTAATTGAAAAAGTAAATAGTGCAAAAGAATCAGGTGCTAATGTATTTTGTCTTTCAGGAAACTGGATGGATAAGCGTGGTGATTGGACTTACGAAAAGAACGCCTACATCAAAAATCTTAGTGAGCAAGTCCATAAATTGGGGATGAAGTTCGGGTTATGCGTTGACGTTGCTGTTGCAGAACCAGACAGTATTGTCCTTAACCAACACCCACAATGGACTGTCAAATCAAAAGATGGTGCAGATTATAAAGTTCCCGACACTCAATCAAAGTTAATGTGTATGGGAAGTGAATATACTCTATACATGGCTTACGAGATAGATTCTCTGGTGAAAGAGCTTAATCTGGATTACGTTAAGCTTACGGGCGCAATCATTCCAACTGCCGATGTTGGTGGCTGTTTCGCAGAAGGACATCTGCATCGTACCAGTGGAGAATACATCTGGAACATATATGATGGTCTGTTTGCGTTAATAATGTATCTGCACGGAGAACATTCAGATTTGATAGTTGACGTATCTCTCGAATCATATAATCCTCCGGGGTCTATGGACTATGCCCTATTAAAGAATTCAGACGTCAATTGGTCGTTTCACTAAGGATTCATGATTAAATAACTTACCTAATAAGAAACACACCCCCGGACCCCTCTCAAGAGGGAGTTAAAGCGAATTCCCCTCTTGAGAGGGGTCCGGGGGTGTGTTAAAAAACCTACATAAGTAGAATATCATAAAATGAGGAAGTTATTTAATCACAAGTCCTAAATAATAGTTTTTCTCTGCCCATTCTGCTTCAAAGATGGTAAAAAAGCCATCTGAAAGGATATTAGCCAGTATGATTATATTATTAGGATTAACAATCTCAACATTAGCTTTCGGTATTATTCAATCGCAAAGTTTTAGAACTGAAAATCTGATAATCAATATAAACTCTGACGGTCAAGTTGACAGTATTTATGATATTGCTCAAGAAAAGCAATACTTTCCAGAGGGACAGTCTGCTCCATTGCTCAGTATCGCTATGGGGGAAAAAGTGGTACGTCCTAAAGGTATGGTATACAATGAGGCATTAGAACAAATAAAACTATACTATGGAGATACTGATATTATAGCCACAATCAAAGTATGTATCAAGCCAACGCATGTTACCTTTGACTTGGAATCAATAGAAGGTGCAGAACCAACAGTGGTGATGTGGGGTCCATATCCGACAACTATTAGTCAAACGATCGGCGAAGCGGTTGGTGTTGTTCGGGATGATAAATTCGCTTTTGGTATACAAACACTGAATATACACACTCTTGGAGGCAGACCCGGGGAATATCCTGAGCTTGGTGTTGAATCTGAATCACAAACCGCCGCACCTACGAGTTATGGCAGTGTTGTGCAGGCATATTCCAGTCACATTTCGCCGTTCAACGGAAAGGAAAGCGAGAGTGGGATTATAGGCTCAAAGATTGCGCTTTTTGGTTGTCAGGTTGCTCAGGCTTTGGAGACAATTGGAAAGATCGAAGTCGCAGAAGGATTGCCACATCCAATGCTTGATGGCGTATGGGGAAAAGTGTCTCCTACTGCTAAATTGTCTTATCTAATCACAAGCTTTGGGGAACAGAATTTTGATGAACTGCTGAAATATACACAAAAAGCAGGATTGAAGTATATCTATCACGAAGGACCATTCAAAACGTGGGGGCACTTCCAGCTTAACCCGGATCAATTCCCTGATGGTGATGAAAGCATGAAGCGATGTGTCGAAAAGGCTGAAAAAGAGGGTATACGTTTAGGTGTGCATACACTCACAAATTTCACGACCACAAACGATCCTTACGTGTCACCAATACCCGATCCAAGATTGATGAGAATTGGCTCTAGCCAACTGACTGCTGACGTTGATGATAAAATAACAGAGATACCAATCGCTAATAAGACACCTTTTATGGAACGCCAATGGTTATCCACCGCAATAATTGACGAGGAACTTATCCAATATGGCGGAATCTCCGAAACAGAACCTTATAAGCTCATAAATTGTAAGCGTGGAGCATTCGGAACAAAACCGTCAGTTCATAAAGCAGGAACAGATATAGGTAAACTAAACGATCATCCTTATCGAGTATTTTTCCCGAATCTGGATATGCAAAGCGAATTGACAACCAGATTAGTAGAATTATTCAACAATACAGGCTTACGTCAAATCTCCTTTGATGGATTAGAGGGATGTCTGGCTACTGGTTATGGCTTTTACGCTGAGAACTTATTCGTAAAGCAGTGTTTCGATGGCTGGAAACAAGAAGTTATCAATGATGCCAGTGGATTATCGCACTACCTATGGCACATCCATACACGCATGAATTGGGGAGAGCCATGGGGTAAAGCGATGCGTGAAGGTATGGCTGAATACAGATTCAAGAATCAGGATTATTTCAATCGAAACCTGTTCCCACGTATGCTGGGATGGTTTCTCGTTAGAACAGCCGAAGGTGAGCTTGAAGCGTCAAGCCTTGATGATGTTGAATGGGTCATGGCAAAATGCGCTGGATATGATGCTGGATGTGCGGTTGTTGCAAGCCTGAATACATTGGAAAAGAATGGGCAAACAGAGATAATGCTTTCCGCTATTCGTGAGTGGGAAAAAGCTAGACTCAATGGTGCATTCTCAGATGAACAGCGACAACTTATGAAGGACGTAAAAAATGAATTCCATCTTGAGAAGATAGAGGAAGGACGCTGGTTGCTTTTGCCCGTAGATTTCTCATCAAAATTCACATACCGTTGGGAAGAACGCCAGCCCGGTCAGCCTTCAGGATTGGAATGTGAAATAGAAAATAGATTCCACCAACAGCCTTTACAATTCGTATTACGGGTTGTTTCCAATGGAAACTCAGAAATGGCATCTATAATCAATCCGTCTTTTGAAATTAATTTCCAGAAGATAACTTTTCCAATTAACCTTAAACCTCAGCAGTATCTCATCTGTGATGGTGATAAAGGACTCGTTTATGATTTGAATTGGAATCTGATTCAGACTGTGCAGGCAGATTCAGATATGCCTGCTTTTACAAATGGAAAACAGCGTATTGAGTTTCACTGCGATTTTGAAGGAGAACCAAAACCGTATATAGAAATCAGGTTCAAAACTTTAGGTGCTAGTACTCAGACACATTGAATTTTTATGGATTCCCACTTGCGTGGGAATGATAAAAACAGGTAAGTGTCATTCCCGTGAAAACGGGAATCCATAATTTTTTGTGTATCTAAGTATTAGGTAAAAGCACCGATTTAACAGACTGTCTTGAGGCAACGGAATCAAGAGCAGATGTGGCGTCTTCAAGTTTGAACCTATGGGTGATCATCTTTGCAAAAGTATCGTAGTTTGACTGAACTAACCTTATTGCATGAAGGACGTGGCGCGTATCACTAACCCAGACTCCTTGTAACGTCAGGTTCTTCCTGATCACGTTCTCAAACCATGGGAACTGAACGGAACCTGATGGCTCACCGAAACCTGCGGTTATATACGTTCCACCCGTCCTGACGAGAGGAATGCCGTCAACAACAGCTTCGAGATTTCCTGATGCCTCGAAACACACGTCAGCGCCTCTTCCATTAGTGAGTGACATGACTATATCTTTTGTCTGTTCTTTTGAGGCTGTTTTTCTGTTGATTAAGTGTGTTGCGCCGAATTCTCTGCACATATCAAGCCTTTCCTGAGTACCGCCTGTTACGATTACGTTCCCTGCGCCGGAAGATTTCGCAAAAGCTATTAGAAAGATACCGAGTGGTCCGGGTCCCTGAACCATAACAGTATCGCCGATATTGATCTTTGCATACTCAAAGGCGTGAGCGGCAGTAGCGCCTGAACATGAAGCAGGCACGTAAACCGCAGGGTCACGATCATCCAGAAGAAGAACGTCAGTGTTCTCAGAAAGTATTACGTGTTCGGCATAGCATCCATTCAGATATGGCGGTACATTTATAGAGCGATGGATGCCATAAGCCCAGCGTTTTTCACATAATGAAGGCTGATGAGCAACAGCGCAGTAATAGCACTTTCCGCACACAACACCTCTATTCCAGATGATATTATCACCGACTTTGACCTTCTCGCCAAGAGAAGTCTTTTTCTCACCATTTATCCCAACTACCTGACCGACACCCTCATGTCCAAGCGTCATAGGCAGTGGAGTACGGGGGTCTTTGCCTTCGTGCATGTGAACGTCAGAACCGCAAACTCCTGCCGCTGTAATTTTAACCAGCATTTGACCGGGGAGAAGATCGGGAATTTCAATCTCTCTAATGCTCAATGGCTTTTTAAATTCTTCTAATACGGAGATTCTAGTTTTTTCAAACATTATCTTTTATTCTGTTTTTTTCTCCAGACGAACACGAAAACCAAGGGCAGAAAGAATGTCTAACCAATTGTCTAATCTAGGATTATGCTTGCTAGCAAGGACATCGTAGAGGTGTTCACGACTAATTGCTGTCCGTTTCGCTAATTTGCCAATTCCCCCCTGTGCTTCTGCGACATCTCTCATTGCCAATAGTAAAGCATCAGTGTCTCTATCCTCTTGATAAGACTCGAAAGCAGTTTCAAGATATGCCTGTGCCAGTTCTGGATCCTGCAAATGCTTAATGAGGTTTTCCTCGTAACTTGTTGTATGTTTTAATATTGCTTCTTTATTCATTATGTTCGATTCTTTAATTCTTGCCAATATTCTCTGGCTTTATTTATATCCTGATTTTGAGTTCTTTTCGTCCCTCCGCAAAGCAGGATTACAATAACACCATCCAGATCGCCGAAGTAAACTCGGTAACCGGAACCGTAATGGATTCTTAATTCAAAGATGCTTTCACTTAGACTTTTGCAATCCCCAAAGTTGCCTAAACGCACTCGGTTAATCCGCTCAAGGACTTTAGCTTTAGCTTTTTTATCCCTAAGAGAGCCAAACCATTCTTCAAAGTGTAAGATATTTACTACAAAAAGTCAAGTCAGAATTGAGATATATAACTAAATCTACATTCAACACCTGTTAAAATCCTATTGATAGAGATTTGCTTTAATGAATAAAGGATTTTAGCGAATGAAAACTTTGGGGTATATTCCAAAAGATGCAAACGCACGGATTATTTTCAAAATATATCATCAATGTGACTAAGCCGAACGATGCAAACGCACGGATTATTTTCTTCGGCAGTGCTTGTTCGCTTCACTGTGATCTTAACATAGTAAGCAAAATCAAGGAAGTTGAAACTGCGATCGAAAGAAACTCTACCTGGCTGGCAATCTTTATTTGTTGTTGTACTTTCGAATGTTGCCATTGTCCATATTCCACCATTTTCGTTGCTGACCCGTATCAACTCGACTTTCACTTGATTTGTCTCTTTCTGGTTGTAATAGATAACTTCCAAGTTATTCCAGTTAGGGTCACTTTCTCCGTTGTCTAGAGGATTCGTGACGTTGCAACACGCAGAAATAGTGCCGATATTAATTCCCTTATGCCTGAACCGAGCAGCACTGAATTCGTATTTACCTGCGCTATCCTCATCAGGCACAAAAGCCGATCCTACACATGTCCATATTCCTGGCATAATTATCCTCCTTTACTCTCTCATATATAACCAATTATAGTCTGCGATGTGGTTCACATTTCTATTTAAGAAATACTGCGTATTTTGTCAAAACATACCCCCTTTTACAGCCTTTGTATTACAAGACAGAACATTTACTCAATGCCCCAACAAATGATTACGTCACTAACGGTACAAATTAAAATCTGACAGCCTTTGTCGCCTTGAATGCAAAACACTAATATAATACCTTTGATGTGAAATGTTTATGAAATTGTGACAATCTGAAAATTAAGAACATCAATGCCATAGAACCTTAGTAAATAATAACGGAATGCGTATGATGTAATCTTAGCTATCACTCGTGTTGATAAAGCCAATACAGTCTTAGCTCCTGTGTCTTCTATATCCTCTACACGTTCCAGTGATGATATTGTCGTTTCTATCTGGCGACGATGTAACAACAATTGACTCACTTCTGGTTCATTACGAATATGTTGGTTCTTACGCTTGAATGTATGAACGGATACTCCATAAGGACATCGATTTGTTCAGCAATATATTTTCTTAGTTCGTCAAGCGTAAAGAGCAACTACGTCTGTTTAGTTGGACGAAACATTCATTTTTTTGGTGTACTTAATTTCACGTCAAAGGTATTATAAACTTTGACAAAAACTTATTCAAAATCATTAAGCTACCCCTACTTTATCCCTTTTTCTTAATAATATAGAATATTCCTGCAACAAAACATTGTGCCTACATTGTAAATCTTTTAATACAAAATGTCAACAAAAAAAATCCAAGCATTAAGCGGGGCAATCTGCCAGATTGCCATTTTTTAGCAAACTGGCAGTATGCTTCACATTAAAAGTCATTAAGGCTGATAGACTTTTACGGGCTTGTTGATTCTTGCGGATTCGTTTGCCGCTAAGGTTATCGCTGTTGTTTTGAGACCATCTTCATAGTCAGTTTTGACTAAAGACTTGTCACCTGTAAGTATAGCCTCGATGAACGCCTGATCGAGATCCATTGTCGGCTTATCTTCTATTTCGATAGTTACAGCATCTTGAGGCATTACTTTTACACTATCTCCACCGATCTGCAAGCGAATATGTCCCTCAAGAATAATATCCATTCGACCTGACCCACCACCGTTTATGAGTGAACAGTTCGTCGTTATATAGCCTATTGCGCCACTTTTAAAGAGCATAGTTACGATCTCACTGTCTGGAACAGTATGATTGGGCATATCGGTATTAACACGCAGAGCATCCTTTTTATATACTTCTACTACGTCACCGACAAAATATCTGATCGAATTCAATTGATGGGTTGCCATTTCGTGTAACATACCGCCTGATTTGTCCATGACTCTCCACCAATGATTCTCGTCGCCCGGTACACCTCCCCAGCGATCTGACGCAACCATACCAATGGTCTTACCCGAAAGGAACTTTTTTATCGCCTGATCAACATTGCTATAACCAGCCATGTATCCTACACACGTCACAACACCGGCTTTCTTTATCGCTTCGTTTACCTTGATTGCATCTTCAAGATAAAGATTGACAGGTTTTTCAACTAATATGTGTAACCCTTTCTGAGCCGCAAGTATTTCCATGTCTCCATGAAAAGCCGGAGGAACGCATATAAAAACTGCATTAAGTTCCTCGCTATCCAGCATTTTTTTGTAATCTGTGTAGGCTTTGCCACCATATTGCTGAACTCTTGCATTGACTGCATTTTCGCTAACATCACATAAAGCGGTAATCTCAACTTTGTCCTTCATTTTAGACATTGCATCAAGATGCTTAGTTGAAATACCACCAGTTCCGATAAATCCTGCTTTTAGTGCCATTGCTTTCCTCCTTATTCGACTAATTTATTATATAACCCACTAAAAATACTATATTCCATGCCCAACTTCTCTGCGGCACGCTTAGAATCTCCACCTGAATCCTGCAATGCTGAAAGGATCAGCTTTTTCTGGAAGCTATCCAATTTCTCTTGGTATGTTTCACCGTCAATATCAGCAGTTTCGCTGTGTAACCTTATTTCTTCGGGGAGATGATGAGGGAAGATAGTATCACCATCGAGTTTGTACGTTATGCGTTCGATCACGTATTTAAGCTCACGGATGTTACCGTGCCAGTCATATTCCATCATTAATGATAAAGTCTCTGGAGATAGCCTTTTGGGTTTGACGCCGGGTATCTCCTCTGATAGTTTCTTCATGAAGTGATAGCATAATGTCTCAATGTCACTTTTACGTTCTCTTAATGGTGGAACCCAGATAGTTTCAAACGCTAATCTGTCGTAAAGGTCTTCCCTGAACTTTCCTTCCTTCATGTTTTTTTCAATATTGACGTTTGTTGCGGCGATTATGCGTACGTCCACTTTAATCGTCTTTTCCCCGCCAACACGCTCAAACTGCTGATATTCAATAACTCGCAGTATCTTTGCCTGAAATTCGTACGACATATTGCCGATCTCGTCAAGGAAAAGAGTTCCTTTGTTTGCTAATACAAATCTCCCTTCTCTGAAAGCTGATCCAGTGAAGGCGTTTTCTTCTTGACCAAATAACTCACATTCAAGCAAACCCTCAGCTAATGCGGCGCAGTTGATAGTGATGAATGGTCCTTTTTTTCTGATCCCGCTTTGATGGATTGCTGCCGCTATTAGCTCTTTGCCTGTTCCACGCTCACCACGTATCAATACGGGGCGAGGTATAGATGAGATACCTTTTACTTGTTGAAGAACGTCTTTAATCTTGGGTGAATCACCAACGATGTTGTAGCGTTCTTTTAGTTCGTTGCGATAGTATTCTGTCTCCTGACGAAGTTCCTTGTTGGTTGCATAAAGATTAAATAAGTTATTGAGCCTATGAAGACTGACCTCAAGATGATCTTCAATGTAGAAATCTTTTTCAACAAAGTCACTTGCCCCCTTTTTTATGGCTTCAACAGCAAGAGGTACTGACCCTTTACCTGTCAGCATTATGACTGTCTGATCTGGTTTTAGCTTCTTGATTTTGGTAAGGGCTTCGAGACCATTCATCTTCTGTCCAAAGTCATAATCCAATATCACAAGGTCAAATTCGTTTGACGGGTTCCCGAGCATTTCCAGAGCATCCTCTGGACACACAGCCATCGTTGGCTCCGAACCACGTCGGCGAAGAACATCCGCAAGTAGATTTCTAATTTCTTCTTGATCGTCAACAACGAGAATCTTTTCAGGCATCTAATCACTCCTGCTTAAAACACTAGCTAACTCAATGAAACTGTTAAATTTAGAAAAAGTACAGAGATACGGAGTAGGGGAGAACATAAGTGTCCTCCCCACTTTGTGATGACTGTCACCATTTATCATGATGAACACGAGATTCGTCATATCGGTTAGCAGATGGTTTTTGTTCAGCAGGATAACCCATTGAGATCAAAGCAAACGGAATGACGTTCTCAGGCATACCCAGCAGTTTACGTATACCTATAACCCGGTCTTCGATTGGATAAACACCGAGCCATACACCGCCTAATCCTTTTGCATTAATAGCAATTAGCAAGTTTTCCGTAGCGGCTGAACAATCTTGAACCCAGTAGCCCTTATATTTTTGAAGACTTTCATCTCCGCAGATGAGTATAGCCAACGGTGCTTCTTTTAACATTCCAGAATGAGGGTGTATCTTTGGAATCTCGTTGAGTATCTGACGATCTCTGATAACAACAAAATGCCATGGCTGTTCGTTACCAGCAGATGGCGCACTCATCGCTGCATCTAGCAATTCTTTTACTGTTTCATCAGAAACAGGCTTATCTGTATACCTGCGAATACTTCTCCTCGACAAAATCGCTTCTAACGCATCCATTTTTTACCTCCAGATATTGGGGTGGCACTGTAAAATATTTAAACACGAAGGCACAAAGAGAAATGATTAAAGATTAGAAGATTGAATATTGAAGATTAGGAAATCTGATATAAGCCTTGCATTTAATCTTTAATCTTCAATCTTGAATCTTCAATTCTTTATGTCTTTGTGTTTATTTTCATTTTATTTTTGACAATGCCATTGGGATTTCATTCCTCAACCCAGCCTCTTATGTTAATTGTCAATGGGAAAAGTGATATTGTCAGATTTTTGCCACCTTTCCTTTGTGAATTTCTGTATATTGTATACTAATGTTACAATTGGGATAATATCGCTTCACTATTCTCTATGTCTTTACAATAGCATGAGAAACTATTAGAAACTATTATGACACTATACCTGTCTCATAATAACACTGAATACATAACGTATCCTACTCAATAACTTATGAGCTATCCTGATGATTGCTCGATTCTTAGGCATTCTCTTGCTCAACTCATTGATTGAATTCAGTAGTGCAGGGTCCTTTCGCACTGCTACCCAACTGCTCTCTATAAGCAGAATTCTCAGGTTGGAATTGCGAATCTCGTTCCGCCGAGTAACGGAAGAACAAAGTCGTGTGATTCCTGTATGAAGTTCCTTGTCTCCACTGGAATCTTCTCCGGGGATTAACCCAAAGTAACTCGATAAATGGTCTAGACTCTTAAAACGGTT
>Ga0315279_10007400_pt1 | contig 13586 bp, 20 predicted proteins | sample YL17G06_20_MG_FD_203694 | JGI IMG/M metagenome (GOLD analysis project Ga0315279, IMG submission 203694) | Sediment microbial communities from Yellowstone Lake, YNP, Wyoming, USA - YL17G06_20 | ecosystem: Environmental > Aquatic > Freshwater > Lake > Sediment | place: USA: Wyoming | collected... | reverse complement strand
TCATCAACAAGAACACTCGCCGGGGACAAGACCGAGGATTCCGGTACGGCGGCGATGAGTTTGCCGTGGTCCTTGTCGGCGCGGACACGCAGGTCGCCTTGAGCATCGGAGGGCGTATCCGGGTTGATCTCGAGCACGCTGAAAACTTCGGGACCTCGCTAAGCATCGGCATCGCCGAGTGCAAACCCGGGATGACCGGCGACGACCTCATGCGCCATGCGGATGACGCCCTGTATCGGGCGAAGTCTCTCGGCAGGAACACCATATGCCTCGCGTAACTCAACGGGCAGCCGCAAGACGGATTGTGCCGTCCGGACATCGAGCCGCGCGGCGCGGCGATCTCGCGTCGTGAACGATATTCTCGCCGCGGTACTTCCCGTTTTCCTTGTGGTCGCGGCGTCTTACGTGGTGCGGAGACGGGTTCCGTTGCACACGAAGACGCTTTCGTCCCTGAATATCTATCTTTTTCTCCCGGCCCTTGTCTACTCAAGCATCTCCGGGCGTGAGATTCAGTGGGGGATCTTCGGCCGGATCGCGCTCGCCGCCGTCCTCATGCTGGGTGGTATGACGGTCGTGCTCAGCGCCATTGCGCACTGGCTCAAGATCACCCACAAAGAACGCGGCGCGTTCCTCATGACCCTGTTCCCAAATCTGGGCAACTTCGGACTGCCCGTGTGCCTTTTTGCCTTCGGCGAAGAGGGACTTGCCTTCGCGGTGGTCGTTATGGTGTGCGGCAGCTTTCTCCAGAACAGCGTAGGCGTCTACTTCGCGCAGCGCGCGCATCTCGGGATGGCGGCCGCAGTTCGGCGCGTGTTCGCCTTTCCCATGATCTATGCATTTGTCTTGGCGCTCATTGCTCAACGCTTGGGCGTGCAGCTTGGTACTGCCGTGGAACGCGCCGTGAAGTTAACGTCGGATGCCGCCATCCCCGTCCAATTGGTCATCTTGGGGATCCAATTGGCCGAAACGCGCTTGGAGACAAGCCCACCCGTGTTCCTTGCCGCCGCCATCCGACTCATCGGCGGACCCATCCTCGCGGTCGGGATCGTCCTGCTGGTGGGACTGAACGGTCTCGCGGCCAAGGCGTTCATCACGCAAATGAGCGGACCCGTAGCCGTCGGCATGGCCGCTTACGGCGTTCAGTTCGATGTTGCGCCGCGGTTTCTTTCCAGCGTTGTGTCCTGGTCGTTTCTGTTCAGCGTCTTCACCGTCGCGGCGGTACTCTTCTTCCTGAGCCACGTGGCGCTCTAGGTGCGTTCCGTCCGTGTACGCTCTCAAGCGATCATGCGCTGGAGGGCTACGACGACGCCTTGGAGTTGGACGGACGACGCGGGAAGGATCATCGGCTGCATCGCGGCGTTGGCAGGACGCAGCTCTATGCGATCTGCGTGGGGATAGTAGCGTTTGACCGTGGCCTCATCCCCGACGAGCGCAACGACGATATCTCCCGGGAGAGGCGCTCGGTTCTGGTCGACGACAATCACGTCACCGTCGAGGATCGCGTCCCCAATCATGCTGTCCCCTTGCACACGCAGGCAGTATCCCTTGATCTTTCCGAGTTCGGGAGCGACCGGGAGATGGGCCTCGATGTTCTCTTCCGCAAGGATCGGCTGTCCTGCCGCGATACGCCCGACAAGCGGCAGCACACCTGGGCCGTTCTGATACAGTCCGATGGCCGCGCGCTCCGTAACATGGATGCCGCGAGCCTTTGAAGTGCGGGTGATGCAACCCTTTCGTTGGAGCGCAAGAAGGTGGTCGTTCACGGCATTGGTCGAAGCGATGCCGAATTCCTGCCCTATCTCGGCGATTGTCGGCGGATACCCGAGGTCACGGATGGATTCAATGATGAACCGCAGAATCGCCGCCTGTCGGCGCGTAAGGTCTTTCGCCACGGTAACGTCCTCCGGATTGGACTGAAATCTTTTTCAGCTATATTTAACCACGAGACAGCCGAAAAGTCAAGAGGGGAAACCTGCTCATGCCTATCGTTCAACATCAGCGAATCTGGAACTCATGAAGTCAGGAAACGACTTTAGCCGCAACGCGCGGTCATCTTCCTGAGTTCATGATTTCCAGATTATCCAGAGACGCTTTTCAGCTTGTCTTTGAACCTAATTCCGGCAGTTGAAACCACCGATGAACACCGATACACACCGATGAATCCTTCGAACTCCTTAACGATCTATGGATTACGAATTCGAATCGGTATTGCTCCAACGTTGACTGGGACTCCCCCGGAAGGTGAGGTTCTGAATCCTCACAACATGAGTCTTATCGGTGTTCATCTGTGGTTGAATTGCCCGTTCTATGTTGAATGCAACTTGCTATCCCGCACACAAGAGGCCGTGAATGGCTACCCTGCCGTCGACCCCCTCCATATATTAGCCCACGGCGTTGCACTGTTGGCGATTGGGGATTGGGGATTGCCGATTGGGGATTGACGATTGGTGATTGGCGATTGGCGATTGGGAACTCGGCTTCAGGCGTCGGTCGGCAGGCTGTTTTGCGAGACGAGGGGTGTTTAGCTACCAAAAAGCACAATATATCTCATTTTGCATATTATATAAAGGTGCTTCCACCCTATGTCGCTTGTGGGCTCCTCTCAGAGCTTGTGGAAAGATGCTGCGATGCGTCATTCCCGCGAAGGCGGGAATCCAGAACGTACATTCTATACCGCGACCTCCATACTGGATTCCCGCCTTCGCGGGAATGACACCCGGAGATTGGTCCTTTCAGAGAACGGGCGCTTCGAGGCTGCATGCCCCCGGCCTTGGCCCTTCTTTTCTTTTTACGAAAAAAGAAAGAAGCAAAGAAAAACGGACCGGAGGTCGTGTATCGGATTCATGGCCTTCGGCTTGGTGTCACGCCGGACCGTCAGGGACGTGTTCGATGAGCTCGCCTGGCGTGCATCCGAGGGCAGCGCACACGGCGTTCAGCGTGGAGAATCGGACGGCCCGGGCCTTGTTGGTCTTCAGGATCGAAAGGTTGTTGAGGGCGAGGCCCGTCTTCTCCGCCAGCTCGGTGAGGGTCATCCCCTTGTCGAGGAGCAGGTGGTCCAGTCGAACGCGAATCATCTAGACCTCCATCAGGCGAGCGTTTTCGATTCGGCCATGATGGGTAACACGGCGCGCAGGGTCACCGCGATTCCCAGCACACACAGCGCCTTGGTAAAGGCCGGCAGCAAGACTAGGAGCAGCATTACGCCGAATTGGGTCGATGCAAGAAGCCAGTCTAGCAGGATCGTAGGCTCGGGCAAATGGACAAAGGCCATATCCCAGTTATTCCGCATCATCGGCCAACCGCGCCAGCCACTGGTCAGGAACAGATACAAAGCGAAGAGGCACAAGATGATGTGCCCGTTGCGAAGGAGCCATCTGGGTTCAGTGCCCTCTTCGATCACGTAGCGGATGAACTGCACCACGCCCAGAGCGACCAGTCCCATGAAAGTTTGGCCAACGACGTCCATACCCGCGCCAAGAATGCCGCGCATGCCGATGCCGATGTGAGCAACCAAGACAGCGTATGCGGTGCCCGGGATACCGAGGGCAGCCAGGACGATCATCGTCCACCCCGCGACCCGACCCAGCGTGCAGATTCGCAGCAGCATTTGCCTGTGTGGCTGTTTAGTCGTTTCCATCTCGTCTCCTTCCATTCAGCCTGCCTTCGAGAAGGCTGTGGCATGGAACCTGCCGACAATGTCAATCTTTGATCCGCACCGCAATGGCTCTCCTGCGAGGTGACTCTGGGCCCGTGGCCCGAAAGCGCAACGCCCTCTGCACATCCTCGTCGCCACTCCGTTCTGACGTTCCCAGCACGACCTTTGATAGGATTGTACACGATAATCGTTGAAATGTCAACGAAAAACATGGTTGGCAGAGGACGCGACAGATTGTGACAGGCTTGTCGTGGTAGCCGCTGACTTCCCAAAGGCGGGCAAATGGGCCTGAGCGCCTTATCAGGCCAACGAAGGCTGCTCGACGGATTCTCAGCCGTGACTAAGCTCCACACCACGTGCAGATGGATCGCAAAGACGCAGAGAAAAGTCGAGCTGTGGGTAAGATGTGGTAGTATGCAGCCGTGGTGGACTTTCCCGGAAAGCGCGGTGTCAAGGTGTGAGGCAAGGTATGGAGACGCCGAGACAGATACTGGATTTGGTGGAACGCTTCGACGAGCACCGGGACGCATACAGGTCGCCCGAGTACAACGAGACACAAGTACGACAGGAGTTCATCGATCCCTTTTTCGAGGCGATGGGGTGGGACGTTCGCAACCGTGGTGGGTTCGCGGAGCAGTTCAAGCAAGTCGTCCACGAAGATAGTATAAGGATCGGCGGCGTAGCCAAGGTCCCGTACTGCCGATGCGGAGACAATGGAAACAGAGCTTGACACGATCTTCTCCGGCTTGAAAATGAGGAGGGCAAGATGGACTTTGTGGCTCTCGATGCGGAAACGGCTAACGCAGATCTTGCGAGCATTTGCCAGGTCGGCATTGTGAGCTTCTGAGGTGGAGCCGTTCAGCAGTCATGGCAGAGCGTGGGTAGACGAGAGGGCCAATGGGTGGATAGATATGCGGCGTCTGTGTTCCGACCAGGCTTTGCCGAGTATGAAAGCAGCGCGTACGAGGCTTTTCTTGAGATCCTAATCTAAACCCTCGCGTATAAGGAGACATTATGACACTAGTTGTTAGCGAAATATCGGATCTGGGGATCGTCATGGTGGGAGACTCGGCGGTAACAAAGATAATGCGGGATGGAACGAAAGTGCCGGGTCCCGACGCAGTCAAGGTGCAATACTCGAGGCGCGCGAGGGTAGGTTTCGCTCTCTGGGGGAACGCCACGGTTCCCACTACGCCGGGTCCGACAAGGATGGATCGTTGGCTTGCGAGCTTTATGAAACGCTCAGTTCGCAAAGGCCAGCGCCTTGAGGAAATCGGCGATCTCATCTGCCGCGAACTCAATCCGCTGCTGGAAGGTATGGGAAGGAGTTGGAACTCCTTGAATCGGGGAATACACCTCGCGGCCTACGAGAACGGAATGCCGCGTTTGTGTCACGTTCATTGTGGGAGATTCAAGCCGGAGGACACTGCCCACGAATTGAGGTTTCACCCGGACAGCGACAATGAGCGTGAGAAATGGCGAATCAAGAAACCTTTGACGCCGTTTCCTCCTTACCACTTCAGAAACGGCATGTACTCCCTCTTTGCATACTTGTCTGAGAGCATTGATAAGTATGCCAACGCCATCATGACAGACCCAAATCTGCGCATTCGATTTCCGAGGAACACCCTTGAAAGCCGGCTACAATATCACAAGCTGCTGGTCACATTCATCGCCGGTGTACTCAGCGTATCGGGAGAACGCCCTTCCGTAAATAGCCGTCTTTCCGCAATCGCATTCGATCAGAACGGGATCCGTGTCGATCAGAGACGGAGAATCAGTCCGACAGCGGTGCCCAGGGGCTCCGTTTTCGAAATCGAGTATTGAGAGGATGCTTGACCTGCACAAGCGGCTGGAAACGGTGCGGACGGAGCACGAGCGGGGCGTCCTGGAACGCCAAATCGCCGCTACGGACGCGGAAATCGATCACCTCGTCTACGAGCTTTACGACCTTACCCCCGAAGAAATTGCCATCGTCGAGGAACCAGTGAACAAATGATGCGCGGAGAGTAAACATCCCAAGGAGGCTACGAGAAGACATGTGCGCGAACTGGAAGGATGGCAAGGATGGTTATGCCCCGGAAGCTGTTTTCGCGAAAATCGAGAAAGCGGCTCATGTTGTTGAAAATGGACAGGTCAGTTACACAGTCAGTGACACAGATTTTGGGATTGAATTCCTGAAACCCGTACTGGCTTCAGCTATAGTCCTTTCTTCAGAGATCCCGTCCTCTCTACACGCATGTATCGTCTCTGAAGGGCTTACTGCCGCTTTGCGCAAAGGCCAATTGACACGAGAAAGCGTCAAGCAGGCGGTATCAGAATCAGAGAGAAGATATCTCAAACGTCCGAAGGAGAATTACGTACTTGTTACTACCATTTCTCTTAAGTCTCCCTTACCGTTCCGGACTATTCGCCGTGACAATCGATCCATGACTTTCTCGCCCTCCCTGCCCAGATCGTTCGATCAATCCAGCTTATCCGGCCGCATTTCTATTCTTTTCCCGACACAGCAGCTACCTAACGATTACTATGTGATTAGGGCCGCCTGCACGGGTCGATCTCCCAAGGAGGCGGCCACTGACGCGCTTAATGCTATTGCCCTCTTGCGAGGCATATGGAGCCTTTGGTTAACGAGAGGTCAATTCTGGATGTCATTGTGTGGAAATCCCAAGCAGGTTGGTGTACTCGCTCTCGGCCCAATCCACACGTTACACCTGTCCAATGGGAGGCTGGCCACGGACACAATCTGGTACGACTCTCGGTATCGGAACCCGATCGAATGCCTCAACATTTCGCGCATCTGGCCTGATGTGAGAAAGGCCGACTCTTGGACAAGAAAACAAATCTCGAGGGCCAAGAATATGGATGGTGTTACCCAAGCTTTCATCCGCTACGCAAACGCATTGGATGAGCCGTTAGTGCAGCATACATTCTTGCGCCTCTGGAGCTTGCTTGAGTACCTGACGCATACAAGAGACTCTAAGATCACCATCCGGCGCGCCGCTTTTCTCTCGAAGGAACGCGACTACGCTGTGCAGGAACTGACGCATCTCCGCGATATCCGCAATACGGCTGTTCACGAAGACGATTCGGCCCACCACTCGGAAATCCCCGTTCACCAACTTAAGGCGTACATTGACGAACTCTTGGTGTTCTTTCTTCAGCCGGTCAATGTGCGACAGACTATGGCGGAAACGGCCGAATTCCTTGATTGTCCCTGGAGTCTCGACGCCCTGGAAAAGAAGATTGGGATGTACCGCAAAGCTAGGATTTTCCTGGGGAGTTGAAGGAGCGGAGATGGGCCCACTGTGCATAATTCATAACCTGCTGAGGGCTGATTTCTGGGAAACCCCGCCACGACAAGATGGTCTTGTTGGTGCAGCGGATGATTGACCTGCATAGGCGGCTGCAAACGGCGAACACGGAGCACGAGCGGGGCGTCTTGGAACGCCAAATCGCCGCGACGGACGAGGAGGTCGACAGCCTCGTCTACGAGTCTTACGAGCTTACGGAGGAAGGGATCGCTATTATCGATCACCGCTCCCGTCATTCCCGCGAAAGCGGGAATCCAGGGCATCGGGATGAAGCCCTGTCCAGTGTTTCTGGATTCCCGCTTTCGCGGGAATGACGGGAGCGGAAGTTTTCGCGGTGCCCATTACGAAGGCATCCTTGAATGGCAAATCGCCGCGACGGACGAGGAAATCGAACACCTCGTTTACGAGTCTTGCGAGCTTACGGAAGAAGGGATCGCGATTATCGATCAGCAGGAAATCTGGAAGCTATCGCAAAACCCTTCGCATAGCTGCGGAATTGGCGGAGACTTTGCGGCCAACGCCCGACACCGTCATTCCCGCGCAGGCGGGAATCCAGGGCATCGGGATGAAGGCTTGTCCAGTGTTTCTGGATTCCCGCCTTCGCGGGAATGACGGAAGCAAGGAGCGGAACGGGCCTGGATTCCCGCCTTCGCGGGAATGACGGGAAGGGACGCGGGAATGACGGAAGCAGGAGTCGCTGTGCGCGCGGGACCGGCCTGGATTCCCGCCTGCGCGGGAATGACGGGAGCAGGGGGCGGGACCGGCCTGGATTCCCGCCTGCGCGGGAATGACGGGAAGGGACGCGGGAATGACGGGAGCAGGGGGCGGGACCGGCCTGGATTCCCGCCTGCGCGGGAATGACGGGAAGGGACGCGGGAATGACGGGAGCAGAAGTCGCTGTGCGCGCGGGACCGGCCTGGATTCCCGCCTGCGCGGGAATGACGGGAGCAGGGGGCGGAACCAGCCTGGATTCCCGCCTGCGCGGGAATGACGGGAGCAGGGGGCGGGACCGGCCTGGATTCCCGCCTGCGCGGGAATGACGGGAGCAGGGGGCGGGACCGGCCTGGATTCCCGCCTGCGCGGGAATGACGGGAAGGGACGCGGGAATGACGGAAGCAGGAGTCGCTGTGCGCGCGGAACCGGCCTGGATTCCCGGTTGCGCCGGAATGACGGCAGGGAAGGGGCTCGCCTGTTAGACGGCGATATGTTCTTCGGCGATTGCCGGGTAAGATGTCGGGATAAGATATGAGTAGGATGGTTCACTACACTTGAAGCTATCGCAAAACGCTTCGCATGGCCGCAGAATTGGCGAAAACTTCAGGACCGAGGCCCGACACCGTCATTCCCGCGAAGGCGGGAATCCAGGGGAAAGCTATGGAAGAGAAAAGGCCCGTCGTATACATCATGGCCAGCACGCGCAACGGTACGCTGTACACGGGCGTAACAAGCGATCTTCCGTCGCGCGTTTCGCAACACAAGACCGGCCTCGTCGAAGGTTTCACTAAGAAATACAGTGTCCACATGCTGGTCTACTACGAACGGCATGATGACATGCGCTCAGCCCTTATCAGAGAGAAACAGATCAAGAAGTGGAACCGGGCCTGGAAGCTGGAACTCATCGAACGCGAGAACCCCGAATGGCGCGATTTGTCGGATGAACTGTAATGACACTGGATTCCCGCCTGCGCGGGAATGACCGAAGCAGGAGTCGCTGTGCGCGCAGATGAGCAACGAATGCTTGTCGTTTCACAAGGCGATGCTTTCTTCGCTATACGCGCCGTGCGCTGCGGCGAGGGCCTCTTCGCGATTCATCTCGATGGCTTCCTCGAGTGCTGAACGCAAGTTGGCGAGTAGTTCTTCGCGCGTTTCGCCTTGAGAGTTGACCCCTGGGATTTCCTCTATCCATCCGATCCACCAGGGGCCGTCCCGTTTGATGACCGCCGTGAAGGCTCTTGGTGAGTCCATTTTCGATTCTCCTGTCTCTCTGATCGCTTTCACTATGCCATCCGCGCTGAGAATCAGTCAAATGCGGCGCACGCGCGCAATGCATGAGCCGTCTTTCGCAATGATCGCAATACGGGGAACGGGACTTTTGCGGGAAGTTTGTGCGTTGCGTATCAGGTGAAATGGCGCTTGAAATAGGAGGGGTTATCGATGCATTTCAGTTCGATTCTTACGAACCGCTCCATCTCTTCCTGGGAAATGGGCGCGTTGTCGCCTTGAGCGTCGGCTCCTTCCGCTTGAGTTGGTTCAGCCCCAGTGGAGGGTGCTTGTGCTCCTCCGTGCTCGCCCAAGCCCGGGAGGACGCCGGCATCAAGGAATGCGCCGATCACGTCGGCGATGTGAGCAATGATCTGCTCTCGTGCGCCCTGCTCGAGGATGCGGCGGTTCAGCGCAATGACTTTGCTGCGGAACAACACGACGAGTTCGTGACACGCGGGGCACGGCATCACGACAACCACGTCTTTCGGAGGACGCACGGCGAGGATTCGATGGGACTTGCAATGCGGACAGACTACCATTGGACGACTGCATCCTTTAACTCGGCTGCGCCGCGGCCCTTAACCTTACGGACGCATTTCTATTCTAGTCCAAGGACACTGAAACTGTCAACTGCCTTCTAGCGTCGCGTCTCGCGCTTCCGGCTTCGGATCCAGTGGATATTTGGCTGAAATGGCGTTAGGATAATGCTGGAATGTCATCGATCGGGATTTTGTCCTGAAATGCTGGAGATGAATGATCCATGGCGCGGGTGAAGTGCCCACTGTGCAATTTCGTCAACGAAGAGGGGCAGTATTCCTGTGCCAAATGCAACGCTCCGCTGCCCCGCGTCTTCATTGAGGTGAAGCAGCCGTCGGCCTCGGCCCAGCCGCCCGGGCAGGACCCGCCCGCGGGGCCGTTGTTCTTCCGCCAGGGACAATTGGTGGCCGCAAGGTATTCGGTGTTGAGCATGATCGGGCGCGGTGGAATGGGATGCATCTACCGCGTGCATGACAACGTCCTGAAAGAGGAGGTGGCGCTCAAGACGCTGCTTCCCCAGTTCCTGCGGGACAAGATGGTGGTCGAGCGCTTCTTCAATGAAGCGCGGATCGCGCGGAGCCTCTCGCACCCCAATATCGTACGCGTGCACGACATCGGGATAACGGACAACATCATCTACATCTCGATGGAACTCGTCAAAGGCAAATCCCTGCGGAACCTGGTCGACGAGCTTCCTCCGGGCCAGCGGCTTCCCACGCAAACGGCTCTCCGGATCATCGATGAGCTCTGCGCCGCGCTCGAGTATGCCCACCGTCACACGGTGCATCGGGACATCAAACCTGAGAACATCATGGTGTGCGGTGAGGGCGCGGTGAAGCTGATGGACTTCGGCATCTCGAAGTTGATGGACCGTTCGGGAATGACAGGGACCTCCGTCGTAATGGGAACGCCGTTCTATATGTCGCCGGAGCAGTTGCGCAACAGCGCCAGCGTGGACGCCCGCGCCGACATTTACAGCGTGGGCGTGGTGCTGTACGAGATCCTGACGGGGAACGTACCGACGGGTGTCCCGAAACCGGCTTCGCAACTGACGCGCGAGGTGCCACCAGCGCTTGACCCGATCGTGGCCAAATGCGTCGACCCGGATCCGAACAAGCGGTACCAGAGCGCGTCCGAGTTGCGTGCGGCGTTGCGGCCCGTAATCGAGTTGCTGGAGTCGGGTTTGATTGCCGTGCCGCCGACCGAACAGGAACGTGCGGCCAGAGCAATCGGGATTCCGTTTCGGAAAGTGGCCGGCGTCGCCCTCATGCTGTTGATCGTCGCGCTGACAGGGTCGGCGTTGTACGCATTGGAAAAGGCGAGAGCGGAAAAGTCCGTTCCGCCGCCGTCAATCGGGCCCGAAGCACCGAATGGCCTCGGGCAGCCGCCGGATTTCGATATCGAATTCAGGAAAATGACGGAACGCGTTTCGCGGGCGCGATCGCTTGTACCTCCGGAAGCGAAGGGCAATGAGGATGCGGCCCGCGTGCTGGATTATGCGAAGGAGCGCTGGGATTTGGCGCTGGTGGAAGCAGAAGGCAAGAGACCAAAGGCATTGGCGACGGCGCGCGAGGCGGCCCAATGTTACATGGCCTTGCGGGAGTGGCCGTCAGGCATGGTTTTTGTCCGGCCCGGCGAGGTCACGATTGGGGATGATACGACTTCGACCGTCATCGCCGTCGACGGCTTCTTTATCGATATATACGAGGTAACGAACGGTGACTACCTGCGGTTTTGCAGCGAGGTCAAGGACGGATGGCGCTGGCCGTACTTGCAGGCTGCACCGCCGGATATGCCGGTAGTGGATGTGACCTTCTACGATGCGCAAGCATACGCGGCGTGGGCCAACAAGCGCCTTCCGACAGAGGTGCAGTGGGCCCGCGCAGCATACGGGGATCTGGTGGGATTGGACCGGTACCCCTGGGGCGCGGACTGGCAGCCCGGCGCGTGCAACTGCGGGGGCGGCGACAACCCGAATCAATATGCAGCGCCCGGTGGGAAGTTCGAGAAGGACCGCACTTGGTCGGGCTGCTACGACATGGCGGGCAACGTGTCGGAATGGACCCAGACGATGTTCAAGGAATTGCCATATAACCCCCTGGACGGTCGTGACAATCCGGCCCTCATTACGTTCGGATGCCTGGTCTCCGTTCGGGGCGGCAATTACCGTGACACGGCGAGGACTACGCTGAGCGCGCGTCTGTCATGCCCCTTTGAGGCTCACGACTCCGCCCTCGGGTTCCGCTGTGTGAAGGAGTTGCCCAACCAGGAGGAAGACGCGGACGCCGCTTATGCGGCGAAATGACTTCCCGCGGGCGGCCCTGTTTCGCAGCACGCAGCCCGTGGCGCATCCGCGCTCGCTGGATCATGCAACTCTCGCCGCGAGGCAGCCACGACGACGGGCAACCACTCCTCGAGGCCCGCGTCGTGAAGGATTCGTACCATGTGCCCCACGAACCCGTCATCTTCGAGCGTTGCACGGGCGGAGCCTTGCGCGAGGTCGCCAAACACGACGTCACTCCCGGCCGCATATGCGAGGCCCTCACGGCCTGGTTATTGGCGCACCCAGACGCAATCGTCTGCGCGGGTTCTATCCGCTACCGAAGGGGTTCCGGCCTCGACGCGTACACGTCAATCGTGCGGCAGATTCCAAGCGCAACGCCGGCCACCATTTACGAAGCCGCCCGGTGGGGGATAGTCCAGGACCTCTTCGCGGAGGAATTCACGACAGATGCACGCGGACGCCGCAAGGTGCGACTCGTGCCCACGGCCCAGCGGGCTGCGTCCGGCGACCCGCGCGAGATCTAGGAGGTAGGGTGGGTGGAGCGAAGCGGAACCCACCGGAAAAGCATCCGCCGTGGTCTGTCGCCGAACCGGTGGGTTCCGCTTCGCTCCACCCACCCTACAACTACAACTTGTCGTTGCGGTTGGAGAGGCCCAAGCTCTCGGCAAAGGCTTTGGCGAGACGGGGATTGATAATCGCCGGCTGTACGGCGGAATCCGCCGCCTCGAACCACTGGGCAAGTTCGACCGAGTATTTTCCAGTGGCCTCCATCACGGCGCCGAACAGACCCGGCTCGCACTCGCGGGCCCACGCCAGGCAGGCGGTGGCGCCGGCGGCCGTGCGTGGAAACGAGCGCGTTGGTACGGACCGCCAAGACCGTACCTCGCCCAAGACCGGCGCCGTCCAGACCGCCGCGTCAAATTGCTGTTTGGACACGTCGAGGCCCAACCAGCAATGACGATCGAGGGGACTTGCAGTGGATGGGATAACCGTGGTATTCATCGTATGCCTCCTTTCTGGTTGCAATGTCTCGTGCTGGAAAGAGGAACTGTCCACCGGCACCATGCTTGCCTATCCGGAATGCGTTCCAGGATAGTGTCCGGTCTTCGCGGTGGAACAGCGCGCAAGGAATGGGGAGCCTCTCGTAATCGGGCTTCAGATGGGGCCCATTGCACGAGTGACCTCCATTCCTTGCGCATATCTTCGCGCAGCGTCCTGCGAAAAGAAAACCTCGGCCACGGACATGAACCGTTATCCACATATCCACTACGGTCCACAAAAGAAAAAGAACCAAAAAGAAAACCCACTACGACGACGGGATCGCTGCGCATCGCTGCCTCCGATCCCGTAACATACAAGCACGAGCACGAAGCACGAGCACGAAGCACGGCGCAGGATGTGCCGGAGAGCTGCTATAATTCAGTGGCTAGGGCATCGCCTCGATGGGCTTCCCTGGCCACTGCGTATCTGGAGAGGACAATGCTACAGATGGACGTACGCCTGAGCACGGGTCTCTCGGGCCTCGATCGCATGTTGAAAGGGTTGATGCCCGGCGACAACATCGTGTGGCAGGTGGACACGATCGAGGACTACAAGCCGTTCATCAGGCCGTACTACGAGAACGCGGCCGCGAAAGGCAAGCGGGTGGTCTATTTCCGGTTCGCGCGTCACGAACCGCTGGTGCCCGCGGGCACGGGCGTCGAGACCTGCGTTCTCCATCCTGAAAAAGGTTTCGAGGTCTTCCTTGACGAAACCCACAAGATGATCGAGGAAGCGGGGCGCGGCGCCTTCTACATCTTCGACTGCCTTTCCG
>Ga0315279_10007398_pt1 | contig 13587 bp, 11 predicted proteins | sample YL17G06_20_MG_FD_203694 | JGI IMG/M metagenome (GOLD analysis project Ga0315279, IMG submission 203694) | Sediment microbial communities from Yellowstone Lake, YNP, Wyoming, USA - YL17G06_20 | ecosystem: Environmental > Aquatic > Freshwater > Lake > Sediment | place: USA: Wyoming | collected... | reverse complement strand
CACCATCAACTACAGCCAAAGAATCTCGATTCCGCTGGATGTTTTCCGCGAATGGAGCGCGAAGTCAAACATCTTTCAGTATTTGGGGGTTCACTATGTTGATCTAGTATACTTCCTTACGGGTGCTCGCCCTGAGCGTGCTATGGCTATAGGGACCAGCGGAGTCCTATCTGCAATGGGTGTTTCAACCTACGACTCGATACATGCAGTTATTCAGTGGCGTGGTAGCGCAGGTGGAAGTAGCCCGTTCATCACCGTCATGAATATCGGGTGGATTGACCCTCGCTGCACGAGCGCTCTCTCCGACCAAAGATTCACACTCGTGGGGTCGGCAGGGCGGTTGGAGCTGGACCAAAAAAACCGCGGCATAGAACTTGTTAAGGATGGCGTAGGCATTCAGCATGTAAATCCTTACTTCTCCGATTATCTGCCTACAATCAACGGAGGTATGGAGTTCCAGGGGTATGGTTATAAGTCAATCCGAGGTTTCCTGGACGACGTGCAGGCATTAAAAGCCGGTCGAATCAGCCTCGACGAATTGGACGCAACGCGTCCGAGCTTCCGACAGGGCCTTATCTCCACGGCAGTAGTGGAGGCAGTCAACATGAGCATCTTACAATCCTCAAGGTGGGTGGACATCCATGATTTATCTTGATCCTTTACGCCTCAAAAAAGCCATTTTTTCAACACTGATCGACCTAGATGTTGTCGAAGAAGCAGCAATCCATGTAGCTGAGTCTCTCGTGACGACATCCCTACGAGGAGTTGACTCACATGGTGTCAATCTCTTTCCCCATTATGTGCGGGCCGTAAAGGCAGGGCGCATTAAAGCGCGGCCCAGTATGGCGCTTATTCAGACTAGCCATTCTACGATGAAATTAGACGCCGACCATACCTTTGGCCATTACGCCGGATCTGTTGCTATGGCGGAAGCTGTAAAACTCGCTCAACAAACGGGAATAGGTGCTGTATCGGTCTCAAACTCAACCCATTTTGGTGCGGCAGCATACTTCGCATTGCAGGCAACGAGTCACGATTGCATTGGTTTCGCATTCACAAACGCTGATGCTCTTGTGAAAGCCCACGGTGCAAAAGAAGCTTTTTTTGGAACCAACCCTATTTGCTTTGCTGCACCGCTTGAACACGAGGAAGCATTCTGCCTCGATATGGCAACTTCTCTCGTTTCCTGGAACAAGATTCTAAACTTTCGCAGGGAGGGTGGAAAAATGCCTCATGACTGGGCATTTGATGTTGAAGGTCGCATTGTGGACGATCCCACTTTAGCAGTGTCTCTCAACCCTGCCGGCTCCTATAAAGGTTTTGGCCTTGGTATGATGGTAGACATCCTTTGCGCACTTCTTTCCGAAAGTCCAGTAAGCAAAGATATTCTCCCGATGTACAATTCGCCTATTGAGGAAAGACGGAGGATTAGCCACTTCTTCTTTGCCTTGAGCATTCGTCACTTCACTAACCCAGATACCTTCCGTGTCTCCTTGCAAAGTCTGGTTGATCGGATTCGGGATATGCAGCCCTCTGATCCTACTATTCCGGTGATGGTAGCGGGTGATCCAGAAAAGCGCGCCTACGCTATCCGGCTAGAATCGGGGATTCCAATCGAAGAAACAAAGTTTGATGAACTGATTACTGTGAACGGCGCGTTCGCCAATGTGATTTGTGTATGAGCCAGCTTGTCGACATCGTCAATTTCAATGCCGATGCCTCCTGTTTGGACTCAGCGAAGTGGCTAGCAATATTGAAGGGAGAATCGAACTCTTTATTTTGCCAATGGCTATTGCTGTATGTTCGCTACGGTAAGCGGATGGCGTTGGGAATGACGGGCGCCACAGTTTCGGATCTCATCATGCAAAACCCAGATGCTGTGACGATTGTGCTTGATAATCCCGACATTTTTCAGGTCATCCTTCGACCATATTCCCACGATATCTCGCTCTTGCGGACCTCTTATGGATTCCGCTTCAATCTGGCGGCGGGCAAGGCCGCAATACAAGGAACATTTGATCGTGTAAGCAACTATTTCCTTCCTCCAGAGTTTATGCTCATGAGCGAGCAAGTTACGGCTCTTGCTATGACTGGGGTGAAGGGAACGTTCATAAACTCAGAGCAATACACATCGGATTTATCTGCACGGATTCCGAAACGTCCCTATCTTGTCCGAGGAGTCATGGGGGCGAAAGTCGGTTGTATCCCCATTGATGGGGAACTGACTCAGTTCTACCTGCGCACGATCCAACTTTGGGACGCCACAGAATGGAACAAGGTTATACAACAAAAGGAAGATTCGCCTCTTCGTCTATGGCGCGATGGCGAAAGTCCATTTCTCATTCCTAACGGAATAGAGCGGGAGGAATTCTGGCTCACCAACTGTACTGCGGATAGAGTGCATCTCAAAGATGAGGAATACGACACACTGGTTGATTCCAGTTTTTATCATTCCTACCCGGTGCATTCTTTTTCGGACTGGATGAAAGAGTTCCGGATGCTTGGTTATCTCGGCAGAATTCAGGAGATCGAGAAACGCCTACCCAATTTGCCTGCAGTTGCGCGATACTTTTGGCTTCTTACTATAAATTCTGACATTCTTTCCGCTGTGGAAAAACATTCACCTCTTGTTCGGTTACGCTTGTCGCCTATGAACGAACAGATACAAGAGTTCAGAATTCTTCGATGCGAGCGAAGTTACGAAGGAGAAGAGTATCTCGCATTTCTTGACAGGTATATCCTCGACGAAAAAGATCCCCCCGAACTAAACGACCCAATAACACCCCATTTGATTAAGGCAAAAGGCCGGATTGAACACTTGAAAAGATTGGAGCCGTTATGGAGCGACGTGATGCGCTATTCGTAATCAACCAGGACGCGTCTCTAGCGGATCTCAAGACGGTGTGCCATGCAGAAGACATTCGTTCTGCGCTGATACTTACAACTCACCGCCTCTTTTCACACGAACAGGAAATGCTCAGTCAGATAGTGGCATATGTGAAGATTATGTCTTTCGCCGATCTGCTCTCCGAGACGGATATGTGTCATTGCGACGCGATGGCTGAGCATGTCTTGTTTGGCGAGCGGCGCAGCGGGACGGTAGATTACAACTCGCGTTTTATGGCGCTAAGCCTCATTGAGAAGAACCGGATCGCCTACGAGCGGCTTTCTAACGTGTATCAGTTCCGTATGGTGTATTATGTGCCTGGATTGGGCGTTGCCGCGTCATACTGGGAAAACGTTGGCGTGCTTCTTCACAATATAGATCAGGCCTCAAAGATCAAAAGAGGTATCAATATAATTGTACCAAGAAAGTTAAAGCCACTTTTTAACGCTGCAAGAGAGGTGAAAAGATTCTTAAAGCCGGATGCAAGGGAGATATATGTGATTCGGGAAGACGGCACAACGCATATATTTCTCTCCACACTAAAGCGACTACGCATTCACCCCGACGTCCTTGTGGAAACTGTAAAGCTTCAACAACGGTCCAAGAAAACGTCTAGGGAACAAATAGTACAATTGCTTACAAATCTGAAGAATTCTGTAAATAGCTCAATTAATCACCGGCCTGGCAACAAAATTACCTTTTGTATGACCATCCATGGTTATGACCGAGCTCTTGCAAAGGAATTGGGGGGTGTGATGGTATTTGTAGACGGATATCATCCCTCTAACTATCCCCGCTCTTATCTCGAAAATTATAGAAATGATGATGTTTTTGTCGCTCGTACGATGTTTGATGAGCATTGGTTCACAATATATGGTAAGCGAACGATCAAGCCCCCCGCATTTGTGGAGCGGGAATATTTCGCTCCTTGTGCTGCTAGCTCAGGTAGCCGAGTACTGGTAGCCCTAAACCATGCCGGGGACTGGACTGCCCTGATTAATCGCTCCGATACTGATGATCTGGTTGCCGCTACCGCAGAGATGGCACGCAGACTTCCGCACATATTATTCCGCATTCGTACACACCATACCATGAACCATCCTGCACATGAAGGGTTGCATTCCTCCGAGCGGATTGAGCTCTTTGTTCGTTCGGTCAATCTTGCTAATCTTCATATCTCTACGCAGAATCTTGTAGCAGACATTGCATGGTGCGACGTATGTTTATCGGAATACTCGCAGGTCTTACTTGACGCCATGCGAATTGGCAAGCTGGGCGTTGCTGTCAATCTTACGAAGCGCCGCTCATTAATGCAGGATTATGCTGATATTGGTTTTTTCCACGCACGAAACCTTGAGCAAGCTATAAGCATACTGCAATATATTGTAGATGATCGAATCAGTGCCTGCTATCAGCAGAATCAAGCTGTGGATCGCTACAACGCTATGCTAACTGAGTGGCTTGGGGAACAGAGAAGTTTTGGCATGGAAGCATCTCGCAATTCAGCGCGACTGAAACCATGACTTATGTCAAAGAGGAGAATTCTACATGAATACAGAAGCGGCGAAGTTAATACAAGATATGAAGGAGTTTCGTTTCTGGTATCACAAAATTGATCTTGGAAATGATGTGATCACGCCTGGTCTTGACTTTGACCCACTATGGAACATGGTTCGTGAAACCAGAAATCATATCGACTACAAGGGTAAGAGGGTCCTTGACATTGCCAGCTTTGATGGAATGTGGGCCTTTGAGGCTGAAAAACTGGGGGCAGATTTAGTTGTTGCAACCGACTGCTACTATGAAACTTATAAGAACTTTTTGTTCTGCCGCAACGCTCTGAACAGCAGAGTAATTCCATACTATAACATCTCTCCTTACGACTTATACGGTCGCTTGGATGTTTTCCTTGAAGAAAACTGGGGAGATCAGCAGCCCTATGACCGTTTGTTTGATATCGTTCAGCATTTAGGCCTGCTCTATCACTTACGTGACCCAATGCTGACACTTTCTCAAGCGCGAAGTGTAATTCGGAAAGATGGTTACCTTCTTATCGAAACGGCTGCTGTTGTAAATGAAGAATCTTCTTTTATGGTATTTAACGGCGTTCCGCCACAGGAGCAGCGTATTTACAAAGATACAACGACATGGTGGGCGCCGACAATCCCGTGTTTATTAGAAATGCTGCGTGCATCCTTGTTTAAGCCCATTGAGGATAGTATGAGGGTCCTCGAGCATAAAGCTTATAGGAAACTGAAAACGAAGCTTAGACATTACCTGAAGCCTGAAAACCATACTTTCACCATCTCGCGGGTAAGCCTAGTGGCTAAAGCTATTGGGAAGGCCGATGTAGATGGTGAGTATTACAGAGAACTGGCGCGAACTTATCGCAATCCAGGTTTGGTTATAAGTCAAATCGAGCGATGAACTCAATAAGAAACTAAAGCAGAGCAATCCGGTTCAGATATAGTGAATTAGTAAATCGTTCGGATTTCAGAAATGTCTGGTTCATGAAGATTAAAAAGTTCGTTAACATGCTCGCCCCTCCAGTATTGATGCAATTCTACCGGTCGCTACGCAGCGAAAAGCAAAAAGGCGTCTATGGCCTTACCGGCGATTACCCCTCCTGGGAGGAGGCGGCGCGGGCCAGCACAGGTTACAACAGCGAGAGTATCTTGGAAAAGACCAAAACATCTCTCTCGAAGGTCAAAAACGGCGAAGCAGCGTATGAGCGGGATTCGGTCTTGTTTGACGAGATCCAGTATGCCTGGCCGCTGTTGGCCAGCCTGATGTGGGTGGCTGCTCGCTGCGGGGGAACGCTCAATGTGTTGGACTTTGGCGGTTCCCTGGGCAGTACCTACTTTCAGAACCGGCTCTTTCTGTCGGCCCTGCCCCAGGTGCGCTGGAACATCGTAGAGCAAGCCCGCCATGTAGAGACCGGCAAGGTATGGTTCGAAGACGATCGTCTGCGCTTCTACGCGAAAATCGCAGATTGTCTGGCTGACACGCAGCCCAACGTTGTGCTCCTCAGTAGCGTCCTGCAATATCTGGAGCGCCCCTACACCATTTTGGATAAGATACTGGAGCTTCCCTGCGACCACATTATCATTGACCGCACGCCCTTTTGGGATGGGCCGACGGATCGCCTGTGTGTGCAGAGCGTGCCGCCCGGCATCTACCCGGCCAGCTATCCAAGCTGGATTTTTTCAAGAGAGCGGTTTCGTTCACGTCTGCGCGAGAATTGGCGGATCATGGTGACATTTGACAATCCAGACAGGCTTGCAGGGCCGGTTGAATTTTCTTATCAAGGGATGATCGTTGTCCGAAGCAATCACCTATCTTAATCTAGGTTGTGGCAGTCGGTATCATCCAGATTGGATCAATATCGACATCGCCCCGCAAGGTCCAGAAGTCATCCAACATGACCTCAGTCGTGGCATTCCGCTTCCCGATGCAAGTTGTGATGTCGTCTACCATGCGGCGGTGCTTGAACATATGCGACGTTCAGATGCGGTGGCGTTCCTGGTTGAGTGCCATCGGGTGTTGAAACCTGGGGGAATCGTGCGCGTTGGCGTGCCCGATCTGGAAAAGATCTGCCAACTTTATTTATCCAGGCTGGCTGCGGCTCTGGACGGCGATGAAGCCGCCGTTCATGACTACGATTGGATCATGTTAGAACTGTACGACCAGACCGTGCGCGAAAAGAGCGGCGGCGACATGTTGGACTATCTCCGTCAGAATCCGCTCCCCAATGAAGCATTCGTCTATGAACGAATTGGTGAAGCGGGACGCCAATTGGTAAAGGCATTGCGTAAGCAAGATAGCCCCAGCAGACGCTCATTTCCAGCCTTTCTTCACAGGCTGCGGAGGGGATTACGCACTTTCCCAGGGGCGGTGAAACGTCGCATGCTGTGGTGGCTGTTGGGGGCGGAGGGTATACGAGCGCTCGATATTGGTCGTTTCCGTCTGGCTGGCGAGGTGCATCAGTGGATGTATGATCGTTACTCGCTTGCCCGGTTGCTGGAGCAAACCGGCTTTCGTGATCCGCAATTGCAGGATGCAAATACTAGCCGAATTTCCAACTGGACAAGTTTCCACCTCGATACACTGCCTGATGGGCAGGTGATAAAGCCGGATTTGTTTTTTATGGAAGCAATTAAGCCGGGAGAGCCCATCTATGATTGGAAATCCTGATTTTACTGCAAAGAAAATCCTTATCACTGGAGGTCTGGGCTTTATCGGCTCCAACCTAGCTCGGCGACTTGTCGAATTGGGAGCTAATGTCACCCTGGTGGACAGCCTGATCCCCGAATACGGCAGTAATCTATTCAACATCGCTGGCATTGAAGATAAAATCCGTGTTAACATTTCCGACGTTCGCGACGCCCACAGCATGAAATACCTGGTGCAGGGGCAGGACTACCTCTTCAACCTGGCCGGCCAGACCAGCCACCTGGATTCGATGCAAGACCCCTACACCGACCTGGAGATCAACTGCCGGGCCCAACTTTCCACCCTTGAAGCCTGCCGCAGGTACAATCCCGGCATCAAGATCGTCTTTGCCAGCACCCGGCAGATCTATGGTAAGCCGGACCATCTGCCGGTGGACGAGAAGCACCTTTTGCGTCCTACGGATGTTAACGGCATCAACAAGATGGCGGGCGAGTGGTATCATATCCTCTACAACAACGTATACGGGATTCGGGCCTGTGCCCTGCGCCTGACCAATACCTACGGCCCCCGTATGCGGGTCAAGGATGCCCGCCAGACCTTTCTGGGCATCTGGATCAAGTTGTTGGTGGCAGGCAAACCCTTTGAGGTGTGGGGCGGTGAGCAAGTGCGGGATTTTACATACGTGGACGATGCCGTGGAGGCCTTTCTGCTGGCAGCAGTTCGGGAGGAGGCCAATGGCCAGGTCTACAACCTGGGTGGTTGCGAGGTAATCACCCTGCGGGAGTTGGCCAAACTGCTGGTAAAGGTCAATGGTCGCGGTGACTTTCAGGTGCGTGCGTTTCCGGATGATCGCAAACGGATCGACATCGGAGACTATTACGCAGATGACCAACGTATCCGTTCCGAGTTAGGTTGGATGCCCCAGGCGAATCTGCAGGAAGGGTTGGCCCATACGCTGGACTATTACCGACGCCATCTGGGGAACTACCTATGAGAGAGAACCGACCGACTGTAATACCACAAACCGACCCCAAGGCAGGCTATCTGGTCCACCAGGCTGAAATTGAATCTGCAATTCAGAGAGTGCTGAATAGCGGTTGGTACATCCTGGGACGAGAGGTGGAATCCTTCGAGCAGGAGTTTGCCGCCTACATAGGAGTCCGTCATGCTATCGGTGTGGCAAATGGTACCGATGCCCTGGAATTGTCATTACGAGCTTGCGATGTAGGGCCGGGCGACTTGGTGTTCACCGTTTCCCATACGGCCGTAGCGACTGTAGCCGCGATTGAGTTAGCCGGTGCAACACCTGTGCTGGTAGACATCGATCCGGTTACCTATACCATGGACCCTAACTGTCTGGAGGATGCAATCAAAGGGCAAAGTGGTGATGAGCGGCTGAAATTCAGTGGTCGCATAAAAGCTGTCGTTCCTGTCCATCTTTACGGCCACCCGGCTGACATGCAAGCTATCATGGATATCGTTAAACGCTACGACCTCTACGTTATTGAAGATTGCGCTCAGTCTCATGGTGCTACTATTCAGGGGCGAAAAACTGGTAGTTGGGGGGATTTGGCTGCCTTTAGCTTTTACCCAACTAAGAATCTGGCAGCCTTCGGCGACGGTGGCATGGTAGTTACTGACGATCCTAATCTGGCTGAACGGGTACGCTTGTTGCGCCAATACGGCTGGCAGCAACGCTACGTGAGTGAGATCGCTGGCGCGAACTCGCGATTGGACGAAATCCAGGCTGCCATTCTGCGTGTGAAGCTGCACTACCTGGACCAGGAGAATGCCCGCCGGCGCGAAATAGCACGAAACTACGCGTGCCTCCTGGTTGATACCGATCTGGCATTGCCTAACTCTCGGCCCGGGGCCGAACACATCTATCACCAGTATGTTGTCCGTACTGCCGAACGTGACGCACTCCAAACCTATCTGCGTGACCGGGGTATTGTAACATCGGTTCATTACCCCCAGACCATCCATCGGCAGCCCGCATATACCGGGCGATTAATAACTAGCGGGGATCTGACGCACAGCGAACGAGCCGCCGCCCAGGTGCTCAGTCTGCCTATGTATCCCGAACTTTCTGATGAGCAAGTTGCAGTGGTCGCTGACGTGATCAACTCCTGGAGCCGAAATGCCTGAAACGTGCCAGCCCCAATCCGAAATCCGGAATCCGCAATCGGAAATCCCATATTACTTCTGCACATACTTTGACTCCAACTACCTACTCAAGGGACTGACACTCTATCGATCACTGATCCGCCACGCCATACCGTTTCGTCTTTGGGTCTTGTGCTTTGATGATCTGGCCTATAAAATCCTCCATAAACTTGCGTTACCTGAGGTTACCCCTTTATTGTTAAGAGATTTTGAAGAGGGAGATGAAGAACTCCTCCAGGCAAAAGGTAACCGTTCACAGATTGAGTATTACTTCACCTGCACACCGTCCCTCCCTCTTTACATTCTAAAAAATCATCCTGAAGTGGATATAATTACTTACCTTGATGCTGACCTATTTTTCTTTTCTGCCCCTTCTCCCGTCTACAAAGAAATTGACAAAGGTTCTGTGCTAATTGTTCGGCACTGCTTTCCGCCACTTCTTAAGCATCTGGAAGTCTACGGCATCTATAATGTGGGCCTTATTTCTTTTCGAAAAGATGATGCGGGACTTCAGTGCTTGCATTGGTGGCGCAGCCGCTGTCTGGAGTGGTGCCACGATAGAGTTGAGGATGGGCGATTCGCTGATCAAAAGTACCTTGATGATTGGCCCACTCGTTTTCAAGGAGTTGTGGTAATTCAGCATAAAGGCACTGGATTGGCTCCGTGGAATGTAGAAAATTATTTTCTGCGTTTAGAAAATGGTCAGGTCTTGGTTGACTCACAGCCCCTTGTGTTTTTTCACTTTCAAGGCGTTAAGCAAATGAGACGGTGGTTATACAATCCGGACTTGGCAGGATATGGGGTACATACTGATTCTCTGCTCAAACAGTGTATCTATGGCCCTTACATTCGTGAACTCCGGGAAACGACTTGTTGGGTTTCTCGGGTTATTGCCCGGTCTAATATCCCCATGGGCTCGATTCGGAACATCAGCCCAAGGGAACCTGTAAGAGGCGGTATCCTTCACGCAATAGTGAGGGAAATCAAACACCGATTCCCTATATCCAGGAAGATCCTTCGAGACGATCTTTGGGTGGTAATTGCTGGGAGAATCGTGTGAACGGCAATATTATCAAATGTCCGTTACTGCGGATTGCGTACAGTTGTTAATTGGAAAGTTGGCCAAAGTTTAATCTCTTGCTTCGAAGTGTCCGGTAGACCCATATCCGAAATTCGAAATTTACATTCGAACCTCCACAAGGGCAAAAGGTTGCAACCTTCCCACATCTACCACGCCATCAAAGACAAATGGTCAAAGACTCTGCGTTAGATTCTGATATCAAAGTGACACTTTTTGCTGTCCCTAAATCTTTCAAGGGCCATTTTGCAATGATTCAGCGCAATGCCCTGGGGAGTTGGATAGCACAAGGACCGTATTGCCAAGTCATCCTTGTAGGAGATGAGGAGGGTACCACTGAAGCCGCTGCTGAATTTGGCATCAAACATATCCCTTATGTAGCTAAAAACGAGTATGGGACACCACTTCTCAACTCGCTATTCAGAGAAGTGAGAAAGGCAACTAATTCAAAGGTCTTTTGCTTTGTTAATTCCGACATAATGTTGACACCAAACCTGGTTGATGTTGTGAGCAGGGTTCCGTTTAAGAGATTCTTGATGGTTGGCCGTCGTTATAACGTAAACATAAGTCGACTGGGGAATTTTGATTCAGAAAATTGGGATACAAGACTTGTTCACTTGGCAGAACAAGTTGGGGAGATGGACCAGCCGTGCGCCATTGATTACTTTGTCTTTACGCGCGACCTCTTTCAAAATATCCCCGAATTCGCCATTGGGCGGATTGGTTACGATAATTGGCTAATATATAAAGCTCGCAGTGAGAAGGTCCCTGTTTTGGATGCCTCTAAGGTCATTACCGCTGTTCACCAGAACCATGATTACAGTCATTATCCGAGCGGCTACTATGGGACGCGCGAGGGGCCCGAAGCAAAGAGGAATATGGATCTTTGTGGCGGAGGCAAATACCGCTTTTCAATAACCGATTCAACATGGATCCTCTCTGAAAAAGGGTTAAGACGTGCGTTATCTTATGGTCCTATTAGTCGGCTTTTTGATTCAATCCCAGTTCTATATCCAAAACTTAAATATCCAATCGTCATATTAGGACTTATGCCCAAAACATTGATAAAAGGTTTACGTTTATTGAAACGCGCCGTCGAGAGGAAACAATGAATATCTCAGACAGGCTACATCGATCCCATGCGACAGGCTAATGGGAATTGTTGATTTCGTTTCCGTTTCATTTCTATCTCTTTACGTACTTCCATGGTCATAGCTAATACGGGAAGAAGGAGGATTTGGCTTTATGGAGCCAGAAAGAAGAAACAATATACCCAATAGTGTCAGTGTTGTGATTCCGGCCTTTAACGCAGAGGCCTTTTTAGGTCGGGCAATTAAGAGCGTACTCGCTCAAAGCCTTCCACCAGTTGAAATCCTCGTTGTAGACGATGGTTCCACCGATGGCACTGCGAAAGTGGCACAGACACACAATAATCTTCTCCGTTATATTTACCAAAAAAATGCTGGAGTGAGCGCTGCTCGCAATTGTGGTATTCAAAAAGCCAGCGGTGAATTCATGGCTTTTCTCGATGCTGACGACGAATGGCTGCCTCACTATTTAGAAAGCGCAATGGAGGTTTTTCAAAGATATCCATTCTTGAAATGGTTCGCTGCGGCATACGAGGAGCGCTCGTTAGAGATGCGAGTCGTTAAACGAGAAGTCACCTCTAAGATAGAACACCTAATTGGAGCCCGTGGGTATCTTGATGATTATTTCGCGGCTTGGGCCTTAGGGAAGGTCTTTTGGACTGGAACGTTTATAATACGCAAGAGCGTTTTTGACCAAGTTGGCCTTTTTGATACCAATATGCAAGTCGGGGGGGATCTGGATATGTGGTTTCGGATAGCTCTGTGTTATCCTGAGATTGGTTATTCGACGCGGGTAGGGGCGGTTTATTGGCGTCGGTATGATAGTTTGAGTATCAAGTTCCAACCTGATCTTCGGAAATCTTTATCATACTATGAAAGGTTCGCACGCATGGCTGCTGAATATAGCTCGATAGCCGCTGAACGTTACGCTCCAGTATTTCACAGAATTTTATTATTACAATATATCGATGGGATAAAGACAGGTGATTACAGTTTCCTATCAGAAATATCGAATAGATATGGGAACATAGTCCCTCTTAGATGGCAATTAGGAGGTTTTCTATATCGCCTAATTCCTCTTAGATTCTGGAGGATGCTTCGCAAAAAGAGAGATTTTTTTCATGTTTTAATTGCAAAATTCAAATTTAATCGCAGTATAAATAGGTAAGCAAGGTGTTGTCTCCTATCATTTCAAGCATTGATCTCTGGGTGGTTTATATGGTTTTAATATACTGAGAAACCTCGCTAAGCTTAAATAAATCAAAGAGCAATATGTAGCTAAAAACGAGTTTGGGACACCACTTCGGTCATAGCTAATACGGGAAGAAGGAGGATTTGGCTTTATGGAGCCAGAAAGAAGAAACAATATACCCAATAGTGTCAGTGTTGTGATTCCGGCCTTTAACGCAGAGGCATTTTTAGGTCGGGCAATTAAGAGCGTACTCGCTCAAAGCCTTCCACCAGTTGAAATCCTCGTTGTAGACGATGGTTCCACCGATGGCACTGCGAAGGTGGCACAGGCACACAATAATCTTCTCCGTTATATTTACCAAAAAAATGCTGGAGTGAGCGCTGCTCGGAATTGTGGTATTCAAAAAGCCGGCGGTGAATTCATAGCTTTTCTCGATGCTGACGACGAATGGCTGCCTCACTATTTAGAAAGCGCAATGGATATTTTTCAAAGATATCCATTCTTGAAATGGTTCGCTGCGGCATACGAGGAGCGCTCGTTAGAGATGCGAGTCGTTAAGCGAGAAGTCACCTCTAAGATAGAACACCTAATTGGAGCCCGTGGGTATCTTGATGATTATTTCGCGGCTTCAGCCTTAGGGAAGGTCTTTTGGACTGGAACGTTTATAATACGCAAGAGCGTTTTTGATCAAGTTGGCCTTTTTGATACCAATATGCAAGCCGGCGAGGATCTGGATATGTGGTTTCGGATAGCTCTGCGTTATCCTGAGATTGGTTATTCGACGCGGGTAGGGGCGGTTTATTGGCGTCGGTATGATGGTTTGAGTATCAAGTTCCAACCTGATCTTCGGAAATCTTTATCATACTATGAAAGGCACGCACGCATGGCTGCTGAATATAGCTCGATAGCCGCTGAACGTTACGCTCCAGTATTTCACAGAATTTTATTATTACAATATATCGATGGGATAAAGACAGGTGATTACAGTTTCCTATCAGAAATA
>Ga0315279_10007397_pt1 | contig 13589 bp, 14 predicted proteins | sample YL17G06_20_MG_FD_203694 | JGI IMG/M metagenome (GOLD analysis project Ga0315279, IMG submission 203694) | Sediment microbial communities from Yellowstone Lake, YNP, Wyoming, USA - YL17G06_20 | ecosystem: Environmental > Aquatic > Freshwater > Lake > Sediment | place: USA: Wyoming | collected... | reverse complement strand
CCGTAGTCCCCAGGCGGGATGCTTAACGCGTTAGCTTCGGCACAGATGGGGTTAGGACCACCTACACCTAGCATCCATCGTTTACGGCTAGGACTACCGGGGTTTCTAATCCCGTTCGCTACCCTAGCTTTCGCCTCTTAGCGTCAGGAGCAGGCCAGGAAGCCGCCTTCGCCACTGGTGTTCCTCCCGATATCTACGCATTTCACCACTACACCGGGAATTCCGCTTCCCTCTTCTGCCCTCCAGTCCCGCAGTATGGAATGACCCCTCCCAGTTAAGCCGGGAGATTTAACACCCCACTTACAAGACCGCCTGCAGGCGCTTTACGCCCAGTGAATCCGGATAACGCTCGCCACCTACGTTTTACCGCGGCTGCTGGCACGTAGTTAGCCGTGACTTATTCCAGGGGTACCGTCCTCACTCTTCCCCCTGAAAAGGACTTTACGACCCGAAGGCCTTCATCGTCCACGCGGCGTTGCTGCATCTAGCTTTCGCTCATTGTGCAATATTCCTCACTGCTGCCTCCCGTAGGAGTTTGGCCCGTGTGTCAGTGCCAATGTGGGGGATCACCCTCTCAGGCCCCCTACCCGTCGTCGCCTTGGTAGGCCATTACCCTACCAACTAGCTGATGGGCCGCAGGCCCCTCCCGAAACGCCGTAACTCTGATCGCGATGCGACTCGCGATCCTTTTGGGTATTAGCGGCCCTTTCGAGCCGTTATCCCCTGCTTCGGGGCAGGTCACCTACGTGTTACTCACCCGTCCGCCACTGAAGTACTCCCGAAGGAGCCTCTTCGTTCGACTTGCATGTGTTAGGCACGCCGCCAGCGTTCATCCTGAGCCAGGATCAAACTCTCCGTAAAGGATATCTTTTAGCGGGATATACCCGCGAAAAGTGTTTGACTTGAGACCCAAGTTCCACTGCTTTTCTGCCACTCTTCAGTTGTTAAGGTGTCTTGTGCTCTTACCAGAGCGGGCCGATTCTACCACCCTTCTCTCGCTTTGTCAAGGGACAAAAAAACCGACCCCTTTGGTCGGCAAGGCGCACCTCTTTAGTCAGCTTACACCAACCAGATTGAGTTGTGTCTCACCTCCCGATGTGTGTCGGTTGTTAGTTACCGCACTCGTTCCCGAATGCATGATGATTATAGCAGATGTCTGATATCCTGTCAAGCATGTTCTGGCGAGTGGGTGCATTTCAGTTTGGGGGCGAACTTGGCGATAATAGAGGGCAGCCTACTTCTGGAGGTTGCCGATGAAACGCACCCGTGCTGAAATGCGAGCCGACCTGATGCGCCAAGCCGAAGTGCTGGTAGACGAACTGCTGGACTGGAATGAGCAGACGAGTGAGCCGACACTGACGCAGATCGAAGAAGTGGTGCTGAAACTCCGTCGGCGGTTGAGTGAGCAGATGGCTTTGGCAGTGATCGAGTCGCAAGAAGCGACCCGCCCCGTGCCCAGTCCGCGGTGTCCGACCTGCCAAGTCGAGATGCACTACAAGGACATGAAGGAGAACACGGTCGAAAGCCGGGCCGGTCAGTTGACCCTGAACCGAGGGTATTACTACTGCGAGACTTGCCGGACGGGTCTTTTTCCCCTCGATCACCCGTTGCACGTGTGGGACATGCATTGGAGCGAACCGGTGGCCAAGTTCGCGGTCTGGCTGAGTGGACTGATGGAGTATGAAGAGGCCGAACGGGTCCTGAATCGGGTGGGGCAGATGTTCCTGTCGGATAGTAGCATCTGGCGGCGGGCTCAGAAGTGGGGGGAGAGTTTCAAGGCGGTCGAGGCGGCGCAACGGGCGACGGCCACGGCCGTGCCCGCGCGGGGCAGTGTAATTCGAGGGGAAGCCCGTCAGCAGCCCAAGAGGGGGGTGGCGAGGGATGGAGCCAAAGTGTACATCCGAAAAGAAACGTGGAAGGAACTCAAAGTGGGTTGTATCTTTGACCTCGAAGTGCGCCCCACGCCGGACCAGCAAACAGGTGATCTGGTCGACCTGGCGCATGCCGTTCAGAACAGTTATGTGGCCCACCGGGGCGGGCCAGAAGTATTTGGCGAACGGGTGTGGACCGAAGCGCGACGGCGCAACTGGACACAGGCGCAGGACACAATTGTTCTGGGCGATGGAGCGCCGTGGATCTGGAACCAGGCCCAAGAGCACTTCTTTGACAGCCGCCAAGGTGTGGACGGGTATCATGCCACAGAACACTTGTCCAACGCGTCCGGTCTGCTCAAGGGCGAAGGCACCTCCGCCGCTCACCAGTGGTTCAAGGCTCAAGAAACACCTTTGTTTGAAGGTCACGCAGACCACATCGCCGCCCAGTTGCTCAAAGCGGCCCAGAAGAGCACGCCGGTCGTGGATCACCTCCGCCGTGAAGCAGGTTACTTTCAAGACAACCCTCGTCGCATGCAATACCAAGAACTCCGCGAAGATGGCTTCCCCCTCGGGAGTGGTATGGTCGAGAGTGGCTGCAAACGGTTCCGCAAACGGTTCACAGGGGCGGGGATGCGATGGAGTCGGCCCAGTATCGAGTGCCTGATTCCCATTCGGGCCGCGATTATGAGTCATCACTTTGATCAAGCATGGCAAGCGGCTTACAAGTCGCCCCCAAACTGAAATGCACCCCTGGCGAGTGGGTGCGCGTCAAAGTTTTGCAGACTCCCTCGGTTTCGCGGATTGGTAGCGGGCTTTGCCAATCGGGTCGAGTCGCTCGGGATGATTGGCGGCAGGACGCCACGGCGTCTTGGGGGCTGAGGGTGACGCCGTGAGGGTGTCGGTGCGCTGGTTGATGTAGTCGGTGTCTCTATCGTCATTGGCGTGCTGTCTGTTTTCTCCGTGACGCGTGTGGCGTCCGCCAAGGCGGGTAATTCGTCGCAGCGGGTCTTCCGCTTCTGCCGCTGGTCGGCTCGGCGTTGAGCAGCCTGTCGGCGCAGTTCACGCGCGATCTGCGGCCAAGCCTCTTCCCAGCGGTCGCTACAGGCAACGTTACGCAAGGCCACCAGGGGGTCCACCTGCGAACGTGCCCAATGCATCCCGGCCCCTTTCAAACGGGCTTCCACCACTAACTTGTTCGCACTTTCCACACTGCCACTGCCAATTGGATACCCCAGGGCTTGAAAGTGTGCATAGTCCATGGGGTCCCGACGCTTCTCCAAATAGGTCAGACTTTTCTGGATGGTCTCCGCCGCGGCATCGCTGCCGGAGCCGCGCTCGCGTACCTCCGCCTGCATGTCTCGGAGCGTCTGGAGCACCTTCTCGGGCTGACCGTGCTTGAGTTCATGCAAGGTGCCTGTCAGCCAGGCTTGGAACGGTGGAGTGCCTTCGCCTAGGACGGCTTGTCCGGCCGCCGCCACATACTCGGCGGCATGAGAGAAATCCAAAATACGCACGGCGTCTTCACGATGCGAGTCAATGAATCCTTGTTCCCACTCGGCCCCATCGGTGACGGCACACACCTGGTGCGCCGTTTCCGTGCCCCGCCGATGGGTTTCCACCAAGGCCAGTCGCTCAAACGCCTCGGCCTCGGCTAAGCGGGAAAAGTAGCTCAGGTCGGTGGTGTGCACGACCGGCTCGCCGTCTTCCACGACAGGTTCCCCCACCGTACCCAGCGCCAGCGTCTTCACTTCAGCCCACTGTTTGTGCACCAGCGGCACATACGCCCCGTCCACACTCATCAGTTGCACCGCCGGACCTTGAGGCGGTCGAGGCAACGTGCGCTCTAACTGTTCGACTTCTGCCGTCTGCACCGCGACATACGCCCCTCCGGCCCCTTCCGTCGTGCGCCGCACCGTCGGTTCGGTCACGGTCACCTGCCAAAAGTAGTTCATTTCCTTCACCGCGCGCTTAAAGGGCATCCAGGTCCCCAGACGCGTCATCCCTTCGCATACACTCGGTGTGAAACGCCCCGCCAACAACTCCAGTTCTTCATCGAGGGGGAAAAGGCTCCGTGTGACACTTGGGGCAGAGGGCATACCGGCGTTCCAACCGCAGCACTTGGTCGTGCTGGGTCGCCAGTTCTCGCGATTCCTTCCTCCGTCCTTGCAAGGGCGTTCCACACGGCGGACACACTGGATTCGCCCCCTCCTCCGCTTCCCAATCCGCCGCTTGACTCACTAACAACGCATCTTCCAACATCCGGGCTCGCAGCCGGGCCAGACGTTCATCGAGCGCTGCCTCGATCTCTCGGAAGGTCGCTTTCGGATGTTGCCGCCGCCATTCTTTCATGCCCGTCATCACGTCCTCGGCTAATTCATGCCAGCGGGCATCCAAATCCTCGATATGCATGGGGGCCTCCTGTCCTTCGTGTTTGATCCCCCATTCTATGCGATCTCGCCCCCAACGCCAACTCTGCAAAACTTTGTCGCGCACCCGGCGGAACAATGCCAATAGACAAGCCGAGCTTCTGGGTGTATCATGTGTACGCATGAAAGTTGAACTGCTTGTCGTAGAGTCGTGTCATGCCACTACCACCTGAATTGCCCATTTCGGAAGAAGACTGGAATCACACCCCGCTGGCTGTCCAGGCCGTCGTGATTGCCTTGTGACAGCAGGTGCAGACGCTCCTGGCGCAGGTGGCAGCTTTGCAGGCTGAAGTGGCCCAGTTGCGCGAACAGGTGGGGGCGCAATTCGCAGAACTCGTCCAAGCCTCCGTCGTCGGATGCGCCGAGTGCTCCACCACGCCCCAAGCGTGCACCTTCGGGGCGCAAGGCCGGTGGGCAACCGGGACACACCGGACATGGGCGTTCGCTCAAGCCGACCCAGTGTAACGACTCTTACACCAACTTATACTCCGACCGCTTCCGCGACACCCACCAGCACGCCAACACCTACGCCGAATCCCTTATCCATCGAGGCGATGCGGAAGCGGGAATATCCAGGCAGCGACATTGTCGTCGAGCAGACGCTTGCGCCTGGAGCAAACTATAACCGCTACGTCGCGTCTTATCAATCCGACGGCTTGAAGATCTATGCGTTGATGACGGTCCCGATGGGGCAAAAACCCAAGACGGGTTGGCCGGCGATTATCTTTAATCACGGCTTCATTCCGCCCGACCAGTATCGGACGACGGAGAGATACGTCGCGTATGTAGATGCCTTGGCGCGCAGCGGCTATATCGTCTAAGTCGGACTATCGTGGGCTCGGAAACTCGGAAGGTCGAGCCACGGGCGGATACGGATCACCGGACTATACGATTGACGTGCTGAATGCCGTGGCGTCTATCAAGCGCTACCGGGACGCTGACCCGAGTCGCATCGGGATGTGGGGACACTCGATGGGCGGCGCTGTCACGCTGCGCGCGATGGTCGTGAGCCAAGACGTCAAGGCCGGAGTGATTTGGGCCGGCGTCGTTGCTTCCTATCCGGATTTGTTCACCAAGTGGCACAGACCGCCATCAGGCAACGTGCCCCCCCCAATCCCTTATCCGGTTTCTCTCGACGCTGGCGCAATGATTTAATCATGCAGTACGGGACGCCTGATCAGAACCCACAGTTCTGGGCTTCCATCTCGGCTAATTCATATTTGGGCGATTTGCCCGGCCCGCTACAGCTTCATCACGACCTGGCCGGCCATGAGGTGCCATACGAGTTTTCCGAGACGCTGAGCAAGCAGATTAAAGCCGCCGGCAAGACGGTCGAGCTTTACTCCTACCCAGGCGACGATCACAACCTTGCCAACAGCTTTGGGATTGCGATGCAACGCTCGATCCAGTTTTTCGACAAGGTTGTGAAAAACTTGCCAAGCCCCTTATCCTCGGCCCTTCTCCCATAGAGAGAAGGGAGTTACTCCCTTCTCCTCTTGGGAGAGGCGACCGAAGGTCGGGGGAGAGGGATTCGTTCATTCCCTCATCCCCAACCCTTCCCCAAAGGAGGAAGGGAGTTCGTTTCCTCTCCCTTTGGGAGATTTCCTTTCACACTTGATAGACCTTCAGTACTTCATCCCCATAGTGATTGATGACCTTGACGGCAATCTTGCCCGTCTTGGGTGGATCGAAGGGATAGCTCTTGGTCGAATACAGCGCCGACTAGGTCGCCTCGTCTACTTCGGCGCGGTGCCCGGCAGACGATGCGCATCCAGGCGGTTTGCGCCGGTGAAGAGATCACAGTAAAAGGTCTTGAACTCGTCAATGGCAAACCACATCGGCGGGCCAAAGAGGTAGTCCAACTCCCACAGCCGCGTGGCGCGGACGAGTGTCTCTTCGAAATGGGCACACATTGTGCGCCGCCGCTATGAAGCTGGTCACATTATACATGAGAGAATGCGCTGACTTGTCCTCGCCCCTATTGTCCGGTAGAATAAAGGTAGCACGCCCTCATTCGTTGGCTCATGCGTGCCGTACGGCGAATCACAGGGTGCGAGGATTCTATGCAGGTCAGCTTGAACACCGAGGAGAAAACCCATGAGCAGCAAATACGTCCTGGTTTTGAAAGGCAGTCCCAGGGAAAAGGGCAATAGCAGCCTCTTGGCCGACCAGGTGGCGGATGGAGCCAGAGCCGCCGGGGCCGAGGTCGAGAGCTTTCACTTGCACAGCATGGACATCCGGCCGTGCGATGCCTGTGATGCTTGTCAGGGGACGGATGCCGACTGCATCATCGAAGACGACATGCAAATCCTGTACCCCAAGCTTCGCAGCGCCGATGCCATCGTGGTCGCCAGCCCCATCTATTGGTTTACAATGAGTGCGCAGACAAAGTTGTGCATAGACCGGTGGTACGCGCTGGAAGACCCTCAGGGCAACGCATTGGCCGGAAAACAAATCGGCATTGTCTTGACGTATGGCGATACCGATCCGTTCACGTCCGGCGCGATCAATGCCATCCGCGCGTTCCAGGACATGTTCCGCTACGTCAAAGCCAATCTCGTCGGAATCGTCTACGGCACGGCCCTGAACGTGGGGGACGTGCAGAAGCAAGCTGGCCTGTTGGAACGGGCGTACAAGTTGGGTCAGAAACTTGCGAGTGAATGAGGACGTTGAAGTTAACGTCATGGGTGGGGGGGCGTGGACGTTCAATCTGCCGCTCGTCGTTTACGTGTGCTGGTATATTGTGTCTGTATCACAGAATGAGACCTGGGCCAGTCTGGTGCTTCAAGACACCTTGACGACAGTACCTTTCACATCCTGGGGAGTATTGTAGATCGGAGCATCATAGGGCGCGCTGGGAACAGTCCACCGCCAGAACCATCGTGCGACGGGCGACGGGACGTTCAGACAGCCATGGCTGCGCGGGCGTCCAAAGTCGTTGTGCCAATAGGTGCCGTGTATCGCTACACCACTCCACGTGATAAAGGTCGGGAACGGCACGCCGGGCAGATCATAGTAATCAGCGCCTTCTCCACCGGTCATGCGTGATGCGGGAGATTTGTACAGGACGGTATGTTCGCCGCGCGGCGTGCCGTGGACGCCATAGCCACTGGAGATGCGCGAGGTCAATACAGCATAATCGTTCTCATAGGCCGTGATGGTCTGGTCTTTCAAGTTGACCTCGATACGCTTGTTCGACACATCGGGCGAAATCGGCGTTATCTCGGATGGGTCAATCCGACGAATGTGCGCCGCGAGCACATACGGGCCAGGCGACGAGGTAATGCCGTCTTGCAGCCGATACCACCATTGCCCGTCCTTGCCAGTCGCCGCCTCGACGATTCGGAAGACAGTCGTGTAATAAAGGCGCATGGATCGTGTGGCGTTCGGATCAGGCGTCATGCGCGAATCGCTGAACGGCACGGTGATTTCGCCCCAGAATTTGTCGGCTGCTTTTTCCGGCTCGGGGAGATTCTTGATGTCTTCGACAGGCTGAATCCACGAGGAATAGGCATAACCGTCGTCGGTTTGATACCAGATCGCATTGTGCGGCATCAATGCATCGCCCACGACTTGCCCGCGCAGCCGTAGCACCTCATCTTGGCGGGCGGCGCGGACAAGTTTGGCTTTGAGCGAAGCGGTCTCGCGGATGTCAACCTCCCACGAGGTGATGCGGCCCAACGATGCGGGCGGCAAAGAAACAGGCGGAGTATCGTCCGCGTAAACGCTCGCCAGGTTTGCGAATGGCAAAACGACGGCTGCGCCCAATGCGCTTCCCCCCAACTTGAGGAACTGGCGTCGGGTCAGCCCGGTATTTTGTTTCTGATACAAATGTAGAGTCGGCATGACTGCATCTCCAATCGCATCACAGCCTGCGATTCGATTGCAGTATAGCCACAAGCGGATGAATTGTCATCGGCCAAGCGGCGGAAGTTGTGATCAGCCGACAGGAGGAATTTGTTATCACCCAATTGACGGGATAATCCTCATCCCGGCCCTTCTTCCTTGTAGAAGAAAGGTGTCCCGAACTTGTTCGGGTGTGTGGCAACTTGCTTCAACAAGTGCATCGTGACGAGAACGACGGAAAGCATTGATCCCCATCCCCGATTCTTCCCCTGTCACTTTTGCGACAGGGGAAGGGGAGTGGAACCGCCTAGAGGTTCTCTCGCAATACCGCCAAGTCACTCGGCCTTCGGCCTGTCATTCCGAGCGACCCATCGGCTTCGCTCAGGGCAGGCGCGAGGAATCTCTTGGCGGCACTGAGATTCCGCGCTGTACCCAACGCCGCCGCAACCCCCGAAAAGAGCGGGGGCAGGCGGGCGCGGCTCGGAATGACAAAAGCTTGCCCTGAGCGTAGCCGAAGGGTGAGTTTTGCGCTGTTGCGTTCTCTCGACATCTCAAGAAAGGAAGGAAAACATGAGCGAGCAGAAGGTTCGAACGGAAGAATTTCAGGTCAGCGGCGACATGCTTGTCGCCAAAATCAAGGAGTTGGTGCACGAGGGCAACATTCGCCGCGTCATCATCAAGAACGAGGAGGGCAGGACACTGATTGATGTGCCACTCACCCTGGGCGTGGTCGGCGTATTCGTTGCACCACAATTGGCCGCGATTGGCGCGATTGCGGCATTGATCACGCATGGCTCCATCGTCGTCGAGAAGGTGGAGGAATAGCCCGATAAGATGCCCTGTCGCCAGAGTGTGCGCTGCCAAAAGTCATCGGCTGATTTCGGTGCAGGCAATTCGACGTTGACCCCGTCAACTGAAAAAGTCGGTCGTGACAGGGTGAGCAGCCAAAAGCAAAAGCCCGCCTCAAACGTGGGCCGGCTTTTGCTTGCCCTCACGCCGGCACTTCGCCGATGCAAGCGTCACCCACCCTTCGCGCCGGCCGCGGGCTTTCCCCGCAACTTCCAGACCAGGGAGAAAACGCCCTGCCCGATGAGCAGGGCGATGATCCCGTACACCCACCAGGGGAGGTTCCGGCCGAAGAGGAGCACGTAGAGAAAAGGCGCCACGTTCGCGCACAGGAAAACGGCGCTCCAGAGCATGACTTCCTTCCCCAGCCTCTTGGCGAGCGCCCGGATCATGCGGAATAGCGAATAGTAGAACACCGGCACCGAAACCAGGTAGATGACCAGGAAGACGACTGGATCAACGCTATAGTTGTCGCGAGCCGTCTGCATGAGCGCCTCGATCTTGGAGACGACGAACTGCACCATTTCCTGCAATCTCCGTTCATTCAACCCGTTCCAGTTGCCGACGGTATGACGCTGGTCGCAGACCAGGCTCAGGATAAGACAGCCGGCCTGGGCCACTGAGACTTGTTTCGTTCACACCGGGTACACTTTTAACACTTCATCCCCGTAATGATTGATCACCTTGACCGCAATCTTGCCACTCTGGGGCGGGTCGAAGGGATAGCTCTTGGTGGAATACAGCGCCGACCAGGCCGCCTCGTCCACTTCGGCGCGGAGCGCGCGCTTGAGCCGCTCATACGGATCGCCTGCGCCGGTGAAATAGGCGTGGCGGACGAAAAAGCTTTCGCCGTTGTAATCCGTGTCAATGAACCAGCAAGCGATGTCGTCCGTCGAGCTGGAGCGGATCTGGCCCGTCGTCGGGTCATACACATCCACGCCCTTGACTTTGACGACGAGCTTGCCATCCTTTTGCGGCTTGACGTCCAAATCCGGCTCGCCAAAGACCATGAACAAGTTGCCTGCGCCGGTTTTCTTGAGCAGCTCGTCGCCCATCGCCAGGTCGGGATTCATGCGCGCGGTGAGGACGGCGAGCTTGCCATAGCGTTTGGCCTCTTCAGAGACGTGCGGGTCGAACGCAAAGCCACACACGATGAGCAGGTCAAAACCGACGCCCTGCACGGCTTCTTTGGCCGCTTCTTTGACTTGCTCCGGCCCCACCGTGCCGTGCTCTGGCCCGATGGACACTGCGATGCGCCGGACAACCCCCACCCCTGGCCCCGCTTGCGCGCCGCGAGCAGGGGAGGGGTACTCGGTGTACTCGCCGGCAGCGTGCAGCCACGTTCCGGCAAACGGTTCGAGCCGGTCGAATTTGAGCCGCTCTTTTTTGACGGTGTTTTGCACGCCCGCTTTCTTGAGGTTCTCGATAATCATCGTCTCGAACTGGCCCACGCTGGATTCAGCTTTGCCTTCTGCTTCGGACGCGGGACGTTCTTGGTCGGCTTCCAGCACGCGATGCGGCGAGAGGCTTTCGACGGTGAACGGGCCGGTGACGCGGATGCGCCTGTTGTCCTCGTAGGGTTGATCGTAGAGCAGCTCGGTGTCGGCGTGACGCGCAATCGAGTCGTCAATTTCCTTTTGCCGCTCGCGGCGCAAGCGCCAATAGTCGGCGTGCAGACCTTCGAGGTCTCCGAGACCTCGAAGGTCTTGCGGCAATTCGCGTGGAATCTGCCAGTCTTCCCAACCGGCCCCCACCCCCCGACCTTCGGTCGCCTCCCCCGTCTTGGACGGGAGAGGGGAGAGCCGCTTGTTGATCTTGGCGCGCAGCGTTTCGAGTTGCGCTTGATAGGCGGCGTGGATGGCGTCTATCTCTTCGTTGTTGGCGATGGATTTGAGCGTGATGTGCGGCACGCGCTTGTAGACAAAGCCACGCTTGATGTCGCCCCTCTCCCCCGGCCCCTCTCCCACGGGGCGAGAGGAGCTAAAAGCGTGGACGGCAAGGCCGGCGAGTTCTGTTTCCAGCTTGGCGCCTTCGGGCGAATCGGCCAGGTGATAGTAGGGAAAGCGGGCGGACATGAGCCGTGTGCGGGCGAGCGCGATGGCGACACGGCTGGTGTCTATCGTGATCCAGCGGCGGCCCCATTGCTCGGCCACGTAAGCCGTAGTGCCGCTACCACAAGTGGGATCGAGCACCAGGTCGCCGGGGTCGGTGGTCATTAGAAGGCAGCGTTCAATCACCTTTGGCACAGTTTGAACAACATAAACTTTGCCAATCAAGCTCATAACATCTGTCCAGAGATTCGATATTTCCGTGACAGGAAAGTCATCTGCGTACCTTATAAACTTCAAAGTGTTCTCGGAAGCAAAAATACGCGATGCAACAGCGACCCTTGCCATACCTTCAGGTGTAGTCTTCCAACATCTGTTGCCACCCGGATGATATGGTTTTCCAAGATAAGGGAATTCAAAGGTGGTAGTCCGTGAGAACGTTCCCGATACCAGTGGTTGCGGCGAAAAGACCTTTGCTTCCGAGGGCAGAGCTTCTCCCTCCTGAATTTTTACGGTTGACCCATCCGGCAACCTCACAAAATCGTAATATGTATCAGAGCCGATCTGCTTATCTGTGTAAAGTTGTTTGTACTTCACCTGCTCTTTGTTCTTCGCATACCAAAGAAGAAGATCATAAACCCCTTTCAGTTGTCTACCTCCAAGTCCACTAGTTGTCTGAAAAGGAATAAGCGCAATGAAGTTCTCACTCCCAAACACCTCATCCATCAAACATCGCACCAGATGCACATTCTCATCGCCAATCTGGACAAAGATGCTGCCGCTTTCGGTGAGCAATTCGCGGGCCACGGTCAGCCGGTCGCGCAGGTAGGCCAGGTAGGAGTGAATCCCTAGCTCCCACGTGTCGCGGAAGGCTTTGATTTGCTCCGGCTGGCGGGTGGTGTCGTCGGCCTTGCCGTCTTTCACGTCGCGCTTGCGGGTGCTCACCTGCCAGTTGGAGCCGAATTTGATTCCATACGGCGGGTCAATATAGATCATCTGCACCTGGCCCTTGAGGCCTTCTTTTTCGGCCAGCGACGTCATCACCAGGAGCGAGTCGCCCAGGATCATGCGGTTGGCCCAGTTTTGCTCGTGGCGGTAAAAGTCAATCAAGTCCTCAAACTCGATGCCGTTGAAATCGGAAAAGAGGGAAAGCTGGCCCCCACCCTGCCCTCCCCCGCGAGCGGGGGAGGATGAGCGCACGTTTTCGATGATGGCGCGCGGCTGTATCTTTTCTTGGATGTAGACGGGGACGGCGGGCACGGCCAGGTCGCTTGCGTCTTGCTCGTCCTTGCCCTTCCACACCAGTTGCGGGTCGAGCGACGGGTCGCGCGGGTAGAGGATGGTCTTGGGTTGCTTTTCCTCGTCGGCCACAAAGTCGCGCAGTTCTTCGGTGGGGATGTTGCGGCGTTTGTCGCGGTGCTTGAGCGACTCGACAGGCATTGTTTTGGGTGTATCGGATTTGGATTTGGGCATGACTTGAACTTCCTATGGTAGTCACGACTTTAGTCGTATTGTGGCGACTAAAGTCGCTACTACGAATCACATGGTAGTGACGACTTTAGTCGTTGTCATCCCATCCTTTGCCAAAGTCGCCAGGCGGATAGGCTTTCCATTTTTCGCGCAGCCATGCGCGGCCATAGCCTTCCGCTTCCGCATAGTTGTGCAGGCTCGTCCACAGCCAGGCATACGGATCGTCAACGTACCGATGCTTGACCGGATTGTAGTGGATATAGTTCAACGCGCAATAAAAATGCGCGTCATTCCGCATCATCCGATCGGAAAACTTGTACCACACTTTGCGCATTCCGGTCTCATGGTCGGCCAGATTCCACTCGTGCGAGGTTGAGCCGTGCAACTGCTTGAGCGCCGCTGACACGTCGTCCAGCGATAGCGCACCCGCCAAAAAGTGATAGTGATTCGGAAGAATGACCCACCCGTACACCTCGACCTGGAAGGCAACCATCGTTTCGAGCAAACGCGCCTCTAAATCAATGCGGCGGTCGGGCGCGGCCATAATCGGCGCGTGTTCAAAGTTAGCGGCAGTGAGCAAGTATCGTCCCGCTTCACGAACAGGGTGCGGCGGAGCGTGCAAGGGATATCCCCGTTCGCGCCGCTGGCGCAAGACCTGTTCGCGTTCCTCTGGCGTCATCTTGCGATATTCGTATAGCATTGCATGCTCCACGACTAAAGTCGTAACTACCAATTCACTCATCGTAGTAGCAACTTGTCGCTCATGCACACGGCTCAAGTCGTGATTACGAAAGCCGTCATCGGGCCATCATCGGGCCAATGGCGGAATGCTCTCTTCCGCCTGTCCCTGCAAAAAGGCGCGAATCGTATTCTTGGCATCCCACGGGTCGGTGATCTCGATGAACCCCCATCGCCCAAAGCCGCCGTGATTATTGATCGCCGGCACCCACAGGTTGCGGGCTGTGGCGACTTTGGCGGCCTTGTCCTTGCGCGCCTCGCCGCTCACTTCCAGGATCAGGTTGAGCCAACTCCCTTCCCCTGTCTGCGCAGCGGACGGGGGAAGGGTCGGGGATAAGGGT
>Ga0315279_10007396_pt1 | contig 13590 bp, 11 predicted proteins | sample YL17G06_20_MG_FD_203694 | JGI IMG/M metagenome (GOLD analysis project Ga0315279, IMG submission 203694) | Sediment microbial communities from Yellowstone Lake, YNP, Wyoming, USA - YL17G06_20 | ecosystem: Environmental > Aquatic > Freshwater > Lake > Sediment | place: USA: Wyoming | collected... | reverse complement strand
CCTTATGCCGCTTCAACTACAGCAGAGCAAGAACGGCGCTGACGAAATACTACTGGAGGGTGTATGTTTATGATGGGACGACCAACGTCACAAGATGGTATTGCTTTACAACGGCATCGAACCTGACAGCACCTACGATTGCACTCAAACATCCGACCAACGGTTCCACGGGAGAATCACTCAAACCCACGTGTGAGATATGGGCGAATGATACCGATTCTTCTACATTGACAGTCACATGGCAGGATAACAGCACGGGCAGCTATGCGACACGCCAGGTGAACAGCAGCTTTGCGCAAGGGACCTTATGCCGCTTCAACTACAGCAGGGCAAGGACGGCGCTGACGAAATACTACTGGAGGGTCTATGTTTATGATGGGACGACAAACGTCACGAGATGGTATTGCTTCACGACAACATCGAACCTGACAGCACCAACGATTGCAACAAACGCAAGCACGGGCATAGAAGAGACAAATGCAACACTATGGGGTTATCTGAGTAGTGATGGAAATGGGACTACGACATGCGGGTTCTGGTGGGATACGACACCTGGTGGTACGAGCAATAATCAGTCTGTTGGAGTAGTTTCTGAAGGAGATACATTCAGCTATGATGCCACTGGCCTTACACAAGGACGGTTGTATTACTTCAAGGCATGGGCAAATAACTCTGCAGGATTCAATGGAACTGCGAACGAAAAAACGTTTTTGACAAAACCAAATGCACCGACGAGTTTGACTGCGCAGACAAACAGTTCGACTAAGATTTATCTAACATGGACAAGAGGAACTGGAGCCAATTACACACGAATACAAAAAAAGACAGGGAGCTACCCGACAAGCATGAGTGACGGTGACAACGTGTATAATGGTACAGGAGAACAATGTGAAGACACGGGACTAGCACCTGGAACAACCTATTATTATCAAGCTTGGAGTTTTGCAACCTGGACATATAACCCAACACTGAATCAGTGGTCTGATGGTTATGATAATGCTAGTAACACAACAAACAATGCACCTATTCTTAGTGCTGAATCTCCTATAAATGGTAGTAGTGGCGTTACTTTAAACCCAACACTTCAGATAACTGTCAATCATAATGATTCATATAATATGAATATAACCTGGTACTGGGGCACAGATAGTAGTTGTCCAAATCTCATAGGTAGTAATACATCTGTAAACAATGGAACCTACTGTATGAGCAATGACAACAACTTTTCATTAAACGGCCAAACTTACTACTGGAAGTTAATCGTAAATGATGGACATGGAGGATGGACAAATGAAACCTATCACTTCACAACAATCGGTGCAAACAAAGAGATAGTAAGCAAGGGACAAAACGCTTACTCGCTTGAAATCAGCCCTGGTGGTACGATCCTATATGGTTATGTAAATGGTAACAGCGTACAAACAAGCATTGACACGAGCTGGCATTACGTTACACTTACTTATGATGGATCTCAGCTAAAAATATACAAAGATGGAGAATTCAAAGCCAATACCAGTATGAGCGGGGCCATTAATACAAACGCCAATAGCGTCTTGCTTGGCAGATACCTCACTGGAACACTTGATGAAATACGTATATCCAGTTCAGCACGAAGTGCAGCATGGATAAATACGACCTATAAAAATACAAACAGTCCGACGACCTTTGCAACATTCGGAAGCCAGATGGGTATTCTTTCGACTTGGACATATCGTAAGAGCATAACCATAAATGCTTCAATGGTTGACGCTGATCTAACCAACTTCCCAGTTCTGATAAGTACTACCGATAACGATCTGAAGAACAATGCCTTGACCAATGGGTACGACATTTTATTTACTAACACCTCTGTCGACTGGACTAGCGGATCGACTGCACAAAAACTAGATCATGAGATCGAAAAATATGATAGCAGCACTGGTGAACTAGTTGCTTGGGTAAACGTCACCAGCTTATCCAGCGCAACAAATACGACTTTGTATATGTATTATGGTAACACTCTTTGCACTGAAAACAGACAAAACCCGACAGGGGTATGGGATTCTAACTATGTAATGGTCTTGCATCTTGATGAAACAACTGGAGTGTATGCTGATTCAACCAGTAACAAAAATAATGGAACATTTGTTAATGGTGGTAGTAGTACAAGAACTGGAACTGCAAAGATTGGTACGGCTTGTCCAAACTTTGATGGTATTGGAAATAATGACTACATTGTTGTATCTGATAATCCAACTATAAACTTTACAACAGAATTTACTTGGGAAGGATGGGTGAAAAGTAGTAATGTTAATGTTGAAGGAAATCTTATATCAAAAAATTTAGTAGGCAATGGGAACGGTTGGAATATTGAGCATTACCATGACCCCACTCCAATGCAGGTTCTTGCTCAAAACGGTGAATCCGGTTCAACCACACGATACTCAAATACAGCTTTTACGGTAAACACGTGGAGTTATCGTGCTTGTAGTTTTGATGATACTAACGTGTATTTCTATTTCAATGGTTCAGCTGATGGTTCTGGAGCGTTTGTATTAGCAAATACAGTCCAGAAAGATTTGTATATCGGTATCGCTAATCCTGCTACACTTCGGTATGAGTTTAATGGGTTGATTGATGAATTCCGCCTTTCAAATGTGAATCGCTCTGCAGCCTGGATAAACACATCGTACAACGCTATGAACAATCCCTCGAACTTTGTTACATTCGGTCCGCAAAAAATAAGAAACGTAGCACCAACACAAAGCAGCCCAAGCCCAAGTAATGATGCTACAGGACAAGCTCTGAATCCGCAACTATCAATAATGGTGAATGATACCAATGCTGACGCTATGAATGTAACCTTCCGAACAAATGCTTATGGAACATGGGCCAATATTGGTTCAAACAACTCTGTTTATAATGGAACATGCAGTCAAACACCGTCAGATATGAACAGCTACAGCACAACATACTATTGGAGCGTAAACGTTACAGACGGAACGGCTTGGACAAACGCAACCTACAACTTCACAACAACAGCACAGCAACTGAACTGGTGGAATAGTAGTTTCAGTTATCGAAAACTACTAACTATAAGTTCAAGCCAAGTCGCAGCAGCACTTACAAACTTCCCGATATTGGTTTATAACTCTTCAGACTCTAACCTTGCATCTAATGCACAAGACGATGGCGATGACATCACATTTGTTCTTTACAGTGATAATAGTACAAAGCTCAACCATGAAATAGAACTATTCAACGGCACATCTGGTAAGCTAACAGCCTGGGTAAATATTACAAGCCTTAGCAATACCACCGATACTAAGATTTGGATATACTACGGAAATAGCACTTGTGATAACCAACAGAATAAAGCAGGAACATGGAATAGTAATTTCATAGCTGTTTATCATATGAATAATACTATAGATTCGACATGGAAAAACCATAATCTTACAAACAGTGGTGCTGATTATTATGCTTCTGGTATTGTTGGTGGATGTTATGATTTTATTAATGCAAATTCTGATTACATGTATGCTGCACATAAAAATGATTTAAATTTATCATCATTTACCTTGGAGACATGGGTTCAATCTGACCAGAAAACTGATTATCGGGCTATTCTATCTAAAGAAGTAACTGATTATACAACTAGGAACTATGCAATATACGGAAATACTGGAACTGGTGTAGCTGTTATAAAAGTTCGTGTTGGTGCCGCAGATGAAGCTGTCACAGGAACATCAGATTTAACATCTGTTGGTTGGCATTATGTAGTTGGTTCAAGAGATACCAGTAAATTATATTTACAGCACAATGGAAATTATGAAGGAACAAATTTTAGTATTTTAGGTACTCCTTATTACAATACTGCAAATCTTAATATTGGTAAACAAGGAACTACGGCCCCTAGATATTGGGATGGAAGAATTGATGAAGTTAGACTATCAAATATAAAGAGGAGCAACTCATGGATAACAACAACCTATAATACAATCAACAGCCCAAGCACATTCGTCACCTATGATAGCGAACAAACACAAATATAAATAATAAAGAGGAAAAAAAGCGTGACAGACGAATATTCGAACGTATATATGAAAAGCCCAAAATTATGTATATGAAAATATATCTAAAATTGAAGATGGGAAAATGCCTCTAACAAGAAAAACCCGCATTTCCGGAAGTAGCATAGTCGTAACAATTCCTAGTCAACTAGTGGAAGCTTTTAACATAAATAGTGGTGACACAGTTCAAATAATACCACTAAAAAATGGAGAAATTAGAATTAAAAAAATAAGGCAAATAAATGAAAAAGAGTAAAATCATAGTTTATGTAATCTGAAATATTTGGCTAATTCAGTAGTATTAAATACCTTGATGATAGATTGTTTCTTGAATAATGTGTCCTTTGACCAAATGGAGCATCTCTCTTTTGATGCCAACGCAAAGAAGTCAATATCATCAAGGAATTCTTCTACATCATTCTTTGAGAATTTCTCTGCGATTTTTAGAGAGGCTTTAAATTCGCTTTTGTATACATATAATGGTACGAATTCAACATGTTCTTTCAATAGTGAAAACATATAATCGAAATCCTCTTTAGAAATTTTTGATTTGATTGATAGTTCTTTTGAGTATTTCTGTAATTCTTTGAGTGCAACTTCTGGAGAGATCAATTCTAGTGAACTATCAATAATAAGTTTTCTAGTGAACGATTCTTTCTTGAAAAACGAGAATAAAATGTTGGTGTCAACAACAAGTTTCAATTATACCAATCCTTTTTTTTTTCAGTTCCTTAAATCTGCCTTTACGAGCTTTTTTTGATAATTCAATGATATCTTCCTCTGTTAATTCACTGTTTTCTAATAATGATTCTAGTTTTTCCAATTCTTCTTGTTTCTTGAGTCGGTCAAGCAATATACCTCTAGCTATTTCAGACCAATTTATCCAAGAAAACTTCTGCATTTCGTGCTTAGATTTTTCATCAATTGATAATGTTATGCTTACCATCTATAACTTCTCTTCTAGTTCTTCAAATTTCTTTAACTTTTTAATTTTATCTTTTATCCCTCTTCTTAATATTTCAGACCATCTGAGTTCAGGATATCTGTCTAATTTATTTTTTAATTCTTTTGAGATAGATAATGTAACCTTTGGCATATTAACACCACTTTACGTATATAAATGTAAAGACGTTGATGTATATAAAATTTATTATCGCCAAATATGAGATGTAAAATGCCTCTAATAAGAAAAACCCGTGTTTCCGGAAGTAGCATTGTTGTAACAATTCCTAGTCAACTAGTAGAAGCTTTTGATATAAACAGTGGTGATCTTGTCGAGATAATCCCTCTTAAAAACGGCGAGATAAGAATTAGAAAGATAGACGAACATCCCTCTCCAGAAAGGATAGCACTAGACGATATAAAAACAGAATAGGCATACCATCCCTTTTGTCAAACAAGATTTGATTCCAAAGAATATAAACGACGATAAAACACTACAAAATACTCTACTTCACTCATGAATTAATTAAAGATGTAAAATAAGAACTGATATAATTACTTATGAAGAAGTAAACATCTCAAACAAACACAGTAGGATAAAATAAGTTACATCCTGAAGTTTTTATACTCAAAGAATATAACAGTATATAGATATGTTAGGATACTATAAACATCTGCTGAAAGATTTCAAAAAGATTACGGGGGTAGTTATAGTCTATGGTTCCGTAGCAACAGAAAAATCAAGACCTGATTCAGATATAGACATAGCAGTGTTTTCCGATGATAAAAAAGCTAAGATTATGGCGGAAACAATTGCTGATAATATTCTTCTTAAATACGGTAAGGTAGTTTCTATCTTCTGGCTTACCCTTAATAATCTAGAAAAAAGATTGAACGAACCATTTATTCAAAATGTTTTGAGAGGTGAAATCATTCATGGAAGAAAGCTCATTAAAAGAGTTGGTTCATAAGGAACTTGACGCAGCCAGAGAAAGACTTGATGCTGCAGAGCTCCTTTTCAAAGATGGAAAACTAGTTGATACAGTAAATAGGGCATACTATTCTGTCTTCCATGCTGGAAAAGCGCTTCTTCATTCCATAGGTAGAGATGCAAAGACACATCCTGGTTTGATTTCAGAAATTGGTTTCCACCTTGTTGAGAAAGGTCTAATAGAAAAAAGATACGGCACGATTCTGAGAAGACTATTCGAATCAAGAGAGACATCTGATTATGTTGTCGGAGCAGTATTCTCAGAAGAAGAAGTTAAAAAAATGCTGTCAGATGCCAAATCTTTCCTCAGATTAGCTGAAAAGAAATCTGAGGAATATCTGAAGAAGTATCTAAAGTAAATTTTCAATTTTACGATAACTTTGTCTTTTATAGTAAAAATTTCAAATATCATATAGAACATCACTTGAATCAACGTCTGCTACAACATATTGCAAAACACAACAACCTTCGTCACATTCAGTAGCGAACAAACACAATAATAAATATTAAAATTCGATAATTTGTCACTATAGTGTCAAAAAGTTAATTTTATTGTATAAATTGTCACCAAGATGACTATTTAAATTTCATATATTTTGCTTTTTATATGTTTCAATAAACATTGAAACATTTATAAATAAGAAACATATATAGTTGAAACATGAAGCGAGTGGAACGAGTCTATTGTGAAATACTACAAAAGATACTACAAGATCATACGAACACAATGACACAAAAACAGCTCGCGACAGACTGCGATGTCTCAATTGGAATAGTAAACTATGCACTAAAGCCTTTACACCAGATGGGCATAATAGAAAAAAAACAACGTAGTTTTCTTCTATTAAATCCAAAAAAACTCCTCATCTATTGGGCATCTATTAGAAATCTCACAAATAATATTATTTACTCCACATTTTCACCAGAACCAACACAAAAGATTGAACAAATGATGCCGCCGTGCGTGTTCACAGCATATTCCGGGTACAAGCACACTTTCGATGTCGTCCCAGCAGATTATCGAGAAGTCTACATCTACGCTGATCCTGCCCAAATCAAAGAACGATTTCCACCTTCCACATCACCTCTTTATAACATTTTCGTATTAGAAAACGATCCGTACATTATCAAACGATCAAACCGCGGGATTGCACCATCGCCGTTAATCTATGCTGATCTCTGGAACCTGAACACATGGTATGCAAATGAATTTATACAAGATTTTGAGAAAAAATTGGGGTTATAATAATGGAATTCTGGAACGACATAGGCACACAAAAAAGCTGGGAATTATTGAAAAATCTAAAGAAAAAACTTCATTTTATTGTCATCGGTGGATGGGCAATCTATCTTTGGACACATGCAATAAAATCAAAAGACATCGACATCTTTCTCACTGATTGGACTGATCTCGAAGACATAAAAAAAAACTATGAACTACGAAAAAATGATCGATTGAAAAAATACGAAATCATCGTCTCAGAGATTGATGTTGATATCTATCTCCCTCATTATTCGCAGATGATTATTCCTTGCGAGCAACTTATTACTATGTCGATAGAACGAGAAGGTTTCTTGGTGTTAAAACCTGAACCTTTGCTTATTCTCAAACAACAAGCACATCATGACAGACATCATAGTATTAAAGGCCAAAAAGATAGAGTCGATATATTATCTCTCCTTATTTCAGATACTGTTAATTTTGAAAAATATAATCATTTGATAGATCAGTATAATATCCCACATTTCAGGGATGAATTGAAAAAAACAATTGCAACTGCAAAAGAAGAATTTTCATATCTTAATATTACTAATCTTCGAGAGATTAAAAAATTAAAAGAAGAGTGGACACAATTACTTATGAAGAAATAATGTGATTAAGAACACCGCAACATTTGTCACCTTTAGCAGTGAACAAACACAATAAACTTTAGATAAAACCTGTTTTTAGCGCAAATATAATATATCCAAAAATATATACATAGTTCAGCTTTGGGATGGGATAAAGCATTAAATTAAAGATGAGATCACTCATTGGCAACATTATATTCTTAGCGGCTCTCCTATTAATCATGGCTCGTTTTCTAACAGTCTGGGCTGGCACACCATTCCCCATAGATTTGATTTCATCCAACTCTATGAGCCCATCACTTATGGAAGGAGACATAATTGCATGGACTCCAACGACAATGGACGACATAAAAAGGGGGGATGTGGTTGTTTTCAAAAGCTATGTAAACTGGCCAGGCGAAAAGTTAGTGGTTCACAGAGTAGCAAATATAGTAAAAGACAGCCATGGTAATCCGCTATTGGAAACAAAAGGAGATGCAAACGAATGGACAGATCAAGACGCGCCGCAAGTGCTGGAACAATATATACGAGAAGACCATGTAATAGGAAAGGTTGTATCCGTTGGGCAACAACCATTGAAAATACCTTTTATAGGTTACCTTGGAATATGGGTAAGTCATGGCTTAGATTTGTTGGCACAGCCTACTGCCGAGAAAGGGTCACTAGTCTATGTCGGTGTTTTCGCACCGTTGACAGCATCTGCCGTGATATTGGTAATATTGATATTTGTTATACCTGAAAAAGCAAAGTCAATTAAAGAAAAAATTCGTTTTTACATATTTGGTCATAGGCCCTCAAGCATAAAAAAAACACTAGTATTTTTTTTAGTAGCATATGTGGTCTTTTTAACTGTTATACATTGTTTTGCCTTTGATTCCATGTCGGCATCAGTCGGAATAAATGGAGATAGTCCTGAAAGTGGAATGAACTTTGGTAGAATAGTGCCTGGCACCACATCATTTTCAAAAGATCTACCTGTTTTCAATCCTAGTATTACGCCTGTTAAGGGTATAGTCTTCGGACGTGGACAGATAAATAACATTGTTACTAGAGAAATATTTGAATTAAAACCGGGAGCAACCAAAGCAGTTTACCTACGAGCCGAAGCGCCAAACGGAACGCAAAACGGATCATATGCTGGAGACATCATGGTTTATTCTTCTCCATTCTGGCTCTTGTTTCCAAATGAATTCATCAAAAATTTATGTAATTGGAATGCTGAAGCAACTGTATACTGTCTCGACCTGCTAACAGCATTGTTCTTAACATCTATTACAATGTTTCTTTTGATATCAATTACCTTTACCGGCGAAAAATATACTATTTGGACGACAGATCGGTCCTGGCATCATTCATCAAAACTAATTCTTAAAAAAGAAACTATTGCACGAACATCTGTAGTCAGTAAAAAAATTAGACAATTGCTAGGAAGAAATGTTGGATGGATAACCAAAACAGACCTTGCTGAAATTGGAACGAAAAAAACTCTTTTATCATCCTTGGTAAAACCAGTTTTAGCATCTTCAGTAGTCATACCTATATTATTTTTAATAACGGATCAAATAGCAGCCATGATCATATCAACCTTAATAGCTGGACTAGCAGGCTACTTCATCAGCTGCAAAACAAGAAAAAAAATCATATTGACAATTATTTTAACAATGTCCATGGTCATAACATATATGATGATATATACAAACATACTGTTAATCACAAAACAACATACCACTCTAGAGCTAATGGCCCTCGGATTGGGAGCCGTAGGTGTGTATCTCCTCATACTTGGTTTCTTCCTCATACCTCTGATTTTATTATCCTGGTATTTGGTCCGCATACTCCGAAATCTTAAAGAACGAAAAGACCCATTACTCATGTTGGAGGGAAGTTGTGACCTGTAAAGGTTATACCGGAGAGGCAGAGGATGTCCATTTTTAAAAAAGATAAAAAAACATCAGAAAAACCTCCTGCAGGAAAAAATCTGTATAAAGAAGACGAGAGGTCTGAATTTTTAGAAGGAAAATCCTTAAAGAAGAAAACTAAAGTCGGTTTTAGACTTGGGGAAAGAAAAGAACCTCTCCAACCTGAAAAAAAAGTCATCAGATCATATGATGATGCGAGAAAAGAAATAGAGGACGTATTAGAAGATTTATATCCTGATGGCAAAGAAAAAATTGCATCTCCTGACGAATACGAAGAAAAAGATGATGAATCCAAAAAAAGGAAATCTCTATTAAAAAAGGATATGAAAGGAAAACCAGTGTATCTGGAGGACACGGGTGAAAAACTAGGAATAGTTTTTGATGCCATATATGATAAAGAAAACAGTTTAGTAGGTTATAAGATAAAGGATAGCAAATCTGATGCGGTTCTAAGTTTTTCCATTGATCAATTTGATGAGGATAAAAATGGCCTAATATTTGTACCAAGTTGGTACATGCAGGCAGTTAAAAACATAGAAAAATTCGAATTCAAAGATCGGATATCGCCAGAACTTACAAGTCTTTTAACAGACGATGCAACCTCTAACAAAGAGCTTTATAAGATATTTGTTAAGCATGATGATGAGATGGCAAAATACATAGAAGATGCGATCACTCTCAAAGAAATGCTCAGCAATCGCCTAAAAGTATTGGAGAAACAACGATTGGCTTTGAAAGATAGCCTCATGGACCTTACTGAGAAAAGATTGATAAAAGATATCGATAGAAGAGAGTTTTCTGAAGACGTGATGGAACATCGTCGCAAGGTGAACATACTCGATGTCAATATTAATAAATGCAAAGAATTGCTTAAAAGACTCGATCACACATCGTTTGGCATCATAGGCAAAACAACAATGTTATCTGACATTGATATTGGGGAGAATCTATACGAAAAAACTCATGAAAAATTAGAGGAAAAAAACAATATAGTATTTGATGAAAGATTAGAGGGACCGTATAAACAGAAATACTATACTCTTAAAGAACAGTTTGAACAGCTGGAAGATGAATATCAAGAACTCAAGATGGCCGTAGAAAGGTTGCTCAGCAAAAAGGAATTGTAAAGAGTGGTTTTTCAAAGAAAAAAAATTTATTCTAATTATAAAAATTAAAAAAAGATTAATATTCCTATATTACATTCTTATTCCATTCATGCAAATGGAAACCACCACAGTAGACGGGTGGGGTGAGGACAAAAACATATGTTTGATGGTTCTGAAAAAACGAATATGAGCGGAACTGAAGATTCCGATGAAAAATTCTCTTCACTTCATTTTAACAGTCATGATCCTGTTTTTATCATTGATAAAAGGGGAGAGTTTATCGATGTTAACGATGCTTTTTGTAGAAAATTAGGTATTTCAAAAGAAGAAATACTGGGGACCCACATTGGAGATGCCAGTTTCCTTACCGAAAGTGGACGTAAAGAAGCAATGCATAGACATGTATCTAGATTAATTGGTAAAGAAATGCCTTTTTACACTTTAGATGTTGTAACTAAGGACGGAGATGTCCTCTCCTTAGAAATCGATACCAAATCTCAGATGAAACACGGAAAAGTAACTGGAGAAATAGGCGTTGTAAAGAAAGCTACAAAACTCGTTCTCGAGAAAGATAAAAATGTGGAAACGATAATAGAAAAACGACGTAAGACGAGGGATGCCGAACGTTCAAACGCATCTGAAGGAATAATCCAAGAAAGAAACGAAGAAAATAAGAAAATAAGAAGGGAACTCGAACAAAAAAACATGGATTTAGATTTTCATAAACAGGAAATACATAGAATAACTGAAAAATGGAAAACAACTCAATTGGAATTGGAAGAAAAGGAATACGAAACAAGAGAGCTAAAAGATGAACTCGAAAGAATACAGAATAGATTGGAATTACGAGATAAAAAGATTGATGAAATAGGAGAAGAACTAAAAACTAATCTGTCAAAACTAGAAGAGAAGAAGTATGATGACAAAAAAATTAAGACAGAGTTAGAAAGAAAACAAAAAGATTTGATTTTAAAAGAGAAAGAATTACTTGAAAAAGACGATGAAATAGAACGATTGCGTAAAGAATTAGAAAATAAGATAAATTTGATGGAATCAAAGGATAAAAAACTAAAACTAAGTGAGGAGGATTTTGAAAAAATAAGAATAGAGTTAACGAAAGATCAGTCGGAACTGGATAAGAAAATTCAAGAAATAAACAGGATACAGGGCGAACTGGAAAGCAAGCAAGAAGAACTGGAATCGATGGATAAGGAAATTAAAGCGAGAAGCAAAATAATCGCGGAAATCACGAACCAACTAACAAGCGAACAAATGGAAACGACTGAAAATAAAGAGATTTTTGACAAATTAAAAACAGAATTTGAGAAACTGCGAAGTGAATTAGAGTTGAAAAATAGGGAATTAGATGAATCAAAACAAGAATTGAAAACCAATAGACTAGAATTAGAAAAAAAGACCAGCGAAATAAAACAAATAAAAACTGCTTTAGAAGAAAGATGGAAGATTGGCCAAGGGGAATTAAAAGAAAAAACAAAGGGGATTGAAAAAACATTAGTCACATTGGAAAAAAGGCGTGCGGAATTAGAGTTGATAAGTGAAGAGTTGAATAGAAAAGAAGAGAAGAATGAGCAACTACAAAGAGAACTGGAGAATAATCTTGTCGATGTAAAATCAAAGGATGAAAGTCTAAAGATTAAAAATGAAGAACTTAAAAAATCGCAGACAGAACTAATGTGCGCTCAATCAGATTTTCAAAAAAAGATGCAGAAAGTCAATAAGATGCAGGCCGACCTGGAAAAGAAGAAAGAAGAACTGGAATCTATAAATGTAGACTTAGAGACAAGAAACAATATAATCAAAGAAATGGAGAGACAATTAGCTGAAAGACAGACGGCACTAACAGAAAAAACCAGGGGTGCTGAACAACTACGATTGGATTTGGAACAGAAAAAAGAGGAGATAAAAGAGAAAGGAAATACGATCAACGGATTTCGGGAAGAGTTGGAACAGCGACAACAAGAACTAGAGGCAAGAGATGAAGAATTAAGGGTTAGTAGATCAGAGACAGAAAAGAAGAATGACGAGATAAATAAAATAAAAACAGAACTAGAGCAAGAAAGAACAGAGGGCATACCGCGAAGAAGAGAACTAAAAGAAATGAGTAGGGAATTGATGCGTAGTCAATCGGAATTACAGAAGAAAATACAAGGAATAAACGAGATAAAAAATGAACTTGAAAGCAAACAGGAAGAACTGGAATCTATAAATGTAGATCTAGAAACAAGAAACAATATAATCAAAGAAATGGAGAGACAATTAGCTGAAAGACAGACAATGGTGGCAGAAAAATCTAGTGTTGCCGACCAATTACAAGTAGAATTAGAGCAACGACAACAAGAACTGGAAAACAGATGTAAGGACTTGGAATTCAGAAACGCAGAGTTGAATAAAAAAGAGGACGAGATACAACAGATACTAACAGAATTAGTAGAAAAAGAAAGCGAAATAGAAGAGAAAAACAAGGAGATAAATAAAATAAAAACAGAACTAGAGCAAGAAAGAACAGAGGGCATACCGCGAAGAAGAGAACTAAAAGAAATGAGTAGGGAATTGATGCGTAGTCAATCGGAATTACAGAAGAAAATACAAGGAATAAACGAGATAAAAAATGAACTTGAAAGCAAACAGAAAGAACTGGAATCGATGAATGAAAATCTGGAAACGAGAAATGCCATAATAAAGGAAATGGAGAGGCAACTAGCGGAAGA
>Ga0315279_10007394_pt1 | contig 13592 bp, 15 predicted proteins | sample YL17G06_20_MG_FD_203694 | JGI IMG/M metagenome (GOLD analysis project Ga0315279, IMG submission 203694) | Sediment microbial communities from Yellowstone Lake, YNP, Wyoming, USA - YL17G06_20 | ecosystem: Environmental > Aquatic > Freshwater > Lake > Sediment | place: USA: Wyoming | collected... | reverse complement strand
CTTGAAGGGCATCGACAACTTGTCCTTGACCGGTTCGCATTCGCTTTTCGCCTCGATTGCCGACCTGGCCAAGTGGCTGCTCAACCTGGAGACCGGACAGGTGGGCGGCAAAGACGTCTTCGCCAGGGTGTTCACGGCCGGCCGGCTGAACAGTGGCCAGAGCTCGGGCTTCGGCTATGGCTTGAACATCGAGGCCGGGCAGGAGCGATGGCGGGTATCGCGAATCGGGAATTGGGCCGGCTCTGGGGCGGCCCTGGTTTATTTCCCGGACCTGAAGTTCGGCTTTGCCGTGCTCGCCAATTGGGACTATACCCCGGTGGAGGGATTTCTCCAGGATATCGCCGACATTTATCTTCCGGCCCCTGTCGAGCCGGTGAAAAAGAGTCCGCCGGCAGCTGCGAAAAAGACGAGCAAGGTCAGCCCGGAAATCCTGGATTCCTATGCCGGCGATTACCGAATGGCGCCGGGTCAGGTCTATACGATCAGCCGCAAGGACGACCAGCTGATCTTTAGTGTTCCCGGGATGAACTTTTCCCTGGTTGCCCTATCGAAAACCGAATTTCTTTTGGCCTTCGCCGATGCCCGGATCACCTTTCAAAAAGACAAGGAAGGGAAAGTTCAACAATTTGTCTGGAAACAGGGCGGAGGCGAGCAGACTGCCCCTAAGATCGTGCTGGTGAAACCGACCCCACAGGAGCTGGAGGAGTTTGCCGGCTCCTATTTCAATGCCGAGCTCGACCTCCGCTATGCCGTTGAGCTGCACAGCGATATGCTGATCATCAATGCCCCAGGGCAAAACGATGTCCGGCTGGCGCCCGACGAAAAAGATCATTTTACCACCAGCTCACGCGTTTTCCCGATGGTGATCTTTCAGCGGGACGGGCAAAACCGGGTGACCGGATTCATCATCGACAGCGATCCTGTCCGCGATCTGGTTTTCAAGAAGAATTGAAAATTAGCCGGAGAATTTCCACTTTCCATTCTCCGGGCCAAGCGTCAAAAAGAGAGGATTTTCGTTTTTCCGCGGTGTGGTGAACTTCCGCTCTGGGAGATGAATCTCCCCTCCTAACCATATCGATAATATATCGTCGGCCGCGCGGCGATGGCCCCGTCCACGACCCGGAACTAGGCCGGGCTCTCCGAGGCCTTCCAGCCCGCGAGCGGGCGACCGTCGAAGAGTGGCATCCAGCCTTCCTCCGCCGCGATCAACGCCAGCGTGACGGGCATCAGCGGTCGTGCAGATTCACGTACGCGTCGGCGTCGAAGCCGAGGCGCTTGTTGCCGTAGGGGCCCGATGTGTAGAAGTGCCCTTTGACGCGCGCCTTCACCCGGTCCTGGCGCAGCACGTCCTGGATGGCGCCGGGCAGCCTCAGGAAGTTGACGTCGAAGCGGCTCTGCACTTTCCCCTCACCGAAGCCCGCCAGCTGTAGCCCTGAAGGCTCGAAGCCCCGCCCCATCCGGTTGCCGTTGATAAACAGCTCGTACTCGAACCGTTCGATGTTGAGCGGCTCCGGGTTGGGATTCCGGACGCGGAATCGCACGTCGAGGGCGACTCCCGTGATGCCCATATCCCCGACCCTCAGGCCGTCCACGGTCAGGATGGGGGCCTTCACGCCGCAGGCCGACGTCACGAGCGTCAGCAGGGCGAGGCCCGCCGCCGCCCACAGTCCCGATCGAAGATTTCTCATGATTCTACTCCTGAAAGATAGGATTTTCCTTTTTTCGTGGCGCGGTGAATTTCCGCTCTGGGCGATGAATCTCCCTGTCTTAACCACGCTGGTAATATACTTTCGGTCGCGCGGCGATGTCAATCGCCGCAATAAGCGGCGGCGGGCCTGTCGCGCGGCGCGGCCGTCAGAGCTTGCCCTTCCAGCCGCCCCAGGAAAAAAAGACATTGCCGACGACGAGCCAGACAAGGAAGCGTGCCTGCTCCGGGAGCCCTAGCCCTTCCTCCCTGCAGACGCGGCGAAACACCTCGAGCTTGATCCGGCCGGGCAGGGGCCGATAGTGCGGTGTCCGGGCGATCAGCCGTCCGTAGGCAACCATCTTTCGAAACCAGATTCCAAGTGTCCGGACTTCGAGATGAACGGCCTGCATGCCGGACAGGTAAACGACCCGGGCCGTACGGTCGGCGCGCAAATACCTCTGGACGAACTCGCTGTCGCCGGCGGCCTCCCGTTCGTCAAAGAGTCCGACGCGGCCGAAGGCCTCGGCCCTGACCGCCATGTTGTTGGCTGAGGCAAAAACGTACCTTCTTGAGCTGCGAGCGCAGAGCGCCTCGGCTTTGGCGTTTTCGTAACTGGCGAAGAGACGCAGCACCGGGGAGACGTCCTGTGGGAATAGCCGCTTGCCCAGAACTATAGGCGCTTCGGATCTATCCAGTCCCTCCCGGATCGCCCTCAGCCAATCCCTCGAGACTTCGCAGTCCGCGTCGGTCAGGGCGATGATCCGGCCCCGGGCAATCCTAAGGGCTTTATTGCGGGCGGCATAGACGTTGGGCACGGGGTGGTGAATGAGGGTGATTCCCGGAAAACCGCGGGCGATGGCCACCGAACCGTCCCGGGAGCCGTTATCGACCAGGATGATCTCGTAATCCTTCCGGGGAACATCCTGGTTCAGCAGGGCGGTCAGGCAGCGCGTGAGATAAGCCTCCTCGTCGAGAAAAGGAACGATCACGGAAAAGATCATGGATCCTGCGATTCTCCCGAACCTAAAGGTCGTCCTCCAAATATCCCAGCGCCAAGAGGAGCGGTTTGATGAGGGCCACGACCTTCCGAACTTTCCGCCGCGGCTGACTGAGGTACGTATGAACCCGATCGGTTCTAACCCGGGGACGAACCCGGGCCATGGCCCGGGTCGGGTTCGACGCTCCGATAAAGCTGAGCACGCGGCCGGCCGTGCGTTCGAAATCCAGGCAGAGGTCCTCATAGCGGACTTCGAGATACTTGTCCCGGAGCATCATGCCGTAGGTCCGGCCGACGAGGACGCTGTTGGCCCAATGGAGGGCGTTATAGATATGGCTGCGCCGGCGATAGTCCTTCCAGGTCAGGGGCAAGCTTTGCCAACTCCGGATCCGGTCGGTGTTGAAATAGACCTTCCGCCAGAACGCTTTGTCCGGGGCATGGTGATCGGAGAAAGCGACATCGCGGCCGTCGCGAATGAGGTGGATATAGCGGGCCCGCGGAAAAAGGAAATCGACGACTGGAAGGATGAAGACGGTCTCGCACAACTTCCAACCCCAGGCCCGATCCCCTTTATAGCCCTGAAGGTGCCGCTCCACGGCGTCCCGGGCGAGTTGAGGAAACACAGGATCCTCAGCCGCCCGGCCGTCCCAGATGGCCGTGTAATCGGGATAATAGGTCAGTACAAGGTGCTGGACGAGTTCAAGCATATCGAGCGAATCCCTGGATTTGTTCTGGTGCGCTCCCATGAAGACTCCGGCTTCCTCGACCAACTCGGCCAGCAGGCGGCTGCCCGAATGCGATTTGTTGAAAATGACGACGGGGCCGGGGAGGCAGCGAAACGCCCTGCGGACTGCTGCCAGCGAAGGGCTGGCCGTTTCGTGTGGGACCATGATGGGCTCGCCTCGCTTGTAAAGCGCCAGCGGAAGACTATATTATTATCATAGCTTGAACAGCCGATACAAGCCGCGGCCCTGCTCCGGAAATGATCGGAGGAGCCGCCTGTCCGATTTTTCGCCGTTTCGCGGCGGGACAGCTTTATTTGAGGGAGACTCGGTATGCATCCGGATCAGTTCCAGGCTTTCGAAAGGATCTGCGCAGAGCGCGGCGCAGGGAGTTCGGTCCTCGAGATCGGAGCCGTCCCCTCGGAAGATAGCCTCCTTTGCCTGAGATCCCTGAGCGCCGCCGCGAGGAAGGTCGGGGTCAACCTCGACGGCCCCTCGACATACCGCGATTTTACCATTCTGAAGGCCAACTCCAATGATCTGAGCTTTTTCCGGGACGGGGAGTTCGACACGGTCCTGTGCAGCGCGGTCCTCGAACACGACCTCTTCTTCTGGAGGTCCCTTGAGGAAATGCGCAGGGTGACCCGGACAGGGGGTTTGATCATCATCGGAGTCCCGGGATTCATCGAGTCACGTCCGGCGAGGTGGCGTGCCCGGATCGGCCGGTCCCCCTTCGTCCGGGCCATGTTCCCCCGGCGCAGCGAGTTTCTCCTGGCCTCGACTCCCGTCTTGCAGGTCCACAACTATCCTTCGGATTATTACCGGTTCAGCCCTCAAGCCGTGGTTGAGCTCTTCATGCGGGGCTTGAAGGACGTCCGGGTCTTCAGCCACATGAGGCCTCCCCGGATCATCGGCTCTGGAATCAAGCCCTAGGGCGGCCGGCGGTGGGGAGGCCCGCGACCCGGTCCAGCAGCTCGAGGAGAACGGGCAGCCAGGCCTGGAGAGAGTATTCCTTTACGACATAGGCCCTTCCCGCGGAACCCATTTCGCGGCACATCCGGCCGTCGGACATCAGGCGGCCGATGGCCTGGGCCCATTCGTCCTCGGTCGCGGCCAGGAAACCGCTGCGCCCCGCCTCGATCAGCCGGATGTTGATCCCGACGGGGGAAGCCACCGAGGGGAGACCCGAGGCCATATACTGGAGGAGCTTGCAGCCGCACTTGTAGCGTTGGTACTCGTCCGAGGTCAAGGGCATGATCCCGGCGTCAAAATAAGAGGCCAGCCGCGTCTCTTTGTCCTCGTCCCACTCCTCGAAAGTCCAGCGGAGCGAAGTCTCCGGAAGTTGCGACCGGGGCCGGGTCATGATCACGAACTCGAACCCGAGCCGCCGCTGGAGGCGGGCCAGCAGGTCCAGGTGGGGGAAGAGTGTCTGGCGGATCGATAGGTCCGAGCCGCACCAACCGACCCTGAACGGCCTCCCGCCCGGGAGGACGGCGGCCTGCGTGTATGCGTCCGTATCGATGACCGTAGGCAGGACCGTCACCCGGTCGGTGAACCGCCGGGCGAAATCGGCCAGGTCGGCGTTGCCCGCCGTCACCCAGGCCGCTCGCCGGCAAATCCATGCGGAGTGGGCTTCCTTCCCGCCGAGAAAGATGGCGTCGTCAAAATCGAAGATGAGGCGCGAGTTCCGCCGCAGGAGAAACCGTTCATAGCGGATGTCGCTCTCGAGGACATCGCGATTGAGGAACACGACGTCGAAGCCCGCGGCGGACCGGATATCGCGCCACCTGTTCACCCGCCGCCGCCAGATGCCTTGGCGCTGGTGGATGTCCCTCAGCACGGGGTTCCGGATCGGGCTCTGCCAGGGGCGAGGCGGCCGGTTCGTCCGCAGGCTGACGCGCCAGCCGGCGCGCTCCAGGTAGGGGATATATTGGCCGATGCGGAAGCGGGTGGCGGGATCGTCAGCCGTATGGGCCAGGGCCAGCAGCCGCCTCTCATCCGATTGATGCATCCCGGTTTAAGACCTCCTGCCGAGAAGCAGCCTGAACTGCCTCATGTCCCGCCTCCCGGTTTCATCGCGCCTCCTTGAGGATCTCTTCGATCCGAGCGAAGTTGTTCTCCAGAGATTGCCCGGAGCCGAGCTCGCGAGCTGCCGCGGACATTGTATTCCTCAGGCCGGGGTCCAGTAACGATTCCATGCGGCGGGCCAGCTCCCGCGCGTCCCGGGGGTCGTTGAGGACCCAGCCCTGGACGCCGGACGTCATGAGCTCCGCGGCGCCGTTGAAGCGTGTGGTGATGACGGGGAGGCCGCAAGCCCAGGCCTCCCCGACGGCCAGACTGCACGCGTCGTGAAACGTGGGCAGGACGAAGGCGTCGGCGCCGAAGTAAAAGGGCCTCACGTCATAGACGAAACCATGAAAGGTCACGCGATCGAAGACGACCAGGCGCCGGGCCTTGGCCTGATATTCCTCGCGCGGGCCGCGGCCGATGACCGCCAGGTGGCAGGACCGGCCAGCCCTGTTTAGGAGGGAGAGCGCCTCGAGGCTCGGCCCGAGGCCCTTGAGGCGGAAGTTGTTGCCGGCGAAAAGAAACAGGACCTGGTCATGAAGCCCCAGGGATCTCCGGAGGTTGTCGCGGCACATTTGGGCGTCCAGGCCGGCCAGTCGCGGCAGGTCGATGCCGTTGTAGACGAGCCTGATCCTGCTGGGGTCCAGGTCGTACCGGCGCCGCAAGTCGGCCTGCACCAAGCGGGAGACGGCGATCACGATGCCCGGACCGGGTCCGAACTGGCGCTTTTCCAGGGCTCGAAATTCCCTGTTCCGCCGGGCATACCACGGAGAGAGCCTCCGCTCGAACCGCGCCCAGCGGTCCAGGCTGAGCAGGTCCTGTCGGGCGTTGGACAGGCGCGACCCGGCCTGCGGCTGAAGGATATCGTAGCGCCAACCGACGCCCAGGTCGTGGACGATGTCGGGATTCCGCTGCCGTAGAAACTTCTCGACCTCGGCCGCGCGGGCGAGCCGCCCCGAGGCGCGCGGCAGGACATGGGGAATGACTCCCGGGCCGGCGCCGTCGGGAGCGATGTCGAAGGCCGCAACGTGGACTTCGTGCCCCTGCTTGACGAGCCACCGGGTCCATTGGTCGGCCCAGGACTCGAGCCCGCCGTAACGCGGGTCAAGACGATCGAGAACGACGATGATACGCAAGGATCCCATTATCTTCCCACTTGTCGGCGGACTTCGGCCCAGACGAAGTCCACCGACAACTCCCGCATGCATCGATGATGTCCCAGGGGGCACACCCTCTGCTGGCAGGGTCCGCAGTCGAGGGCGAGCTGAAGCGGCGTGTCGCGGTCGTAATGCGTGTCGCTCCACGCTGGGTGCGTAGGCCCAAAAAGGGTTATGACCGGACGGCCGAAGGCGGCCGCGAAGTGGCGCGGCCCGCTGTCCGTGGTGATGAGCAGACGGGAGCGCTTCAAGCACGCCTTGGTCAATCCCAGGGAAAGCTCCTGCCCGGCCAGGCTCCGGACTCGCTCATGGCCGGCCAGCTTCTCGATCCGTCCGGCCCTCTCCCGCTCTTGCGGCCCGCAGATCACAAGGACATCGAAACCCATCTCGGCGGCGATTCTCCGGGCCAGCTCGGCGAAGTGCTCGTTCGGCCACAATTTTGCCGCCCCGTAGGCGCCGCTCGAATTCAGGGCCACGACCTCCGCCCCGGGCCTTATACCCAGCTTCCTCCAAGCGTCATCCGCCCGGCGCTCGTCCGCGGCCATGGTCGTAATCTCCATCCTGGCGGGCTCGGGGGGACAGCCCAGGGCGTAGGCCAGTTGAAGATAATAATCGAGCGTTGAAAAGGGAACGAAGTGTCCTCCGGCGCGGAGCGGATAGAGTTTGCGCGTCAGGAGCGGACCCCGGCGGTAGCGGGCGTAGCCGACCCGCTCGGCCGAACGGCCGGCCCAAGCCAGGAAAGCCGAGAGGAAGTCGTTCGTCAAGAGCAGGCTAAGATCGAACCGGGCACGGCGGAGCCGATGGGCCAGGGCCGGGGGGCGGATTTCGGAGTCCGCGCCCCCGCGATCATAGAACCAGATCTCGTCCAGCCAAGGCATCCCGGCCAGGACATCTGCCAGATAGGGCTTCATGATGCCGACGATCCGGGTCTCGCCGCCCAGGTGGCGGCGTAAAGCGCGAAGGGTGGGTGTTGCCATGACCAGATCGCCGACCCAGTTCGGCAGAAAAACGCAGGCTTTCATTTATAAGAGTCTCGGGGTTTCAGGCCGGCCGTCTCCGAAAGGCCATGGATACGGCCGTCCCCGGTTCTTATCTTGAGGATGACGCATGGCGGGTCCGAATGTCCGCCAGGGCCTGGCGGAGAGTGTCGCCGAAGATGACGAGTTCGCCCGGATAGTCCCTCAGGGCGAGGTCGATAATGGCCACGTCCACGTCCCTGGTGTGGACGCGCGAGTATTCGTTGAGGGAGCGGGCGTCGCCCGGATACCGGCCTTCGGGGTGCCGGAAAAGGTCGATTCCGGCGATCGTCAGCCGCTTCGGTCGGAGGGCGGTCGCGGCTGCCACCATGAGCGGGCCGTTGCTCGGCCGGGCCGGCCAGGAGCGGTCCCGAATCAACGGGGATATCCGTTCCATGGTGAAATATTCCATGCGGCGGGGTCCATGAGTGACAAGATGCCTGAGGAGCATCGCGTATTCGAGCGAGATGTTCCACACGCCGAAGACACGCGGGGACAGGCGATGGAGCGTGGCGGCATCACCCGCAAAGACGACGTCTGGGCGGGTCAGAAAGCCTCGGAGTTTCCAGCGCCAATTGACTCTCATCAGGCAGTCGTGGTTCAGGCCGGCGAGCCTCGGGTCTTCCGAGGACGGGCCGTTTCCGAGGCACAGGACGGATTGGGGATTTCCTAGCCTCAGGCTCAGAGTGTTCCAGTCGTCGATGCGGCGCTTGCTGAAATACGGCGCGCACGATTTCCAGAGGCGACTCTGCCCCGCCCGGTCCCGCCAGGTTGGAACGCGCCAGGCTTGGCTCACGGGAGGCTCATATGGAGCAGGCCTAAGCAGGTGCGGGAGGAGGCCACGGCCGTCCGGCATCGGTGTCCCGGGACGCATGGCGACCAAGGGAACGGAATTCGATCGGGCCCGTTCGAAGAGCGAGGCCGGGTTCGAGCCTGCCGGGTCCAAAGTGACGATGAGCGCCGGGCGGAGCCTCCGGAAATAGCGCCGGGCGACAGCCCCCGAATTCCGCGGGAGCGGCAAGACCTCGTCGTCCACGAACTTTTCCCGAAGCCAGCCCCGGGTTCGCGGGTCGGAAGACATCATCACCAGGCGATAGTGGGGGACCGCTTCGGCCAAGGATTGGATGAAGGCCCCGGCCGTTTCGAACGAACCCGGCGTTTCGCCCAGGATCCAGAGCGAACGCTTGAGGCGGGGCAAGACCAGAATTTGCTTTTTCCGAGCGAGCTGAATTCCCGCTCTGGACGATGAATCTCCCTTTATAACCATGTCGATAATATATTGCCGGCCGCGGGGCGATGTCAATTGACACGAAGATCGGCGGCGGAAGAGCACGTTGGGGCAAAAAACCCCCTCGCACCGGCTAAACGACGATAGACTTTCCCTTCCGGTGAAAATGAATGGTCAATGATTCTATCGATCGCCTGATGATCCGTTATGCCGGCCGGATCATGTCTTTCCCCGCCTGTTCGGCCTCCGGCTTCGTCTTGGTCCGCACCAGGCTGTGGACATTGAAGCCGGTGTACCGCCAGGATGACTTGTTTCCGGAGGCTTCTGCAATTGGCGCTGCCTCCTCCGCCAATTCCCGGGGGCGAGGCTTTTCGATAGAGAAGTGTGCTGAAATTCCTTATAATGGACTAGGCAGGCGAGCTCATGGGTCCTCCATCTTCATCACTTCGAGCGCGGCCCGGAATCCGAATTTCCCTCTTATTGATTTCGGGCTTGTTTCACCTGGGCGTCGCGGCCTGTTCGTCAAGCCGGTCGCCCTCTTCTCCTTCCCGAGAGCAGGGCCTCATTTCGTCCGAGTTTCTATTCAAAAAAGGGCCTTTCGAGTCGTGTCATGCCTCGACGATAGCCGAAACGCGATCCGGGCTAGTGGTCGCTTGGTATGGCGGGACATGGGAAGGGAATCCCGATGTGGCCATTTGGATATCCCTGGAAAGAGGCCGGAAATGGGGAACTCCGGTTCGAGTCGCCGATGGTCTTCAGCCCGATGGAAAGACCCTCTATCCTTGCTGGAATCCCGTTCTTCATCAACCCGCCGAGGGCCCGCTTCTCCTGTTTTACAAGGTTGGCCTGCGTCCGAGTCGATGGTGGGGAATGTTGATGACATCGGCCGATGGCGGAAAGACATGGTCCAAGCCGCGGCGACTGTCTCAAGGCTATATCGGGCCGGTCCGTAACAAGCCCGTCCTCCTAACGGACGGCTCTTTGTTGTGCGGAGCGAGTACAGAGTACCGAGGCTGGAAGGTTCATCTGGAGCGGACTCCGGACCTGGGAGCAAGCTGGGAGCGAACGTCCGATTTGAACGAAGGATCCGCATATGAAGTCATTCAGCCCACCCTCCTCTGCTGGCCTTCCGGCCGCATCCAACTTTTGGCCCGGACTAAACAAAGGAGCATCGCCCAGTCCTGGATGGGCCAGGATTGGAAGGCGTGGAGCCCGGTGGAAGCGACTTGCCTTCCCAATCCCAACAGCGCCATCGATGCCGTCGTTCTAAAGGACGGGCGCGGCCTGCTGATCTAAAACCATACGGATCAAGGCCGGAGCCCCCTCAACGTGGCGGTGTCCACGGACGGGCGGAATTGGCGGGCCGCTCTGGTCCTGGAAGACGACCTGGGAGAGTACTCGTATCCGGCCGTCATCCAGACCCGGGACGGACTGGTTCACGTCTCTTATACCTGGAGACGGGAGTGCATCAAACACGTCGTGATCGATCCGGCGGAAATCAGGTCCCGGCCCATCATCCAGGGACGCTGGCCGGACTGAGACAGGCATGACCTTATCCGTGATCGTGCCATTCCTGAATGAAGTACCCTATCTTGAACGCTGCATCCGGTCGCTGCGGAGGCAAATGATCGATAGGAGCGCCGGGCAGGATGAGGGAAGCCGTCAAGAGATCATCGGCCTGAGCGCCGGCTCAGAGAAGCCCGAAATGCGCTTTGATGATCCGTTCCCTGTCTTCAGCCGGGACTGACAGGGTGTCCAGGCGATGCTTGTGGTGGATCATGATTTTTTCGGCCAGGGACGTGGACATGACAACCCGGGCCGGATTGCCCAGCACGACCGAGTTATCGGGGATGACGCCCCGGACGACGGATCCCGCCCCAATGATGCAGTTGCTGCCGATGACGGTGTTGGGCAGGATAATGCAGTTGAGCCCGATATAAGTATTGTTCCCCACGGTGATCCTTCCCAACAACTGGATCTGGGGGTGCTTGTCACGGAAAAGACAGACGGCCCCGTCGTGGGTGACGAATTGAGTGCCGGAGGCGACGGCGACGTGATCTCCGATGTCGATGAGATAGGGATCGTTCGAAAATCCCCGGGTATGGATCCGGCAGTTCTTTCCTATCCGGGCTCCGCGCGCCCTCAATCGATCGATGATCCATTCCTCGGAGCTTTTCCCGCGCAGTTGCCGCAGGATCGTGTCCTCAATCTTGGCGATCCACGAGCTGATTCTCATCATGTCTGATCTCCCCGATCGTTCGGCCGAACGCATCCCTTGCGCTTCTCTTTGTCAGGACCTGCCTGAGCCGGGATTATCGTTTGTGTCGCGCAGCTTTCGGATCATGGCGGCGATCCGCTTCGGCGATTCGAAGTTCTCGGCCTTCAATTCGTCGATGGGCAGAGGACGTCCGAGCATGTCTTCCAAGAGGCTGACCAGCTGGACAACTTTCATGGAATCGAGGAGGCCCTCTTCGAGCAAGACAGAGTCTTCGGTCAGCACGATCTCCGGCTCGTCATGAAGACAGATCTCCCGGATCCATTGGATGATTTTGTCTTGGTCTGTGTTCATGGAGTTTTCCTTTTCCTTGATTCATTCGTCTTGGATCTCGGCCGCCCATTCCGCCAGCCGGGCCCGGTCGAGTTTGCCGTTCGGGAGGAGCGGCAGGCCGGAACGGACCAGATAGGACGACGGCACGGCATGGGAGGGCAGCCGGGTGGCGCAGAATCTGCGGAGCGTCGTTGCCGAAAGCGTTCCCCCGAGGGCGGGAACGACGAAGGCGACGAGGCGCGAACTCAGGCTCTGGAGCCCGGCGCCGACGACCGCCGCCTGCCCGACGCCGGGGCACGAGGCCAAGACGCTCTCGATTTCCGACAGTTCCACCCGGTGGCCGCGGATTTTAACTTGACGGTCCCGGCGACCGTGGAAATAGAACCGGCCATCGGCCCCGACGGTGCCGAAATCGCCGGTCAGGTATGAATCATCCCGGCCGTCGAAACGAACGGCCCGGGTCAGGTCCGGCCGCCTCCAATAGCCGCGCATCACGGACGGACCTGCTACCCAAATTTCGCCGGTTTGACCGGCAGCCGGAGGCCTCCCGTTCTCCCCCCGGAGACCGACCTCCAGGTGCTCGCAGGGGAGTCCGATCGGGATTTCCGTCTGTTCTTCATCCGGCGGGCCGGGCAGGACATGATAGGTGCAGACATTGGTTTCCGTCGGACCGTAGAGGTTCACGTAGCGAGGGCCGGGGAGCACGCCCATGAGCTTGCGCAGGCTGGTTAGCGGAAAGACCTCTCCGGCGAAGAAAATTGTCCGCAGAGACGGCAGGCCGCCACGCTCTAGCCGACCGTGTTCAAGCAGCATGCGGAGCGCGGTCGGGACGGAATACCAGATGCTGCAGCGCTGCGCCCGAACCGCTTGCGCCACAGCCGGCGGAAACAAGGCGAGTTTCTCACTCAGGAGGAAGACCGCGGCCCCGAGTCGCAGGGACGCGAAGAGGTCGAGGGTCGAGAGGTCGAAATGGAACGGGGCATGGCTGACGAAACGGTCCTCCGGGTCGAGCTCGAAGCGCGTCACCACCCATTCAACAAAGGAAAGAATATTGCGATGGCTGAGCACGACACCCTTCGGCTCTCCGGTCGAGCCGGATGTGTAGAGGATGGCTGCCGGGTCATCGGGACCGACGGCGGGAGGGTCGGCGGCCGGAGCCTCCCCGATCCAGGGATCAAGTCCATGACCCGTATCGAGGCTGGAGACGGCGACCGAGGGCGGACAGTCCTCGGCCGGGCCGGCCGAAGCGAGCAAGGACCGGATCTTAGGCGTCGTCACGAGAAGGCTGACCTGAGCATCCTGGACCTGCTTGTGGATATACCGGGCCGGGGACGATGCCGCAAGCGGGACATAGGCCGCGCCCGATGCCAGCACTCCGAGGATCGCCTGGACGGCTTCGACACATTTCGGCAGGCAGACGGCCACGCGGCGGCCTCGGCCGATACCCGACTGCCTGAGCCGGGCCGCGATGCGGAAAACAGATCCGCGGAGCCGATCGTAGGTCAGCGATCCCGCCGGCCAAGCAACCGCGTCTTTCCGCTCCTGCCCCGGTTCGAAACGGAGGAGCGGGGAATGGAGAAGCGAAGAGGACGCCTGGGCCACCGTTCCTCCTTTATTTGATACACGCTGAGATGATGTTCAGCATGACATCGCACGTTCCCGAGGCGGACATCAAAGCCATGACGTCCCTCAGGGCCGTCCCCGCGCCGCGCTCGTCCAGCCAGCCGGATCCGGCGAAAACGCGCAAGAGTTCCTCGGCGCATTCGATGATGGACTCGCCCACGAACAGCTTGACCATGGCCGGCCACAGCAAGGGATCTTCCTGGTGATCAACGGCCAGGGCTCCTCGGTAGAGGACCTGGCGGGCCGCTTCGAGCCTGCAGTGCGTGCGCGCCAGGCGGTGTGAAACGGCTTGACGATCGTAAAGAGAACCGGCGCCGTCCCGTCGCCCCCGGATATATTTCAGGCATCCTTCCAGGTCCCGCTCGGCCGCGCCCAGGAAACCGGCTAGGAGACACGTCCGTTCCCATTGCATGCTGACTTTCATCACGGCGAACCCTCCGCCCGAACGGCCGAGGACCGCCTCCTTCGGCAGAGGGCAGTCGCAGAGCTCAAGCCGGGCCATGGGCGCCGCCGCGAGACCCAGGGTGGGAGTCAGCTGCCTGACGCT
>Ga0315279_10007393_pt1 | contig 13593 bp, 9 predicted proteins | sample YL17G06_20_MG_FD_203694 | JGI IMG/M metagenome (GOLD analysis project Ga0315279, IMG submission 203694) | Sediment microbial communities from Yellowstone Lake, YNP, Wyoming, USA - YL17G06_20 | ecosystem: Environmental > Aquatic > Freshwater > Lake > Sediment | place: USA: Wyoming | collected... | reverse complement strand
TCGCAATACTCCTTATTTTTGCTACATTTTTACCTTTAACAAATGCTCAAATTCTTCGTCAACCCCAATCGTACAAATCAGTCGATGAACACATCACTCGTGACGAAACCTATACAATCACCCTTACAACAAGTGGAACAGGCACTGGCACTATCGAAGCCACCCCTGGCCCATATTATAACGGCTCCACAGTCACCATATGGGCAAACGCAAGCACCGGGTCAACCTTCACGGGCTTCACCGGAAATCTCACCGGGACCACCACACCCCAAACCTTGATCATGGATAGCAACAAAACAGTCGACGCCCAGTTCACCCCACAAGAGGGATACACCCTGACAATCGTTCTTCAGGGCTCAGGGACGGTTCTCAAGGACCCAGATCTCGAGTTGTACACATACGGTCAGGTTGTGAATCTCACCGCTGTTCCCTCACCCGGATGGGCCTTCAACCATTGGGAAGAAAACCTCACCGGCAACACCAATCCTACTAACATCACGATGACAGAAAATACAACCGTCATCGCGAACTTCACGCAGAATCAATACACCCTGACTATTACCATCGAGGGGCAAGGAAATGTGACCAAAGACCCAGACCAAGACACCTACACCTACGGACAAAACGTCAATCTCACAGCCATCCCTGACACCGGTTGGAACTTCGATCATTGGGCAGGGAATCTCACGGGACCCCTAAATCCAACAACCATCACCATCGAAGGAAACACATCACTCATCGCGAACTTCACCATCACCTCAGGATACACCCTCACCATTAGCATCGAAGGTTTAGGGAATGTCACCAGGGATCCTGACCAAACCAACTATTCATTTGGTCAAGTCGTCACTCTCACAGCCATCCCTGACACAGGTTGGAACTTCGATCATTGGACAGGGGATCTCACCGGCAGCGTTAATCCCACCACCATCACTATCGATGGAAATACTTCTGTTATCGCAAACTTCACGCAGATCCAGTATACCCTGACTATTACCATCGAGGGGCAGGGAAATGTCAGGAAGGATCCGGATCAACCCTGGTATTCGTACGGCCAGCTTGTTACCCTAACGGCAATCGCGGCTCCCCATTGGATGTTCAATGACTGGAGTGGCGATCTCACCGGAACCCAAAATCCAGCAACCATCACCATCGACGGAAATAAATCAGTCATTGCGAACTTCACGTTTACCAACACTCCACCGATGGCAAACGATGATCATTACAGCACCCTTAATGATATACCGCTCTTTGTTGCAGCACCTGGTGTCTTAGGGAACGATTTCGATAGCGATGGAGACCCATTAACCGCGGTGATGGTGAATGGAACACAAGGAACGTTACATCTCTCTGCCAATGGATCTTTTGAGTATCAACCACCCTTAAGCTATCATGGCATGGATGTATTTACGTATCAAGCGTTTGATGGAATCACCTACTCAAATATCGCAACAGTGACGATCAGCGTTATAAACGAAACCGCACCTAACAAACCTATCACACCGACCGGCCCAGCCGTTGGAAAAAGCGGCATCGAATACACGTTTAATGTCACGACGACCGACCCTGATGATGACCAGGTGTATTACCAATGGAGCTGGGGCGATGGGAACATCAGCGACTGGCTTGGGCCCTTCGCATCTGGTGAGACAGCAACAGCATCACACGTTTGGTATTCTCAAGGAATATATCAAATCAAGGTTAAAGCGAAAGACAGTTACAATTTTACGACAAACTGGTCAGATCCGCTCGCCATTTCGATACTCCAACCAACAGTTCTTATCGGATTGATTTCAAATGTTACTAGCTCAGGTGAGTATCTCACCTTCGAACCGCAACTTACCCTTGCGGTCACATTACCACAAATTACCTTCCCTATAACAGGGCCTGGACACATGATGATTTTAAAGAAGTACCTTGGCTTCGCAGGCAAGAGGTTAATCATCGGATACTTCTATGCAGTTTGGATCCCGGATCAATAAAAACGCTGCATTGCCCTCTACTTCCTAGTAAAAAAAGCCAGAAATTGATCCTTTTTAAAGAATAGTATAAAGAAGCCATATAGTATCCGAAAGCAATTATATTTATACAGGTGTTTGTTATGAAATTATTAGTGATTAGAATCCTGCTTGGGGGAAAAATAGGAGTATGCATAACTCTTGTCTTGTTATGTTGTGCACCGGTTGTCGTTTCAGCGAATCCTTGCGGACACACACCGATACATCCTGCAAATAGCTATGTCGATGCCATTGGGTTTTTAAGTGGTCAGATGTCGAACCTTACCTATGGACATGATGATTTTGGAGATTTTATCGCGTTTCATGCAAAGCATATGTTCTTACTTGCGCTCGCGTTCCCAATCGGTTGTAGCATCATATGGCTCTACCTTAACAAAGATGTGCATATCCATTTAGAATCAGCCCCCTCGGGGTACATTGGGAATCATTCGCTTCATATTGTCTTCAAAACGATTGTTTCTGGACCAATATAAAAAAGAGAACATCACCATAGCACCACATCACCAAGAAACGATACGCCAAAATAGATCAGGATAGCACCAAACACCCCAAGAAGGGCGCGATACCATCGCGATCCAAGGGCGTTCACACCCCGTTTCGCAAAATACGCGACACTTGTTAACCAGACATAGTCCATCCATACATGACACAGAAACATGAACACAACGCCGGCCAACGCCGCGAACTCCAGCGCAAGCAAAATCAAATTCGATCCGACCGTCAACCACCAGAGAATAAAATAAGGGTTAAGCCCGGTGAAGAGGAGACCGATAACGAACAGACCATAGGATGAGGCTGCATCCTTCTGTTTCACCTGTTTTATACGGAACACACCAAGAATTTGATAGACACCAAACGCAATGAGTACAACACCGCCGAGAACACCGATGGTATCTCGAACGACAACGTTATCTTTCACTGCAAGAAGGCCAAACGCAAGCAGCATAATTAAGGAAAACTCAACAACGGTATGCGCAACAGAAAAAATTAGACCACTGCGTGCCCCTGTTTTTGCTCCTTGAGCAATCGTTTGAAAGAAAAGCGGTCCAGGGGCTAATGCACCAGACGCAGTAAGGAGAACCACGGTAACTACAAAACCAAGGACGTCCATACGACCTCTTCGAATCAGCACATCTTATATGAATCTTCGTTCTTCCTATAACCGATTCAATTCTAAAAAGTAATAAAAAAAATTATGTTACAAAAAGTACAAGATGACAACCATGGAAAAAAAAATCAACGCTTCAACATTGGTTCTTATTCAAGATGATATCACCAAAGAAACAACCGACGCGATCGTCAACGCAGCGAACAGTCGCCTCGCAGGCGGCGGAGGCGTGGACGGCGCGATCCATCGCGCTGGCGGACCAGCCATCATGCAAGCATGCAGAAGAATAGGCGGCTGCCCCACGGGAAAAGCGGTCATCACCACTGCAGGGAACCTCAAGGCGAAATACGTGATCCACACGGTCGGCCCCAGGTACCACAGCGGAACCGAAGGAGAACTGCAACTCCTTAAGAGCGCGTATCTTGAAAGCTTGAAACTCGCCAGCACAAAGAACTTGAAAAGCATCGCGTTCCCCGCGATCAGCACAGGCGCATACGGCTACCCGCTCCGGGAAGCAGCGACCATCGCCCTGCAGACCGTCATCGAGTACCTCACCGAACACCAGGACATCACCCTCGTCAGGTTCGTCCTGCACGATCGGACCACCTATGAGATCTTCGCTGAGGAGCTCCAACAATTAGTGTAACTTCTTTTCGCTTGTATTTTTAACCTCAACCGCCTGGTTTCATCTTGATGAACACCAAAAAGACGAAGCCAGCTTGCTGTTTCGTAACGGATGAACCTTGTGTCATCTCTGCTGTCACCGTCACGGTCGTTGCTCCGAAGCCGAGAATCGGTTTCGAGGAGATGATGATCTCCTTCCCCGCACGGATGATCGAGGTGCCCGTGGTTTGCTTCCCAGTCCATGCTCCCCCAGCAAGGGTGATTGTCCAGTTGACACGTGTGACATCAACTGCCCCCGTGTTTTTCAACGGGACGCTGACTTTGAATAACCCTCCGGTGATGTTCTGAATTTCAATGCGTGGTGCCTCAAGGATCGTAATAGGATGCGCGGCTGACCATTGGCTCTCCCCGTAGGCGTCCTTTGCTTTCACCCGCACCTCAAAGACCCCTGGGTCTCTCCAGGAGTACATGGCGTACACCGTGCCACCTGACTGATATGGTCCTATCCACCCGCTCATGTTCCCGTCCCCCCAGTCAAATTGATACGAGATGTTGTCTCCATCAAGATCAATGGTCGAACTAGAGAACATGTACGTGACACCAGAGATGCCTTCGTCTGGCCCAGCGGGCTTCTCGGGTACATTGGGTGGCGTGTTCGGACCTGTGCACCGTGAAATCCAGGTGTTCCAGGTAGCACTATCCGGTGCATATTCACCATGCATCCAGAACGTACGATTATCGGAGGGATCACAGCTCACGCCGCTATAATCACCCCAGCGACCACCAGTATACCCGGTCGTACTGTTATGGACGATCACCACCTCCCTCATCGAGCCTAAGGAATCGGTGGATAACCGCATACAACGTGCCATAGAGATATACTCGGTGGGAGACGAACGGGCAAAACACATCGCGGCATCCCCATAACCATTCGGTGAAATCGCGGTGAAGAAGGTACGCACCTCAGGACCTGGGTCGATATCCCCGGACTGATAGAGGGTCGGGGTCCCAGAGACCGGCCAATCATTTGTTTTGATCTCATACCACCGCGCCATGACCCGCGAAGACCCTTGATGGTGCGTCGCCCACAGCGAATCGTTCCACCACACGCAGCTCCAGAACCTGCTATCAAAGGTCTCAGGCCTGCTGGTGGTGCCCTTCTGTGGCGGGTCCTCAGGGGGCGAGTACGCCGGGACCGTGAGATCATATGTCACCCGCTGCGGTGTCCCCAGCGGGTCGGTGATCGCATGCAACCTCACCTTGGTATTCGATGAACTCTCAAAATGTTCGATCATGTACATCGCAGGCGCGTCACCATGGATGACGGGGATCCCGTAGGACTGTGACCCGGTGATGAGCATACTGCGGGTGATACCAATCGTCCCGCTCAGCAGCGGCTCTTTTTCGAGGATGTACACGAGGTATTTTTCTCCTCCGGTGAAGAAATCAGCGGAGAGATAGACCGCCTGTCCGTCAACGCCGATATTGTCGGAGTCGATGTCGCCGCCAGCAAGACTGGTGACATCCAGGCGGTACTTGTACCAGTCCCCGTTCGGGTCCGAGTCATCGGAGATCGCAAGCAGGAAATAGGAGAGGCTCCCCGGGGCACGTTCAGCTGCTACCGCCATGAATCGATTGGAATCAGGGTCGTAGATGACCTCCGGGTCGAACACGAAATGTGTCGCCCCGACCTCACCCCAGAACCCGTAACTATCCTCGATCTCATCCTGGAAATCCTTGGTGCCGTCCTTTTCAAAAAATGCTATGGCTCCATTGACGATCACGATGACATGATTGGGACCTGCGGCACAGATGGTATCCGGTGGAGTCCATCCAGTAAAATTAACCCCAGGAAAACCAAAATCAGATGAAGTACCACCCATATCGACTGGTGGTGGCGACCCATGGTTTGCATCATACGTTGGTGGTTGTTTTATTGAATGATCGTCTAACCCAGGCAGTAGAGGGTTGTTGATCATAGCAGAGACCAGCAGAAAAGAGCTCAGCAGTAACATGCTTGCAATGATACTTACGTTTGTTGTATTCATTTATTTCCCCCGTGGTATAATCAAATAAATACTATTATATTAAATCTTTCGTCAGAACATGAAAGAGGGGCCACCCTCAATTTTATCTTTACAAAACATTTAAATGAAACCATAGAATTACATTGCTTGACCCGCTGTATTAGGGGAGGAAGACAAAATGCAAAACAGTTGGGAAAGGAAGGTTGTTGTATTTGGAATAACGATGCTGTTTGTTATTACAAGCATAGCATCGAACGTCGGTATCAACGTGGGAGAACAACTTGGTTGCCATCCTCAACAAAGTGATGATTTCGATGAAAAAATTTTGATGTACATGCAAGAGGCTCATATGCCCTCGTTAGTCGCGTATGTTATTAAAAATAATACGACTATGTGGTCAAACGCATATGGAAAATACCGATACTACCAAAATAAAACCGCATCAGTCGATATCGTGTACCCAATTGGTTGCATCACGAAATCCATCATCGCCACAGCGATCATGCAACTCAATGAAACATGGAACATAAGCCTTGATGAAAATGTCAGTAAATACCTCAATTTTGATTTGAAAAATCCGAACTACAAGACGGTGAACATCACGTTTCGGATGCTGCTTGCGCATCAGTCGAGTCTTGCAAATCCGTACCACCGGTTCGTGTTTTATTTTTTTTGGCTTCATATTCCTATGACTCATTTCCGCGACTATTTCGTCCCTGGGGGGTGCCTGTACAGTGAAAAAGTCTGGAATCTCACCTATCCACCTGGAAAAGGAGTCTGTTACTGTGGACCAGGATATGGTATCTTGGGATATATCATCGAAAACATTACAGGACTAACCCTTGAAGACTATTGTCAAAAATACATCTTTGGACCATTGAACATGAACAACACCAGTTTCTATTTCTCCAAATTCGATAGGAACAGAATTTGTGGATTATATGCGTGGTACGCGCACATCTATTTCCCCTTACCAATCATGGAATACGGGCTTCCTGCACCCTCAGGTATCAAATCCACGGGCGAAGACATGTCGCATTTTCTGATAATGCACGCCTCTGGCGGCGTCTATAATGGTGTTCGAATATTGAGTAAGGAATCCGTCGATGAGATGCATGAGATTCAATATCCAGGGTATCATGAGGGTGCGGTTCAGTATGGGCTAGGTTGGTACACCGTGAATTTAAGCGGTGTACTTTATGGAGGATATCGAGGAGGGTACGTTGGCGCTCCCGCGTTGATTAGATTGCGGTATGCTGATCATGTTGGGATACTCATGCTATGGAATCAAAATACCTATCTCCTCCTTAGCCTCAATATCACACGGCAAGACGAAGAAAACGCAATACAACAACTCGCGAACACCTTATTCGAGAAAGCCGATGAACAATGTAACGATAGGAAATGAACTCAATTCTGTAAACAATGCCTGATTACCATTGTTACGATTTTTATCTATTCACAACATTTAAATGAATATACCGGATAACAATTCATAGACCTGTTGTATCAGGGGAGGAAGATATTCATGAAAAAGAAAATCTTTGGCATGGTAATGTGTGTGCTGCTGATAGTAACCGCTATCGCTACTGCTGAATCACTTAATAGTCGTCAACTCACTTCAATAAACGTTGCACCATCACAAGGAGGTGCACGAGATAGCTGGACTGAGGAACAAAAGATCCATGCCTCAGACGGTTCAACAGATGACAGGTTTGGCTTCTCTGTTACTCTCGATGGAAATACCGCACTTATTGGAGCGCCAATCGATGATAGCAGTAGAGGAACCGTGTATGTTTTCACTCGAACCGATAATACCTGGACGCAGCAGGCAAAGCTATCTGCAGAAGACGGTGATGCAGGAGACTGTTTCGGTCATGCTGTTTCCCTGGACGGTGATACCGCCCTCATCGGAGCATATATGGATGATGACAATGGATTCCAATCAGGGTCAGCATATGTGTTTATTCGCAATGGTGCGACCTGGACGCAGCAAGCCAAGCTCCTAGGTTTAGGATTATTAGAACGATTTGGAAGTTCTGTTTCTCTTTCGGGTGACACGGCTCTTATCGGGGCACCTACATATAACAATGTATCTGGATCTGCCTATGTGTTCACTCGCACCGGTACCACCTGGACACAACAACAAAAACTCGTTGGAGGAGATAGCGCATACGGTGATGGGTTTGCCTATGCCGTTGCTCTTGATGGAGATACCGCGGTCATCGGGTCACCTTATGATGATGATAATGGTCTTAATTCAGGGTCGGTGTACGTGTTTACCCGCACCGGCACGAACTGGACCCAGCAGGTGAAACTCAATGCCTTAGACGGTAAAATTTTAAATGAATTTGGTTGTTCAATTTTTTTAGACGGGGACACCGCTCTCATCGGAGCATCAGGAGCTGGAGCAGCGTACGTGTTTTTTTGGACCGGCACCCACTGGGTTCAGCGGGCGAAAGTCACAGCCGAAGGAGATGAATTTGGTTGTTCTGTTTCTCTAGACGGAGATACCGCTCTCATCGGAGCTATGGGTGTTCCACCGCCACCACCACCCACCATACCTGGATGGGCATACGTATTCGTTCGCTATGAAGATAATTATTCAAAATTCTGGTGGCAACAGGCGAAGCTTCTCGCCTCCGACGGCACAGAAGAAGACTATTTTGGTTGTTCTGTCAGTATCGATGGAAACACCGCGCTCATTGGAGCATATGGTGATGAGGATAATGGAGACGAGTCTGGATCGGCATATGTGTTCAATAGAGAACTTGAAAATGACCCGCCGTTCCCACCACATATCTATGGCGAAACACACGGAAAGACAGGCACAGCGTATCCTTATCGATTCACTACATGGGATCCCGAAAAAGATAAAGTATCCTACTATATCGATTGGGGTGATGGAACCACGACAAACTGGACCGAGTTTCAGCCTTCTGGGTATCCAGGATATACTGAAAACCATACATGGAACGTGCAGGACACTTATACTATCCGAGCAAAAACCAAAGATAGTTTCGGAGCCGAGAGCGGTTGGACTACATTATCAGTGACAATGCCATGTCCGATCAATACCCCATTCATGCAGTTCTGGGAAATATTGCTAGGGCGATTCCCCTATGCGTTTCCAATCCTGAGACATCTGCTTGGAGGTTAAGACCTCTTCATCCTTCTGTTTTTTTTACTTTGATTCAGACGCTAAGCAACGGTACGTTCTTAAAGCAGGTTACAATCTGACATCTAAGATGAAAACCATGAGAGGCTCTGCAGAATAGAAGAGCGATGATACCACATGTTAAACAGAACACAGCACCCGATGCGACGCAGCGAGAAAGCCGTCACTGATCCAAAAGAGCTTCAGGCGATCATCCAATCCGCCCAGGTCTGCAGGCTCGCGCTTGCTGACCAAGACACACCCTACATCGTCCCGATGCATTTCGGGATGAAAGGTAACACCCTCTACTTCCACTGCGCGCAAAAGGGACGAAAACTCGACATCATCCGCAGGAACCCTGCCGTCTGCTTCGAAGTCGAAGGCGATCTGTCCATCGTCAACACCGGGAAACCCTGCAACTGGTCGACCCGCTACGCTAGCATCATCGGTTACGGCATCGCGTCCCTAGTCACCGACCCGCAGCAGAAAAAAGAGGCACTCAACGTCATCGTTTCCCACTACGCACCAGACATCGTCTACGAGTTCCAAGAAAAAAAGGTCGACGAGGTCGCAGTCCTGAAAGTCACTATCATCTCTATGACCGGTAAGAAATCCGGGTACTCGAAACGAGGATTCTCAGCCAAAAACTGAAGGGGAACAGGCCGCACCTACCGTGTTCATCATCATCCACGGAATTTTATCTCTGAAAACATTTATATCAACCAACGGGATAATAAATGGAAGAGAGAAGGCTTGTATGCAACGAGGTCGAGGGACCAAGGGTCTTATCTGGGGGATCACCCTGCTGTTCGTAGGGACAGGTTATCTTCTTAGCATCAGCAACCTTGGTCTTGCAAGCACCCCTCTCGTGAGCAACGAGACTCCTGCGAACGCATCGCCTCACGTTTCTGTGTATCTCTCTGAGCTCAGTTTTTTAGTATCTGATGCTGACGGCGATACTGTTCATTACTTTGTTGAGACCAGCCCTGATTTCATCGCTGGTCGACAGGGCGGGACAGCCACGTCAGGCACCACGATCCACATTCTGCGAAGGAACGGGATGCTCGCCAATAATTCGACCTATACCTGGTGGGTGAACGTGACGGATGGAACGATGTGGGTGCACAACACCTTTGTGTTCACGACCGTCAGTGACATCTTCCAGGGGTACACCTTGTTCACGCCTATGGATGTACGCAATGGCTCAACGTTTTTAATCGATATCAACGGACAAATCGTTCATGTATGGCCCACCGATGAGGCTCCGAGTAACGGCGTCTATATGGCAGACAACGGGAGCATTCTTCGCCCCTGTGTCATCATTCAAGGAGAAAGCCCGGAATACATGAGGAAAATCCAAAAAATCGCCTGGAACGGCATCGTGCTGTGGGAGTATCAATACTCTGGGGATGGTTATTGGCAGACCCATGATATTGTGGCGATGCCGAACGGCAATGTTCTGATCCTTGCGTTAGAGAAAAAAACAGAGGCGGAGTCTATCGCCGCAGGCCGAAACCCAGCATTGCTCTGGGATAATGAGCTTTGGCCAGCGTACCTGGCCGAAGTCAAACCCACCGGTCCGACGAGCGGTGACATCGTGTGGGAATGGCATCTCTGGGATCACTTGGTACAGGACTTCAATCCGGTGAAGGCTAACTATGGGATCGTGAAGGATCACCCTGAGCTGCTTGATATCAATTTCGCGATTGATGGGTACGATGACTGGATTCATCCTAACACCATTTGCTATAACCCTGAGCTGGATCAGGTGATCATCAACAGTCGACATTTAAGGGAGTTTTGGATCGTCGATCATGGAACAACGACCGAGGAGGCAGCCCATCACGTGGGCAGGAGGCATCACAAGGGCGGGGATTTCCTGTACCGCTGGGGTAACCCCCAGAGTTATCGCGCAGGGAACGCCAGCGATCAGAAGCTCTACGGCCCCCATGACCCGCAATGGATCACCCCAGGGTGCCCTCACGAGGGAGACATCCTCATCTTCAATAACGGATGGAACCATCCTGAGAGGCCGTACTCCACCATCGATGAAATCACACCACCGATTGATGCCCGTGGTAACTATTCACTGAGACCAGGCGAAGCCTACGAACCTGAGAACCTGACCTGGCAATACGTTCCTCCCGACCCGGTCAACTTCAGCGCAGGATTTATCTCTGGCTGCCAGCGCCTCCCCGACGGCAATACCCTTATTTGTGATGGACCAAAAGGCTTCTTCTTTGAAGTAACCAAGGAAGGAAAAACAGTGTGGTCATACCAGAACAAATATCCCTTCCTAGGATGCCGAGTGTTCAGGGTCCGTCGCTATTACGCGCCCTTCATTCCACCGATCGCCCCCAGTATCACCGGGCCGACGAGTGGAAGGGTCGGGATTCAGTACAATTATACCATCGTCTCCACCGACCCCGATGGTGACATGGTCTCTTACAAGATCGACTGGGGAGACAATACCACCGCCACCTGGCTCGGGCCATATCCCTCAGGGGAACCAATAACCGTGAATCACGCCTGGACCTGGGAGAAGAACCACGTCATCAAATGCGAAGCCAAAGACCCCTATAATTCGACGAGCACGTGGACAACCATGACTGTGATCATCGGCGCGCCCTACCAGCCCAGCAACCCGTTTCCCGCAGATGGGGCGACCGGTGTCGATGTTCGCACGAATTTAAGTTGGACCGGTGGAGACCCAGACCCTGGGGACACCACCACCTACGACGTCTACTACGGGATCATCAACCCACCGCCTAAGATAGTCAGCAACCAGACCGCTACCGTGTTTCACAACAAAACAATGGACTATAGTACAACTTATTATTGGAAGATCATCGCATGGGATAACCATGGTGCATCAACCGCAGGTCCCGTCTGGGAGTTCACCACCGTCCTTGACACGACACCGCCGGTCACGACGATCTCGATGCAGGGGATCTTGGGTGAGCATGAGTGGTACGTCAGCCCTGTGCTTGTTTCACTTAGTGCCACGGACCTTCAATCAGGGGTGGCCTTTACGATGTACAAGGTCGACGATGGTGCCTGGACGACCTACACCGCACCGTTCACGATAGCATCTGACGGGTACCATTCGATCGCGTATTACTCCGTCGATAGAATCGGGAATGCAGAACCACAGAACAGCACGGTACTCAAGATCGACCAGGTTCCACCAAGGACGAGTCATACGTACATAGGCATCATGGGAGACAATGGTTGGTACATCAGCCTCACCCTCGTCTTCACTGCTGTTGATGATACCTCTGGGGTGAACCACACGTACTACAAGCTGCACATGGCAGACCCATGGACTGAATACTCCGGGTTTTCGGTCAGTGTGGACACCGGCATCTACGAGCTGTTCTACTACTCTAAAGACAACGCAGGTAACAACGAAGCACCGAAGGGACCGTTCCCTTTCAAGATGGACAAGACACCTCCGGCCGTCACCCTAACGGCAACCGCAGAGGACCTCCTGAAAACAACATGGCTGCTCCAGGCGGACGCTTCCGATGTCATCAGTGGCGTGTCGAAGGTCGAATTCTACGTCGATTCTCAAAAACAAGGCACTGTGTACGAAGCACCGTACGAATGGAATTATGAAGGGTCCGGTTCCTTGGCTTATGCGATTGTGTACGACAAGGCAGGAAACTTTAAAAACAGTCCGATTGTCGTCTGCCAGGGCCTCGGGCTCGAAGCAACAAGCTCCTTACTGTACCTCAACCCATCCCCTGCACGGATGAGACTGGCGCATCTCTCCTGAGAAGGAGGTCCTGTATGTTGTATGTGTTGTTGATACAACGTTCATCTATTTTTCAATTATGTTCATATAAAACTTGCACCTTCGAAGCTATCAATGGAAGACGACGAAAGAGATTTTGGTGATCGCATCCCTAGACGACAATTAGTGTATCCTTTTTTAGAGCTGTACGATCAACAAGTGCCTAATGGAAGAGAAACGGCAAACGTCGTACAACCTTCGATCGACGAACTTTTATGACCCGACCCAAGCATGGAAAAACTTGTTCTAAACTCTTTTAAAATCACAAACGAGTCCAACCAATGCGAGGTTAAGAGATATTACGAAACCCATGAAGCCACGTGAATGCGCAGAGGACCATCACAAACATCACAGCTTTTTTATAGACCCGAGCGATGAAAGAGCGGTTACGCCATGGAACTCTGGCTCGTCTTTACTCTTATCGGGTACACGATCTTTGCGATCGCAGGTACCCTGGACAAGTACATGATGAACCAAAAGTACGACCCCGCGACCACGGTCCTTCTACGAACCTTGTTCAACGGGGTCTTCCTCGGCACCGCAGGTCTGCTCGTTCTGCATATCAGCATCACACCGTCACTGCTGCTGCTTGCGGCGATCCCTGCTGTCTTGCTCGTTATAAGCTTCGTCGTGTACCTATACGTGCTCCAGCGGAAGAACGCTAGCGAAATCCAGCCGTTCTCCCAGTCACTGGACACCCTGTTCATCTTCCTTGCCGCGGTCGTCCTGCTCAACGAATCAGCACGACCAGAAAACTACGTGGGGATCCTCGTCATCGTCATCGGCATCTACCTGGTATTAACCGAACACATCACCCAGGTGCCACACCTTGACAGGTATCTAGTCATCATCGCAGCCCTCGT
>Ga0315279_10007392_pt1 | contig 13594 bp, 19 predicted proteins | sample YL17G06_20_MG_FD_203694 | JGI IMG/M metagenome (GOLD analysis project Ga0315279, IMG submission 203694) | Sediment microbial communities from Yellowstone Lake, YNP, Wyoming, USA - YL17G06_20 | ecosystem: Environmental > Aquatic > Freshwater > Lake > Sediment | place: USA: Wyoming | collected... | reverse complement strand
GCGTGAGTTGATTCACGCGGCGCAGGCCGGGCGTTCGCTGCTGCGCGGAGTGGCGGGATGGCGCGTGCGGTCGCCCAAGGCGAGCAGGCGCGCGGTCAGAAGCGCTACCGGAACGGCGAGGGCGAACCAGGCGAGGCAGACCGCGCAGATGGTAACGAGCATCCGCACCCCCCAGTCTCGCGAGAGGCATCAGCAAGAAGCGTGCCCGGGGTGTTCGTTTGTTTGTTTCCCCTTAGCGCGCCGGCCTGACGAATGTGGAAACGGCTGAGGTGTTGCGAGTTCCGCGAACTGGCCGGGTGCCGGGACGTTGGCGGGCGCGCGGGGGCGGCGAGGCACGACGTCGGGCGCTGGTTACAGTGGTGTCGCAGCGGCGACGGATTTGAATCTTTGGGGCGGCGACAGTCTCCCTTCGCATGAGCGGTCGAAGGGAAGCTCGGTGCCTACGGAAGTGCACGCCATGGATAAATGTCCGAAGTGCACCTCGCAGAAGATGCATCGCTCCCGGACGCGATCCGCGAGCGAGCGCAAGCTGACCGGCAAGGCGCCGTTCCGGTGCGACGCGTGCGGCTGGCGCGGGTGGGGGGGCGATTTCGGAAGCCCCGCTGAGGGGTCCGTGGGACGACCGCCCGAGGGGCCGGAGCCGGACCTCGAAGCGATTGACAGGCAGATGAGCGGGGACGCGGGGAAGTGAAGTCCGGCTGAAGAATCCGGCTAAAGCCCAATACTGTTCACTTAGTTGTCCGGATATGCACGAACGCCTGGATGACGCGCAACGGACGATGGCGACGAGGCCGCAGATGGAACTTGCTCATCTTCCGTTTGACCCGGCGAGGCGTCTGCCGCCCACGACTCGAGACCACCCGATCCTCGGCGAGTTCGGCCAGGAGGGCCTCATGAAAAGCCGCCCTCGCCTGAGGGGGGAATAGCGACGGCGAGGAGCAGTTTTCGCCGAATCACGCGCACGGCATGGACAAACGACAGACGGTCCGGATCGGCGTGCACCTTCACGGCGGCCTCGTGCATGAGGCCGCGGAGGGCAAAGTGCGCCAGCAGGAGCCCGTAGCATTCCTGGCGCACCAGGTCCGGCGTCTTACTGCGCAAGACGACCCGGGCGCCGCGCAAGTGGGTCTTCAGTTCGTCCAACGCGGTCTCAATCTCCCAGCGCTCGTGGTAGAGCGCCGCCAGTTCCTGGGCCGGCGCCGCCGCTGGATCGAGCACCGTCGTCACCAGCCGGTAGAGCGGCTCGGCCTCCTTGACCCCCTCAAGCCGATAGTCGATCACCCGCACGCGGGTGCCGTTGGTGTGGTGACGGCGGTCTCGTTCGGACGGGTAGACCGTGCTCAGATACGAGCCGTCCGGCAGGCGGACCTCGCCGCGCAGCCGGGCGTTGCGTTTGATCCGCCACAGCAAGTCCGCGCCCGTCGCGCGCGTGGCCGCCCACAGCGCCCACCCGAAGAACTGCCGGTCGGCCAGGCACAGCATGCCCGATCGCAGCGCCGGCACGACGCGGTGCGCCAACGTGGTCTCGCCCTCCGTGTAGGGGCCGATGGCCGTCCCGAACAGCACGTGCGTCCCGCTCTCGACCAACGAGACCATCCGCAGCTGGGGGTACGCGCTGCGTCCGCGACTGGCGGTGGGACGCGTAAAGGTTTTGACATTCTCGCGCGTGTCGGCGACATCGAACGTGGTCCCGTCCAGGGCCACCAGGCGCCATGTGCGATACCACGCGCCCCGCGTCTCGGGCCGGGCGATCGGCTGGACGAGCTCGTCGTGCAAACGCTGGAGGGGCACCCACCCCACCCGCGTGCGCGCTTGCGAGATGCCCGACTTCCCCGTGACCTTCAACGGGGCACCGGGCCCCGCGATCCACTGGAGTCCTTCCAGCAGACAGCGCAAGACCTCCCGATAGGAGGCCTGCATGTAGAGCGCCAGGGCGATGACGTAGTACACCACCACGTGCGCCGGCAGATCGCGATGGCGGACGCTCGTTTTTCCCGTGGCCGCGAGCACCTCATCGATGCGGGCGCGCGGCACCGCCTTCGCCAACACCCGGAGACTGATGTAGTCCGTCAATCGGGGCCCCGTGGGCAACTCCGCAACCGTGCGAGCCATCGGTGGTCCTCCTTCGGGAGCATCCCAAGGTTACCACAGATGTGCTTAAGTGAACAGTATTGGGCTAAAGCCGGATCCCACGAGACGCACACGGCCCCGGGCTGAAGCCCGCATGGCCCCGGGCTAAAGCCCGGTGCCTACGGGTGGTTGGCGGTTTCGGAATGGCCCCGGTGGGCAGGCCCTCCGGGGCCGACGTATGTACGGACGAGGCGGCGTTCGTACGAGGCACTCTTCTGCCGCGCCAAACTGGAATCCGCCCGGCAGAATCGCCCGCTGAGCGAGATCTTCGAGGCGGCGCTGGAGCAGTACCTGGACGGTCGTCGCCCCGACAACGGATCCAGCGCGGTAGCCGATTCCTGGGGAGCACTGCCCCTCGACATCGACTCGCTGCGCCACCTGCTCGGAGGAAGAGGATGGCTGGCTCGACGCTTGACGCCATTCCGTCCGGAAGCCGGGTGTTCCTCGACGCCACGGTGTTCATCTACCACTTCACGGGACACTCGCTCGAGTGCCGGAGGTTGTTCGAGCGCTGCGAACGGGGCGAGCTGGGCGGAGTCACGTGTTCGGCGGCCGTCGCCGAGGTGACTCACCGCCTGATGATGATCGAAGCGGTCTCACGCGGCTTGGTGACGGCGGGCCACGTCGTCCGAAAGCTGCGCGAGCGGCCGGATGACGTTCGGCAACTCCACGTCCACCAGACGCAGATCGATCGCATCGCGCTCATGGGCGTCGAGGTCGCGCCCGTGGACCTCGACACGATGGTCCGGTCCGCGCACTTCCGCTGCCGCTACGGGCTGTTGACCAGCGACTCGATCGTCGCGGCGTGCGCCGACGCGTTGTCGATCCGCCTGCTGGCCTCGGCGGATCCTGACTTCGCCGTCATCGACGGCCTCGCCCTCCACTGCCCCGGGGACCTGCCGGCAGGCGACCCGAGCCGGATCTCGAGGCGATTGACAGGGCGATCGGCAACGAGTAGATCGGCAAGGCTAAAGCCTTGCCCTACCGACGAGGATCGCGGACCGATGGCCGGGCAGTGGGAGCTGTCCGGCCTTTCGCGTGTACGGGCGTGCAGGCTTGCGCGCCACGTGCCGGTCATCGCCGGGCTGCTGGTTGCGGCATTGCCGGCTGGCGCAGGCGGCTGTTGTTCGTGACGATGATGAGGTACGCGGAGTTGATCGCCGCCATCAGGATGAGCGACCGTCCTCGTTCGTTCTTCTTCCACAGCCGCTCGGCCAGGTAGATGGTGCCGGCCGTCGCCCCCGCCTTGACCGCGAACAGCAGCGGCCCGCGCGACGCGACGAAGCGCATCGCGGGGTTCATCTCGCAGGCGCCCGACTGCAGCCTGCTTCTCGTTGAGTCGGCGTCCAGGATCTGGAATGCGGCGAACGAAAGATAGAGCGCCGGGAGCACCGCGGGCCGCAGTCGTTTCGGCAGCGTGAAGGCTGCCCCGGCGCCGACGGCAGGCGCCTTCGTTTCGGCCGCGTCGCGTTCCTGGACGCCGGCGCTTTGGACGCTCACGGGCGGCGCGGGCAACGCCTCCTGCGCGGCCGCGGTCGTCGCCGACGCCAGCACGAACGCCGCCGCGAGCGCAGGGAAGACACGACGGGCGGAGCGGCCGAGGGGGGTCAGCATAATCCCTCGCTGGCGCGCCGCGTGTTGAAGGAGTCAGGCGGCGCGCGATGTCGAGTCTGCGGCCCGCCGAACTGCAGAACTGCAGAGCAAACGGCGTACCCGGGCGGCATGGCTGCGACAAACAACGAGCACCGGTGCGCAGACGCGGCGCATGTCGCTGAAAATGAAGACGTTCAGGCGGGCTCGAGCACGGCAGGGAGGAGCGGCAGCAGGTTGTGTGCCGGGAAAGACGCGGCGTGGAGCGCCATGGATTTGGCGGCGGTTACGAATCTGTGGGCCTTTCGTCACGTCGGTGGGTAATCGAGGATTAGGGCTAATTGTCAATCGCATTGACAAATAGCACCAGGGGCCCTGATCAAGGTCGAACGTCAGGACGACGCTCGAGTCGGCGCGGGCCCGAGCAACGACGTCGGCGTCCGCAGCGCGCTGAAGGCCCAGGGTCCGGACGTGCGCCACTTCGTGGCCGAGCTGTTTCAAGAACTCGACAGTTTTGGGCGAGACGCCGGCATCCGCGAGAAGGCGCATGGGTCAGGCGCGCAGATGGTGGATTTGGTCCTGAGCGAAGGCCGTGGATTGTCGCCCGCCCGGCCAGCACATCGGGACGATGCGGCGGATCGACAACGCCCCGCGCCCACTTGCCCCAGCTGCCGTCGGTCACGCCGTGCACCTGGAACGGCTCCTCGCGCCAGTAGCTCACGTGCTGCCCCTCGTTCACGGCAAATGCCAGGCAGGCGTTCTCTACCCACGAGCCGAACCGCGCCCGGTCGTTCCCGGCGTCCGGCGGTGTCGTTGAACCAATCGCGGCCAGCAGGCCGTTGTCGAGCACAACCAGCTTCGGCGGCGCCGACCGCCGCCAGCGAGGCGACGGTGCTGTGGAAGGGCGGTGCGCCTGGCGGAACAGTTCGATCTTCGAGCAACTCCTCTCGGTGAAGAGCGGCCCCGAGCTGCCTGCCCTGAGCGACGTCGAAGGGCCTGCCCTGAGCGAAGTGGAAGGGAAGCTCGGAGCCTACGAGTCTGCTAGAATGCAGGTCATGGGTATCGAAGAAATCGAAAGCGAAGCACTCAAGCTGGACCCGACAGCACGCGCCCGGCTTGCGGAACGACTGCTCGAAAGCCTCGAACTCCTCTCCGATGAAGAGATGAAACGTCTTTGGGCGGAGGAAGCCGAGCGCCGGGGCGCCGGCTGGGACCGCGCGCCTGGGGGTGGTCTGCCTGCCGCTGACGTGCTGCATGAGGCTCGATCCCGATTGAAGTGATGCGACGCTCTGAGTTCCACCGACTCGCCAGGCGCGAGCTGAACGATTCGGCTCAGTACTACGAGATGGAGAGTCCCGGACTCGGGGCGGCGTTCCTTGACGAGGTGGAACGGTGCCTCGAGATAATCGCCGACCATCCGGAGGCGGGGGCGATTGTTCTGGGCTCCGTTCGCCGGCGCCTGCTTCGTCGATTCCCCTACGCGCTCCTGTACAGCATCAAAGACGACGGCGTCCGAGTGCTCGCCGTCATGAACCTCAAACGGCGTCCGACGTATTGGGTCGGACGCCAGTAGGTGCAGGCACCCCGCCGAGCTCAGCGCGCGGGCTCGAACGGACTGCGCACGACAACGCCGGCGTCAGACTGCCGGCGTTCAGGTCTTCGGACCACACCACATCGCACCCGAGCTCGGTCGCGCTGTGCAGGATCATGGCGTCCCAGAAGCCGATGCCAGCCTTGCGACAAAGCGCGATCGCGGCGAGCACGTCGTCCGCCTCGGGAGCGAACACCTCCCATCGGAGCGAAGCGACGTCAGTGGCACGATGAGGGCCTGTGGAGCCGGCAGGATCCACAGGCCAGGGACCGATGCCCGACACACTCCGGTGTTCGGGACGGCCCCGTGGCCGTTTAGGCCTCGTCGCCGTCGACGGGATGCGGGTCTCGCCTCGAGGGTCCCTTGAGTTCGATTCGATGGGCATGATGGAGCAGGCGGTGACAGACGGCGTCCGCCAGTGTCGGTTCGCCGATCGCCTGGTGCCACGCGTCGATCGCGAGTTGTCCCGCGACCAGCGTCGATCGGCGCTCGCTGCGATCTTCGATCACCTCCAGCAGGTCGCGTCGCTCGGCATCGCTGAGCGGCGCCGGCCGGTCCAGCCGTTCGTACAGCTGCTGCCGACTCACGCCGACGCGTTTCATCGGCCGCGCCTTGACACTGTCGCGACGACGATGGCATCGTCGTCGTCAGAGGTCAGGAAAGGCGATGGGACGATGGACGTCGGCGACGTGCCGGTGCTGAGCCTCGCTGTTGAACGGTTCGAGCGCCGCCTCGTGGAAGAAACCTCGAAGCTGCGAGTCGAGATGGCGCAAGGGTTTAGCGGATTGCGGCAGGAGATGAGCAGTCTCGAGGGTCGGCTCCGGCAAGAAATGGGCGGCCTGGAGGGGCGGCTTCGGCAGGAGATGGGCGGCCTGGAGGGGCGGCTGCACAAGGAGATCGGCGGGCAGCGCGTCGAGTCGCTGAGGTGGTCGTTCCTGTTCTGGGTCGGGCAGGTGGCGGCGATGGCCGCGCTGCTCGGCTTCATGCTCCGGGGTCTACCGCGGGTAGTGCGGAATGTCGCGCGTCCGAAGTCCGAAGGTCGAAGGTGATTGCGCTGAAGTACTCGCTGGTCATCGAAGCGACTGAGGATCCGAACTTTTTCGGGTTCTACTCGCCGGACCTCCAGGGCTTCACCGGCGTTGGACACTCGGTCGAAGACTGCCTGTACAAAGCCCGGTGGGGTATGGAGGAACACGTGGAGGCGCTTCGTGAGCAGGGTCTTCCGGTTCCGCCCGAGAACCCGCACCCGCGCGTGACTATCGAGAACGAACGGCGCGCCGCACGCAGTGCCTGACGCTGTGCGTTGCGCGGCTCTGTTCGACGTACACCAATCGGAAGGCGCGAGGTGAATGGATGAAGGGGCGGTCGTCGGACATCTGTACGGATGAATGGGCCGAGTGGTATCTGCTGTCGCCTCAGGAGCGCTGGCAGCGGAGCCAGCAGTTGTGGCCCGCGTACCTGATGCTCGGAGGCACGCTTGACCCCGAACCCGATACGCAAAGTCCTTTCGACGATCCGAGCGCACCAGGTGCGCGCGCTCCTGATGGGTGGCCAGGCGTGCGTGTTCTACGGCGGAGCGGAATTTAGCCGCGACACCGATCTCGCCGTTCTTCCCTCCCCTGACGTCGCCGTTCCCTCGCTTGTCGAGCGGTACCTGCTGAGCGAGAGATATTCGACTACGTTCGAATAGTTATTCGGCCCGTGTTGAATGTGCTGGTCGCTGTTCGACGCCTCGGTCGGCCGATGCGGCGGAGTCGGTGCGAGACTGGCGAGCTACTCACGCCGCATCAGACACCGCTCGTTTCACCTGCTCGTAGAGAAACTCAGGAGCAAGGTCGGCGCCGTTCGGCCATACGATAGTCTCGTACTCGGGGTGCAGTCGTAGCTGGCTGAACAATGCGACGTCGCGCAGCGGCTCGAAGACCTCGCCGTGCAGTTCGGACGAGAGATCAATCTCACCGTCCAATCCGTCATTGAACCGGAGCCAGACGCGGTAGCCGCCCACGTACCGGGCATCGGTCACCCACACAGGAGGATCCACGAAATCCATGTCCTAGGCGACCTTGGCCCGGTGCTCGCCGTAGCGCGCGTGAAAGTGCGGCTCGCTGTGGTCATTGAACCACATCGTGATGACGATGCCAAAGAACCGGCTGATCTCGGGCATTTCAGCGGTATTATCGCACAGGCTGATCCGGAACCGAAGCACTCAAAGCCGTCGCGGGCGCCGCCAGGTCGGCAAGCGGCGGAGCTCAGAACCCCAGGCCCGCCGGCGTCACCACGCGCACCTCCAACCCGCCGAACCGCCGGACATGGGCCGGGTCGCCCGCCGGCGACACCAGGAAGTTCAGGCCTTGCGGGTACGAGTTTCTGAAAACTTCCAGGCCCGTGGGGTCGAAGCGCGACGGGTCCCACTTGCACTCGATCGCATTCACCGCGTCTCGCCCACGCGGCAGCACGAAATCCACCTCGCGTCCTCGCGTGTCCCGCCAGTAGCGGACCGGCTCGTCGGGCACATGGGCCAACAGGTGCTCCAGGACGAGGTGCTCCCACAGATCCCCGAAATCGTCGGGCCTGAGCGGATCCCATCCCCGAGCCCAGCTGACGAACCCTGTGTCGAAGGCGTACACCTTGGGGGCCTTCACGATCTCATGGCGGCCGCTGCCAAAGAACGGCCGGACGCTGGTGGCCGCCTGCGTGATCTCGAGCGCCCGGAGGTGGCTCTCGACGGTCGGCCGGCTGATCGCGAGGTCGCGGGCGGCCGTGGCGGTCTCGAGTTGTCCCCCGCTTCGGCGGCACACGTATTCGAAGAACGCGAGGAACCGGTTGACGTCGCGGAAGCCAAACAGGCGTTGGACGTCGCGGGCGAAGAACGAGTCGGTCCACTCGCGGTAGAACGCCGGCTGCCTGGTGTCGGCGAGAAGCAGCTCGGGGAGGCCCCCGTGCAGCAGCCGCTTCGCCAGCGCCACCCCGCCAAAGGCGGGGAGTTCTTCGAAGAGGACCGGGACCAGGTGGACCGAATACTTCCGGCCGGCCAGCGTGTCGCGGAACTTCCGGCTTGCCGCGAGCGTCGAGGAGCCGATGGCCAGGATCTTCAAGGAAGGAAAGAGGTCGGCGCCGACCTTCAGGAGGCGGGCCGGGTCGCGAAGCTGGTGGATCTCATCGAACACCACGATCGGGCGGTCGGCCGATCGGTAGAAGACCTCAGGATTGGCGACCATGTCCTCGACGACCGGCAGGTCGCAGTTGACGTAGGTCAGGCGCTCGTCACCAAGCGCATGGGCGAGCGTAGTTTTGCCGGCGCGGCGAACGCCCGAGAGCCAGACGACCGGCCGGTCTTGCCAGGCGCGCTCGATACGGCGGAGCCAGAACGGTCGAGGGTACATGCAACAATACTATACATTTGAACAGTATATATGTAAAGTATGGTGGGCTTTGCGATAGGCTCTGCGGTTGGCGCGGTTGGCGGGTTGATCTACACTTCTCCGATGAGACGACTCATCAGCGTCAGACCGCTTCCGGGCTACCGGCTTGCGCTCGCCTTTGACGACGGCGTCGAAGGGGTTGCGGATTTGTCCGATCTCGCGGGACACGGCGTGTTCACTTGCTGGCTGCAGTCCGGGGAATTCGAGAAGGTGACCATCGGCGACAGCGGCGAAGCCGTCTGGGCGAGTGGCGTCGATCAGTGCCCCGATGCCCTGTACCTGCGGGTGACCGGGAAGACGGCAGCGCAGCTGTTTCCCTCCCTCGAGCGTGGAGACCGGGTTGCCTGAGATCGCGCGGTTCTACGGGATCGTCATCAAGATGTTCTGGGTGGATCACGACCCTCCGCACACACGCTGAATACGGTGATTTCCGGGCTCTGATCGACATCTCCTCGCTCGCGGTGATTGGCGGAGCGCTGCCTCCACGTGCGCTCGGCCTCACCGTCGAATGGGCCACCATGCACAAGGGCGAGCTGCAGGACCTCTGGGCGCTCGCCAGATCCTCGCAGCCGCTCCACAGGCTCGATCCGCTTCCCTAGCCCAACATCTTCCAGCCCCCGCAACGGCCGGGGCTGTCCCTGCTGCGACGCGGACAGGCAGACGACGAGCGTTGGCTGGGTCAGGCGGGACCGTCGGCCTCATCCTGTCGAAACTAGGTCGGGGCAGATCGTGCCGGCCGAGTTCCTGTCGGCGCTCGCGCGGTTCCAGGTGTCCATCGGCCAGGCAGTGCAGCCAAAAGAGATCGAGAGCGTGCTCGTTTATGGAGGAGACTGGCCGGAGCACCGCGGCGCGGCCCGTGTGGTGCCGTGGAACCAGGTCCAGAACGTCAACTGGGCGGGAGGGCCGAAATCGTGGCTGCGCCGAAGGCGTACGGGTTCGACACCGGCTTCGTCTGCTTCTACCGCGGCTGGCGCGAGCTGCGGCAGGAGGATCTGGGCGTGCTGGTCGAGCGCCTGACGACGGGCACGGGTGCGGTGTAACGCGCGCCTACGCCAGGAGAACGAACGTCTACGTTGACACTGTCGCGACGACGATGGCATCGTCGTCGGAGTCCCTCGAGGATGTGCGCGGGGAATGGAGCGAGCAGGCGCTGAGTGTCGCTGTTGAACGGTTCGAGCGCCGCCTCGTGGAAGAAACCTCGAAGCTGCGAGTCGAGATGGCGCAAGGGTTTAGCGGATTGCGCCAGGAGATGAGCAGTCTCGAGGGTCGGCTCCGGCAGGAAATGGGTGGTCTTCGGCAAGAGATGCGCGGCCTGGAGGGGCGGCTCCGGCAAGAGATGGGCGGTCTCGAGGGGCGGCTGCACAAGGAGATCGGCGGGCAGCGCGTCGAGTCGCTGAGGTGGTCGTTCCTGTTCTGGATCGGGCAGGTAGCGGCCACGGCCGCGCTGCTCGGCTTCATGCTCCGCGGTGTACCGCGGTAACCGGCGACGGGCGAGCGGAACGAGACGGCGACCAACCATCGGTGGTGCAGATTTCTTCCCATGAAGACGATCGAACGGGTGTTCGCCAGGCGGTGATGGTCCCTCGCAGTTCGGCTGCCGACGTAGTCATGACTTCAGGCTAGCATCTTGACCGGTCTCACACGGCCTCGTGACGGCGGGCAACGTCGCGCGTAAACTGCGCGAGCGGCCGGATATCGTCCGGGAACTCCATGTCTATCAGACGCAGATCGATCGCATCGCGCTCATGGGCGTCGATGTCGCGCCCGTGGACCTCGACGCGATCGACAAGCATCTGAGTGGCGAGAAATCCGGCTGAAGCCGGATCCCACGCGACCGACGCCGAGATCATTCGAGAGCCGGGGGGGGGGAACCTGCCCGGCTCTTTCAGCGCGCGGGCTCGAACGGACTGCGCACGACCACGCCGGCGTCAGACTGGCCGGCGTTCAGATCTTCGGACCACACCACATCGCACCCGAGCTCGGTCGCGCTGTGCAGGATCATGGCGTCCCAGAAGCCGATGCCAGCCTTGCGACCGAGCGCGATCGCGGCGAGCACGTCGTCCGCCTCGGGAGCGAACACCTCCCAGTTCGACATCTGGCGGACCAGGGTTTCGGCAGACGCGTCGTCGAGCGGGTGCGGCACCTTCCGCGTGATGGTGACGAAGAACTCCTGGAGGACCTGCACGCTCAGACAGCCACCGCCTTCGTTCCACAGGCGTTCAATCAGCGTGCGGGCGCGCGCCTGCTTCGCCCCCGCCGAGCGATCGTGGGCGTAGACGAGCACATTGGTGTCCACGAACTGGCGTGTCGGTTCAGCGCTCATGCAGGTCGTCGCGCCGCCAGGCGGCATGGCCGCGGGTGCCGAGATCGGGCGGGTCGTTCAAGGAGGCCAGGTGGCGCCTGCGGGCGCCAGCCAGCCGGCGCCGGCGTGCCACGTGCTCGCGCAGCAACTCGCCGACAATCGCCGAGATCGAGGTGCCGCGTTCGGCTGCCAACAGCTTGGCGTCGCGCAGCAGCTCCCGGGGCAGGGCGAGCGTCACGTTCCGGTTCTCCATGGTTCCCCCACACATTCAAGTGTAGCACGTACTTGTGTGGACGATGCAAGGACGACCGGCGTTACGACTCACGAGTGCGAGGCGACTCGGTGAACCTCCTGCTCGACACGCACATCTGGCTCTGGAGTCTCCTGGACCCGGGGCTCAGTAGTCAGCAGTCAGGAGTCAGCAGTCAGGAGAACGGTATACTGTCGGTGTCCATGGCCATGCCGTTCGAGCTGCAACGCGTCGTCCGCGTTGGGGACCCCGCCCGCTCGGGGCCTACGCATGTACAGATGAGGGGCGGAGCAACGGAGAATCACGACGATGGCAACGCATTCAGTGAGTCCGGCCGGTGAACGGTTTCCGCTTCCGGGTCCCGAAGACGATGCGCGGGAACTCGAGCGCCTCGAGGGGCTCGTGGCGCAGGCGCGCGGCGAAGGCAAGGAAATCGTCGTCGTCATGGGCGTCGGGTTCGTCGGCGCGGTCATGGCGGCCATCGTCGCGGATTCGGTGGGCGTGGACGGCAAGCCGGGCAAGTTCGTGATCGGCTGCCAGCGGCCGAGCACCCGCAGTTACTGGAAGATCCCGCTGCTGGCGCGCGGCGAATCGCCGGTCAAGGCCGAAGATCCCGACGTGGCGCCGATGATCCACCGCGTCGTCGTTGACAAGAAGACGCTCGTCGCCACACACAACAGCGAGTGCCTGCGCCTGGCCGATTGCGTGGTGGTGGACGTCCAGTGCGATTATTCGAAGAAAGACCTGGGTAACATGCGCACGGGCGACGCGGAGATGAGCGCGCTCGAGGCCACCATGCGCACGCTCGGCGAGAAGATCCCCGCCTCGTGCCTGATTCTCATCGAGACGACGGTGGCGCCGGGCACCACCGAGTTCGTGGCATGGCCGATCCTGAAGCGCGCGTTCGCGGCGCGCGGCATCGAAACGGAGCCGCTGCTCGCGCACAGCTTCGAGCGCGTCATGCCGGGCCGCGAGTACGTGCGCAGCATCCGCGACTTCTGGCGCGTCTGCTCCGGCTGCACGCAGGAAGCGAAAGACCGCACGGTGAAGTTCCTCGGCAGCGTGCTCAACACGCGCGAGTTCCCGCTGACGGTGATGGACCGGCCGATCGAGTCGGAGACGACGAAGATCGTCGAGAATTCGTACCGGGCGACGATCCTGGCGTTCCTCAACGAGTGGAGCCTGTTCGCGGAGCGCAACGGCGTGGACCTGGTGAAGGTGATCCAGGCCATCAAGGTGCGGCCGACGCACAGCAACATCATCTTCCCGGGACCCGGCATCGGCGGCTACTGCCTGCCGAAAGACGGCGGCCTGGGGTATTGGGCCTACAAGCACATCCTGGGCTTCGAGGACCAGGACCAGCTGTTCCGCATCACGCCGACCGCCATCGACATCAACGACACACGCGGGCTGCACGTCGCGGAACTGGTGCGCGACGCGCTGCGGAACATGGGGCGCTACATCGCCGGCGCCGAGGTGCTGCTGTGCGGCGCCAGCTACCGCGAGGATGTGGGCGACACGCGCTACAGCGGGTCGGAACTCGTGCTGCGCAAGCTCACCGAGATGGGCGCGGAGATGCGCGTGCACGACCCGTACGTCGAGCACTGGTACGAACTCGAGAGCCAGAAAGATTACCCGGCGCCGGGCCACTCGTGGTCGCGGTTCTTCCGCAACCAGGAAGGACTGAGCGAGATCCGCGTGCAGCAGGACCTGCCGAAGGCGCTCGCGGGGGTGGAGGCGCTGATCCTGGCCGTCCGCCACAAGCCGTACCTCGAGCTCGACCCGGACCGCGTCGTGGAATGGGCTGGCGGGCCGATCGCGATCGTCGATTGCTTCGGGATCCTGACCGACGACCGGATCCGGCGCTACTTCATGCTCGGGTGCGAGGTGAAGGCGCTCGGGCGAGGGCACATCCAGAGGATCAAGGAGGAGGTCCGCGCCGCAAAGACACGGAAGGCGCAGGTGTAGGGGGGCAGACAGACATCGTCGTCCGAAGTCCGGTGTCCGAAGTCCGGTGTCGGCCCTGGCTCCAGGCTCCAGGCTCAGGGCCTGACTGGGCTCAGGGCCCGACTCGAGGTGCGCCGTGCCCGGTGCGACGGCGCCGTGAGCCCGTCAGATGTGGCTTGGAAACCTGCGCGGTTCCTATGCTATCCTCCCGTCAGAATGGTTGCGATTTCGGACATCTGCACGGATGAATGGGCCGAGTGGTATCTGCTGTCGCCTCAGGAGCGCTGGCAGCGGAGCCAGCAGTTGTGGCCCGCGTACCTGATGCTCGGAGGCACGCTTGACCCCGAACCCGATACGCAAAG
>Ga0315279_10007391_pt1 | contig 13597 bp, 11 predicted proteins | sample YL17G06_20_MG_FD_203694 | JGI IMG/M metagenome (GOLD analysis project Ga0315279, IMG submission 203694) | Sediment microbial communities from Yellowstone Lake, YNP, Wyoming, USA - YL17G06_20 | ecosystem: Environmental > Aquatic > Freshwater > Lake > Sediment | place: USA: Wyoming | collected... | reverse complement strand
GACGGCATTTGACGCGGTTAAGGAAAAATTCGCTTTCGCCGGTCCGATAAAATCGGCGTTTGATCTCGAACTCGCTGCCGAACTGGGGGAAATAGTCTTCGTTATCGATGACGATCGCCACCTCGGTGAAATTGGCGTCATTCTTGCCGTCGTGGGACATGTGGATCAGATCCTCGGTCCGCTCGCAGCGCAAAGCTTTCATGCTCTGTTCGCCGAACACCCAGCGGAGGGCGTCGAAAATATTCGACTTGCCGCTGCCGTTGGGGCCGACAAACGCCGTGATCCCGGGGTTGAGGAGGAATTTTGTCTCCTCGTAAAACGACTTGAAACCGTAGAGCTTGATCTCCTTTATTTTCATCGGGTGTCGTTAGCGGCGGTTATGATCCTTCTCCCAGGTATATCTCCCGTTCCAGAAGGGGGTGGAAGTCGCTCCACGAACGGGAGCGACCTTTGTTCTTTCGGAATTGGTCGATCATCATTTCGAATTTCGCGTCCATGTTATCCAGGAAATGGAGGATCAATGCTTCGGGAAACAGCGGGGGGGTCGGCGATCCCCATTCCAACTCGCCGTGATGGGAAAGGATCATGTGCAGGACCCGCATCTTCAATTCTTCGGGAAAACCGGTGATCTGAGCGATCCGGTTTTCGGTCATTTCGTAACCGATGACGATATGACCTAACATGCGTCCCCGGGTCGTGGTTTCGAGTTTTTTCCGGTACGAGTATTCGTGGATCTTACCGATGTCGTGCAGGAAACCGCCGGCGAGCAGCAGGTCTGCGTTCACGGAAGGGTATACCGATGTTATGTCCGCGGCGAAACGCAGGATGTTTCGGGTGTGGACCGCCAGGCCGCCCAGATAAGCGTGGTGGGCCTTACGGGCGGCGGGCGCGAGTCGGAACGAGGTCATGAATATTTTGTCCTTAAGGAACAGGTCGATAAGCCGGGAAAGATGGGGGTTGGAGATCCGATGGAGCGCCGCCTGGATTTCCGTGAGGACCTTGTCGATATCTTCCTCGCATTGGGCGATGAAATCGGTGGGTTCGACTTCCGATTCGGGGAGTTTGCTGATGGCGTTGACCATGATCTCGACGCGTTCGTTATATTCGTTGACGTTGCCCTCGACAGATACGAAATCTCCGGTATCAACGGTCCGGAGGTCGGCGCCCAAGCTTTCCCAGGCGATACCGTCAATGCTGCCCGTCCGGTCCGTGAATTCGAGCATGGTGTAATAACCGCCGCCCTTTTTCTCTTTCTGGGTCTTGCGCGTGAGGAGGAACGTTTCTTTAACGGTTTGCCCGGGCTTTAACTCATTCACGAACTGGGATTTCATCGCGCCGGGGGCGGGTTATTTAGAAGAGGTCTCCAGGTGGAGGATCTTTTTCTTGATCAGGTCCAACTTCTCCCGCAGGGCGCTTTCCTCTTTTTTCTCGGCTTCCAGGGCGCTGTGCACCTCGTCGCGCTTCTGGATGCTCATGGATATGTCCTTGGTAAGTTTAGACTCTTCTTCCTTGAGCGCGCTGAGGCGCTTGAGCAGTTCCGCTTCGTTCGCCTTTAATTTTTCGATGGACTGGACCACGGGGTTCGCTTCGATCTCCTTCTTGCGGGCCGTATATTCCTCGGCCGCTTTCTGGAGGTTTTGCCGGGTATCATTGGTTTTCTTGGTCAGCTCATCGAGTGCTTTTTGAGCCTCGTGTTGCTCGTTCTTGAGGGATTCGATTTTAGGCTTGAAGACTTCTTCCTGGCGCTGGTTGATCTGCTCGACCATCTTGGACTCAAGGTTTTTACCCATGCTCATTATGATCAGGAAAGAGAGCAGGGCCAATACACCGCCCAGGACCAGAGGGATCGGGCTCGGCGTGCTGGAAACCTTGACTTCGGGGATGACTGGTTTGGCTTGGAAATAGAGGGCGCCAATCGATTTTGACCCGATATTAATGCTGAACCCGCCATTAAAAACTCCGGCGTTATTGCGGACGACGCTGGTGCCGGATTTTAATAGGTCCGACAAGTAGTTTTTCCCGACCAGGTTCGGATCGGATGAAGCGATCACGACGTTTTTGGTGTCGGTAAAGTGGATCGCTGAGATCTCCGGTTCGTCCTGGCGTACCTTGGAAATGATCTCACCCAGTGGCGCGTCGTCGCTGGCGACGACCGCGTCCACGACAAATGTGGCGTGGGCGATAGAATTGCCGAGGGTGGTGAAGCGCTTGGTTATCATTTCGTTCAGGGTCTCGGTGTTATTGGCGGCTTTCTGGGTGAATAGCTTCGGGCTCATGAAGGAAAAAACGGCTAAAATAATGATGAATATGACCGGGATAATGGCAAAGTTTATTCTCGACATTTAACCTCCTATGTTTACGGAAATCCTTAGCCCTCCGCCCAGATCAAAATAGGGGGCATAAGAAAAATCTACGTTCAGGGGTGAGACCTTGATCCCGAATCCGACGGTGATGCCGGTGAGGATATCCAGGCCGTTCCCGCCGGTGCGCATCGACGATAGCAGGGAATTGTAGGAAGCCCGCAGACAAAACAGGCGGTTTATTTCGTACCCGCCGCCCACACGAGCGCCAAAGTCAGCCAAAGCGGGTTTTACGAGGTCCAAACCGATCCAACCCGCTCGGAAATGCTTTACGGCGCTCAGATCCAATTCGTAAGGGAGCGCTTCGCGTTCGCTGATGAAGGGTTTGATGGTGGTACCGATATTCTTTAACGTCAGTCCGACCTGGAGGTCGTAATCAGGGAAATAATACATCCCGCCCAGGTCGGCGCCGGCGCCGATGCAGGACAGAGTGTCGATCCTTTCGTAAATAAGTTTAAGACTGAACCCCAAACCGATATCTTTAAAAAAGAGCCCCTTGCCGACCGCGAGGTCGATAAAATGGGTTCCGAATGATCCGTATTCGTTGCCCTGGCTGTCGGTTTTTTTCATGGACCCGCTGTAAAAATACCGGGCGCCAACCCCCAGCTGATTTCGCTCCAGGCCCAGATAACCAAAATGAGTTCCCGCAATATAATTCAGATAAGAAGCGGAATAAAACCCGCAGGTATCGTAAGCCAAACCCGCCGGATTATAATTGACGGAGTAGCCGTCGGCCGCGAGGGCGTAACCCATGCCAACCCTCTGGGCAACCGGATCGACTAGCAGGTATTCAAAACCGGTAACGGCGATCAGGAAAATGGTGATCATAAATCCTCCAATTAATATATTATATAAATATTGGTAAAAAAGTCAATATAAATATGATTACGGTGATGATATAAAAGACGATGACCGTGATTAAAATTTCCACGCATTGACTTTAATTATCAATTTACTATAATTCGGCGTGAAAGTCGACGTCAGCCTACCCAACACCAAGCTCGATTACCTGACCTACGATACCAACCTCAAACTGCAGGTCGGCGACCTGGTGTCGGTTCCCCTAAGGAATAAGATCCAGCACGGGATCGTGGTTCAAACCGGAACCCAGCGGGACGTCGGCTATCTCAAGTCGGTTAAGGAACTGGTCGCGACCGCCTTCATTTCACCGGCCCTCCTGAGTTTTTACCGATGGTTGGCCGAATATTATCTGGCCAGCCTCGGCGACGTATTACGGCTCGCCTTCCCACAGCAGATGTTGTTTAAAGGGACCGCCGGCCAACCAGAAGACCATCCGTCCCGGCCGGTGGCCGCGCTCGAGCTTACGTCGGATCAGAGCCAGGCCGTGAACCGTATCCGCCGAGCCCTCGACCGAGGTGATTTTAAGACTTTCATGATCTTCGGTATCACCGCGAGCGGAAAGACTGAAATTTATATCCGGTGTCTGCAGGAGATCATCCAGAAAGGCGGTCGGGGAATGGTTTTGGTTCCGGAAATTTCCATGACCTCGCTCCTGCTGGGCAGGTTCCGGGAACGGTTCGGCAGTGCGGCCGTGACCATCCATTCGGCCCTGACCGCGAAAGAGCGGCGGCAGGTGTGGTACGGCATCAAGAACGGCCAGTACCGGATCGTGATCGGGCCGCGCTCCGCGATCTTTCTGCCCATTCCGGATCTGAAGATGATCGTCGTCGACGAGGAACACGATCCTTCCTATAAGGAACACCAGCAAGCCCTGAAATATAACGCCCGGGACGCGGCGGTCATGAGAGGTAAGATCGAAAATTTCGTGGTTCTGCTGGGCAGCGCCACGCCCCAGGTCGAATCTTTTCACAACTCAAGCGTCGGTAAGTACGAACTGATCACGCTCAAGGAGCGGATCGACAACCGACCCCTGCCTGTGGCCGATATCGTCGACCTGAAAAATGAAAGCAAACGGATCATAACCGGTAAACTTGAAAAAGCCCTGACCGAATCCCTCTCGGCCGGCGGGCAGGCGATCATTTATCTAAACCGGCGGGGATTCGCGCCTTACATGATCTGTCCGAACTGCGGGTTCACCGCTTCCTGCCCGTTCTGCAAGCTACCCCTGGTTTACCATAAACCCGGCAAGGATCCGCCATACCTCGCCTGCCACGTATGCGATCATAAAGCCAGATTTTTTACGACCTGCCCGAAATGCGGAAGGGCTACATTGCTCTATCACGGCGCCGGCACCCAGCGGGTTGAAGAATTGCTGAAAAAGATCGTCGAGCGCCTCCCCTCCGAAGCCGCCGCGGTAAAGGAAGGTTTGGTGATCCGTCTGGACCGCGACTCGGCCCGCAAGCGGGGAGAAGCGGAAAGGATCTTTGAAAGCTTCGCGTCCGGTGCGGCCAAAATCCTGCTCGGTACCCAGCTGGTCACCAAAGGCCTGGATTTTCCATCCGTGACCCTGGTCGGCATCATCAACGCGGATATTATTTTCAACCTGCCGGATTTCCGAAGCGGAGAGCGGACCTTCCAGGTCCTGACCCAGGTCGCGGGCCGTTCCGGCCGTGGGGAAACTAAAGGACGGGTCCTGATCCAAACTTATCATCCCGAGCAGTATTCCATAATTTTTAGCCGACTTCAAAATTATCCCGAATTTTATAAAGAGGAGATCGAAATGCGCCGGGAACTCTGCCTGCCGCCTTTTACCCGGCTCGTTCTGCTCCGGTTCAGCGGCAAGAGCGAGGTCACGGTCCGGCAGGAGGCGCAGCGGGTATTCGGGATCGTAAACCGCTTACGCGGGGTCAAGGCCTTCGGCCCGAATCCGTCTTTCTATTACAAGGTACGCCGGAATTACCGTTTCTACATTCTGCTTAAAACCGGTTTGGATTTTCCGCGGTCGCGTCTTTCTTTTCTTAAGGAGATCCGGTCGAAGTCGGTTAAATTCGAAGTCGACGTCGACCCGATGGAAGTGTTCTAAAGATAATTAAATAGGGAAAGCCGGGGAATTACCTGAACCGCAGATGCGAAGAATTTGAAAGAAATTTCATCGAACCATTACGAATTTGCCGGTTGTTCTCTGGATTGGGGTTTCCAGGCAGAAAAAATAAACGCCCGCGTTTAAATATTCGGGACCTTTAATCCTATGTTCACCGGCATGCATTTGTCCGTCGAACAATCGGACGTATAGCCGTCCTGTGGCATCGTAGATCTTTAACGAGACGTTCGCGGCTGTATTCAGGGCGATAGAGAATTCCACTCGACCCCGGACCGGATTGTTCATGATTTGGCACCAGTTAGCGGTCGGAATGGACTTCCGTTCTACTGAGCCGCCCAGATACCCGAGCTTGACGAGCCACCCGTCAGAATAGCCGGCGCCGAAAGACATCGTGGAGCCGGTAACGAGATATCCGTTATCCGAAGTCGTAATGAGCGATTGGCTTTCGTCGTCCGCCGAGCTGCCCAGGGTTTTGGTCCAAAGCGTGTCGCCCAGGGAATCGGTCTTTAAAACCCAGAAATCCTCCCCGCCGTTGCCGAAGGAGTAAGTTATCCCGCCGACGATAAATCCGTGGTCCGGCGTGGGTTCGACGGAAAAACCCGCGTCGATATCGAAGCCGCCGTACGCTTTCGTCCACATCACATTACCCAGCGAATCGGTTCGGATCAACGAGAGATCGATGCTCAAGGTCTCCGCGAGCAGGGTCCATCCGGTTATGATATACCCGCCGTCGGTTAATTCCCGGGCCGCGAAGAAATTGTCATAAAAACCGTTGGATATCAATTTCGTCCAGATCGTGTCGCCCAACGCATTGAATTTCAACAGCCAGCCGTCCATACCGTGCAGGCTTGACGAACAGTTATACCCGGCGACGATAAAACACGAATCCCGTGTGGTCTGGACCGAATTCCCGCTCTCTTCATAGCTGCCGCCGAGGGTTTTGGCGAATTGCCAGTCACCGAGGGTGTCGACCTTGATCAGCCATAAGTCAGTTGAGCCGTTGCCGAAGGATTCCGTGTATCCGGTGGTGATAAAACCGCGATCCGGCGTTTCATCGACCGATACGCAGAGGTCCGTGGTGTCGCCCCCGAATCTCCGGATCCAAGCGGTGTCGCCCTGGCCGTCGGTCTTTATCAGCAGGACATCGTAATTATTTGAGTTATAGGGGACGGTATATCCGGTTATGATATACCCGCCATTTGTTATCGGCTTCACGTCGTACCCAACGTTCACCGTGTTGTTTAAGCCGTAAGTCCGGGTCCAAAGCGTATCCCCGTTCAAATCGACTTTCAAGAGCCAGGTCTTATAACTGAAAGAGGTATAACGCATGCCGGAAACGATATACGCGGAGTCCGGCGTCTCTGCGGCCGATAAAAAATAATCGTAGCCCGGGGTCCCGTAAAGCCTGGTCCACAGCGTGTCCGGAGCCTGGCCGTAAAGGCCGGCGGCGATAAAAATGCCCGCGACTAGAAATTTCCTGGTTTTATTGAAGGTCCAGCGGGATTTGGTTCTCGTTGAACGGCGCAGATACATGGAGCTATTATATAACGAAAAAATCCCGAGTCAAGGGGACCCTGCAAACGTATACACCCATCCTTTCCAGTGTTGGCGGGATCTCGAAAGATTACTTTAAATAATCGGCCTCCCTGGCTATATTAGAAAGTTATCGATGCTTTCCAGAATCAAGTGTATAGTTTTGATGCAGTATCTGACGTAATTACGGATGTTCACATCATTCAAACCAGGCAGGTTGGTTTTTGTGTATGGTTTTGATTTAACGGATCAGAGAATTATACAGGATCTGAAGGTCGGTCAGGATCGACCGGTTCTTCAAGTAGTAGAGATTGAAATAATCCTTTTCGTCATGGTTTAAAGGTTTTTTACGATCTCTGGTTTTGATCTGGACCAGCCCGGTCATCCCCGGTTTGTAGAAAGGCCGGCGTCCCGAGGCTTCCGCTTCGGCCAGGTCCGAACCCACGATGCTGATCGTACCGTTAAGAACAGAAAAGAAAAGGGGCAAATCTTTAAGGAACGGAATACCGCCGGCGAAGCGCGGGACCTTTCTCCCCCGACCGTTTTCCGAAAGGATCGTCCGGCTGACGAACCGACCGCCGAACAGGAAATTGATCAGGAGAAGGGGAAAGGTGAGGATAACGGCCAGAAAGGCCAGGATGAAATCGAACAGGCGCTTGACCATGTAATCGATGGGATCGTAGGCGCCGACGAAATCGATCAAGGGTACGGAATCGATCTCCTCGACCGCGGATTTGGCGACGATGTACTCGAGTTGATGGGGGACGATCCGGAAGCTGACCCCGCTCTGGCGTGCGTTGGCGATCGTCTCCAGGATCTGTTCGTTCGAGATGCGGTCGCTGGAAAATATGACATCGCTGACGTTTTCGACCCGGATCACCTCGCGGATGTTTTCGATCGAGGCCAGGACTTCGGTACCGTCGACTTCTTTGCCGACATTCTTTTCGTCAAAATCCACGAAACCGCAGATCTCGAACGGCAGATCCGGCCGCTTGCGGAGTTTTTTAAGGATCCGCAGTCCTTCCTTACCCGAACCGACAATGATCGCCCGGCGCAGCTTGGACAGGGGATGCTTGACAGCGTAGGGGCCGAATACGCGGTAAAAAACGCGCCATATGCCGAGGCCAAGAACGATCAAGCCGAATGAGATCAGGATTACGACCCGCGAGTAGGCAAACTGCTTGAAAAAATATGTAAAAGTGGCGTTCACGAGCAAACCCAAGAGGGCTCCGCTGATCAACGGCTTCAGATGGTATTTACCTTTCGGTGCGTAGGCGCCCGACAGGTACAGGGAGGTAAGCCAGACTATTGAATAGACCGGGAATATCATCCGAAAGCGGCTGAGTTGGTAAAAGGGGAGCCAGAGTTTGATACCCAAAAAGATGGCGGTCATGATGAGCGCCAGGTCCAAGAGCGGGGCGGCGATGGTTTTGAAAAGCCGGGCGATGTAGGCGAACCAGGCCCGGATCACGATCCCGACCGTGATGAGGAGTTTGACCAGAACCGAATACCGGGTCGGAAAATGCTTGTTGATGAAGATCAACATCGCGGAGTAGAAATTGGCGATATGTGACAACTCGCTCCGCTTCGAACTTTCGCCCTTGTAATGGATGGCTTTGGTCCGCGGCGTGTAAAATATCTGCCAGCCCGCTTTTTTGATCCGGTAGCACAGGTCGATGTCTTCGCCGTACATGAAATAGTCTTCGTCGAAGTACTGCACAGCGGCGATCGCTTCCTTACGGAACATCATCAGCGAACCGGAAAGGACGTCGATCTCGCTTTCGCGGTCCGGCTTTAAATAGGTCAGATTGTAGCGTCCGAAGACCGGGCTGCGCGGAAAGATCCGGCTCAGGCCGATGATGCGCGTGAAAGCGACCCAGGGCGTGGGCAGGCTGCGGCGGCTCGCGGTCTGGAATGAACCGTCGGGGTTGATGAGCATGCAGCCGACCGCGCCGGCTTTGGGCCGGGATTCAAGGAAACGGGTCAATTCGACGAGCGTGTCCTCCTGGATCAGGGTGTCCGGGTTAAGCAACAGAATATATCGGCCCTGGCACAAGCGGAGGGCCTGGTTATTAGCCTTGGAGAAACCGAGGTTTTTGTGATTTTCCAGGAGCCGGACCTGCGGGAATTTTTTCTTGAGCATGGTCGGGCTGCCATCGACCGAAGCGTTGTCGACGACGAAGATTTCGATCTTCAGATCGCGGCGCGCTCGCTCGATCGCCATCAGGCACTGTTCCAGGAAATACTTGACGTTGTAGTTGACGATGACGATCGAAAGGTCCATTTAGGCGATTAAATTTTAACCTGGACGCCCTTTAAATGTCGGTTCAAAAATTCCCAGATGAAATATAGGCGTTTCTCGCGTCGGCGGGGCGTGCCGTGGCGCGAGAGCTCGTGGCTTTCGGCCGGGAAGCGGACCATCTCCACATCGCGCTTTAAGGTTTTGAGCGTTATATACAGCTCTTCCGCCTGACTGATCGGGCAGCGGTGATCCTGCTCGCTGTGGAGGATGAGCAGCGGGGTCTTCATGTTCCGGGCGTATTTGATAGGGGACATGTCCCAGTAGAATCGGAAATTGTTTTTTTCATGCCAGTGGCCCTTGAACTCGCGGCCCAGGGTATAGCCGAAATCCGTGGAGATGAAAGAAAGCATGTTGACCACGCTCCGCATCGTGACCGCAGCCCGGAAGATGTTTGTATGGCCGATAAGCCAGTTGGTCATGAACCCGCCGTAACTGCCGCCCATCACCGCCATCTTTTTAGCGTTCAGGTACTTCCGGGTGGTGGTCAGCAGTTTGACGGCCTTCAGGATATCAACCGAATCCGGAATGCCCCATCGGAGGTGCAGCGCTTTCGCGAATTTTTCGGAATACCCCATGCTGCCGTGCGGATTGGTATAAAGGACCGCGATGCCGTTCGCGGCCAGCAGCTGGAATTCATGGAAGAACGAATAACCGTAAGCGGTGTGGGGACCGCCGTGGATCTGGACCGCCAGGGGATATTTCTTGTTTTTTTGAAAACCGGGGGGGTTTAAAAGCCAACCCTGAACCCGGTCGTTGTTATCTCCGTTAAACCAAAATTCCTCCGGCTGGGCTATCCCCCGTCGGGACAGCAGGTCCCGGTTAAGGTCGGTTATCCGCTTCCGCTTGCCGCCGGCGGTCAGGAAAAGATCGCCGGGATTAGTCGGCGTGCTTATGGCCAGGACGAAAGTGTTTTGACCGTCGAAGTCGTAGGCGTAGATCCGTTCCTTGTCGCCCGAGACCTTGGCGGCCTTCCGGGTGGCGATCTCGACCCGGTAGATCACGGCGGCGCCTTTCTCCGTAACCGGGAAAAAGATGTTCGCGCCTTGCCGGTCGTACTTAAGCATGCCGTGACCGTGGGAACCGAGGTCGTCGATCACCTGATCGCCGACGCAGAGCTCGTATTTGCCGGTTAAATTCACGGCTTTGCCGCCACCCAACGGGACCGACCAGATGTTATCATATCGGATGCTGAAGTCGTCGGGCCTTTCACAAGCGATATAAGCGACCGACCGTCCGTCGGGCGAAAAAGCCGGACGGCCCTTGGGTCCGTCGGGCGTCAGGATACGGGTTTCGTTACGTCCATCTAGACCGCTGACGAACAGGTCCAAATACATCGGCTTGCCGTATGGATCCTTTTGCCGGTTCGAAATATATGCGATCTTCCGACCGTCCCGGGATATTGCCGGGTCGGCGTCGCCGTTTGGACCGAAGGTGATTTGCCGCATCTCGCCGGAACGGGCGTTGATCTTCCAAATGTGCGGCCGCTCCAAGGGCAGCATGCCTAAGTTATCGAGTTTATATACCGGTTTCGTGATGCGGTAATAAAGCGGCGGCTTGTCTTTGTCCGGCTGCTGGGTCGGATCGACCTTCTTTTCCGTGAATTCACAGATCAGTCCTTTCGTATCCGGGGTCCAGAGGTAGTTCCCGAACGAGCCTTCGGTGTCGGTTATCGGATAAGCCTCGCCGCCGTCGGCCGGTATCGCCCAGATGTTGGTCTTTTCTTTTTCGGTCATCAGGAAGGCGATCGATTTACCATCCGGCGCCCATTTCGGAAGGGACAGGCTCTTTTTACCACGAATAAAATGACGGATCTTTCCGTTTAGATCCGCGACATACAGGTTGGTGTAATATTTGTTGTCCTCTTTATCCATCCATTCCACGGTATAGGCGATCTTTTTTCCGTCCGGGGAAAGGGCGGCGCTGCGTAAATACTTAATTTTATATAAATCGTCGATTTTTATGCTGGTTTTTGGCATTCCGGCTCCTTTGATAACATCACGACATATATAATAACAAATAAAGCGGTTTTGTCAATATTGTCTCCCCGATATTAAACTAAAGAAACGCGGAAAACATTGACCGGGCATGGATTTCTCATATAATAATGAATACCGGGTGTTACATAATGGCCCGGCCCGTCGTCATAAGGTCAAAAGGAGGCTTACGATGGACATAACCGGAATCTTCGCAATATTAATCGTGATCGGAGGTCCCATGGCGATCGCGATCACGGCCATAATTTCCGAGCACCGGGCTAAGCAGAGAAAGTACGAGGCGATGGTCAAGGCGGTCGAACTCGGCCGCACCCCGGAGGAAGTCAAAATGATGTTCGAAGAGGAAAAAGAAAAGAACGGGAAAGACGTGAATTCAAGGCTTCGGAGGGGGATCATCTTGATCGGTATCGCCCTCGGTTTGGCGGCAATGGCCCTGGTCGTCGACCGGTCATTCGTGATCGGCGGGGTGAGCGGCCATTTCACGTTCGGCGCGTCGGTATTCCTGCTTTTTCTCGGGCTGGCTTTCATCGTCATCTGGCTGATCGGTAAACCCAAGGCCAAATAATAGTGGATTCGTACTCGAACGACGTTGCCACCCTGGTCACTTACGCCCGGGATGGTGATGAGCAGGCGATATCCCGCCTCATCACCATCCATAAGGGCTTGATATATACGATCGTGATCCGTATGGTTACCAATTCGGATACGGCCCGAGACCTTACCCATGATATCTTTATTCGGGCGTTCCGTAAGATCCGGGATCTAAGAACACCGGGGCTTTTCCGGCCCTGGCTGTGCGCGATCGCGCGCCGCATTGTTCTCGATCATTTCCGGGCCGAAAAGCGGAAACGGACGGTTTCTCTCGAGGAGATCGGTGAAATCGGGGTCGAACCGGATCACGCCGCGGTTCGGAGAAGGATGATCATCCAGGACGCTTTAGCCCGGCTTAACCCCCGGGACCGGCTTTTACTCGTCCTCGCGTATTATCAGGGTTTCACTTACGCCGAGGTCGCACTAACCATGAAAATACCGGAGTCGAACGTGCGAATATATGCCCAGCGCGCCCGAGACCGGCTGAGAAAATTGTTGAAAGGACGTGAACATGAACTCTTGTCCTGAATCGGAAAAGATTCAAGCTTTGCGCTCCGGATCGCTTAGCGCCGAGGAGGCGCGGCTCATGCAAAGCCATATCGCGACCTGCCCGGCCTGCCGGCAGGAACTGGAAGTCGAAACTGCGATCGATCGGGAACTGGCCTTAGATATCCACGCACCGAAAATCGAGGATTCAGTTCTCCGGGGATTGAAAATTCTGGGACTGGCCGAAGCGGAGGACCGCGGTCATGATTTTTATAAATATCTCCTCTACGCCGTGCTCATCGTGGTCTTTGGTTTCCTGATCATGCCTTATCTTTTACATTTACCGCCATTGCGGATCGGCCAGTTGTTCTCACCCGACCGGCTCCGCCCGCTGTTTAGCGTATTCCGATCGAACCTGCCCGTCACGATCGGCATCGGCTTCGCGCTCCTCAGCGTCAGTTTATTATTTTCTTTTCCGCAGTTGAGAAAGGTGTTTGAACTGTAAAATATCAGCGGACGTAACTGCCCGCGTTGATATCGATCGTCGAACCCGTGGCATGGTCCATCATCCCGCTCGCCATTAAGACGATCGTCGGTACAATGTCTTCCGGGCCGGTCAGTTTATTCAGAGCCATTTCCCGGATCAACGAAATTTCACCGTGTTCCCGGATATATTCCGCGGTCATCGCCGTCCGCACGTAACCGGGCGCGATGACGAACGACACGATATTGTCCTTGCCAAAGGCGCGGGCGACGGTTTTACTCATCGCGACCATCCCGGCCTTGGCTGCGGCGTAGGCCAGAAAGTCCTTGGTATCGCCCCGCAAAGCCGCGCGGGAGGCGATATTGATGATGCAGCCGCCCCCGGTCTTCCGGAAATGACGGATCGCGGCGCGGCTGAGAACCGCGGCCGAGGTCAGGTTGACCGCCATGGTCTGATCCCAATCGGCGAGCCATGCTTCGGTGCTCTTACGCAGCGGCGATGCGTGATAAAAACCGGCATTGTTTACGAGGACATGGATCCGGCCGTAAGCGGCAAGGACGCTTTGGAACAATCCTTCCGCGTTCTTCGGTTCGGCAAGGTCCGCGAAAAAAGGCCGCGAACCGTTGCCAATGGTAAGGGCCAGTCGCACCGCTTTTTTTAGTTGTTTATGACCATGCACCGCGATCGTGGCTCCGCATTGGGCCAAGCCGCGTGCCGTCGACGCGCCGATCCCGCCCGTGGCGCCGGTGACAAGGATAATTTTTCCCTTAAGATCGATCTTCATCGGTTTGAGTTTCATAGGTTATGATATGAAAATATCCGACGGTGTCAATAAAAAAAGCAGCCGGCATAAGCCGGCTGCTTTTTCGAGATTCTGAATTATCG
>Ga0315279_10007390_pt1 | contig 13597 bp, 10 predicted proteins | sample YL17G06_20_MG_FD_203694 | JGI IMG/M metagenome (GOLD analysis project Ga0315279, IMG submission 203694) | Sediment microbial communities from Yellowstone Lake, YNP, Wyoming, USA - YL17G06_20 | ecosystem: Environmental > Aquatic > Freshwater > Lake > Sediment | place: USA: Wyoming | collected... | reverse complement strand
TGTCTTCAATCGTTTCATGCCAATCGGGGAAGGCTTTGAGACCCATGGCAAATAGTTGTTTGAGTCCTTCTCGGTCTACTTTGTTGGTGTGGTCAACATAATCTGGTGCTATAAACTCGTCAAAATCCAAGTTTCGCCTATTGTAGGCTTCAATCCACCTACGAACAATTGCCTTATTCTCTTCCAATGACATAGAACATCAACTCTCCTTTATTCTCTTTTTCAGAATTTAATGGTTGTTGTCTTCGTGTGGAGAATAGAATATTAAGAATTAATGCGTTCAAGTTTTACTTCTTTTGCAGGCTCTGCTTCAGGTTCTGAGCAAACTCTTCTGCCTGTCTGAGGTCTTCAGCATTAGGTCTACCCTTGTTTATTCCCCCAAATAGTTTATTGAAACTATTTGTGTTAAAACCTGCACAACTAAATTCGTCAACAATCATGTAACCTTTAGATTGCAGTTTTTCTCTAAGTGACGAGTGATTTTTGGCAACATATCTAGTAAACTCCGTTTTGTCCAGTTCCATGAACTTCATAGGAACTCCACAGGTTGAGAAGATAAATGCTTTCTTGTTGGTTACTTGTGGTAGTTCATCGGCAAGGTCAAGCAGAACTTTATGGTGTTTATCACTGTATATTCCTGAACCAAAACCTATTAGACTATACTCTTGAAGCTCTTGAGGGTTTATTTGCTGTGGCGTTTTTATTTGTGCATCAAGAACTTTTGCGAAGACGTTAGCGATTTTCTCAGTATTCTTGTGATGATATGAAAACAAAATCAGTAGAGATTTCATTGGTAACACAACATTCTCTTATTTTTTGTTGGGAGTGACTATTTGAAGTTTTAGCTAAACAAATAGTTATGTTTGAAAACGCGCGCGGAATGGTCAGAGCATGCAGGTTAAACTGCACTTTTCTGCCACGCTAAACGTTCACGAAGCGCGCGCCAGTCATGGACTCGAACCCATTTGGGTATGAGTCCGGTCCGACCCAGTCTTTCTAGGTAAGTCTACACATTTAGGGGAAGCAATAATCGATCCTTCTCTTGTGCTGCCAATTGTCAGTATAGTTTCTCTACTGCAAAAAACTAAGTATTCACTAGTCTGGATACTGGAAGTTATCAGCAATTGGCTAAACGAACAAAGTTATTCATTCAGCATTGCAGATGTAGAGATGGCTTTGTTTATGCTGGGAGAATAATCAAATCAATCTGAGAATAAGGGCGCACGCAAGGCCACGCTATCGGACAACATATAAACCGCCTGTTGCTTCAAAGATTCTTAGTGATGAGGTCTTTACACGCGAATGTTTGACATGAACACAGCTCTGATTCAATTAGCCAGCAAGAGACCAGTCTTCCATTCAGAAGCTGATTTTCAACATGCATTGGCTTGGCAAATACATCATGAATGGCCCGAATGCTCAATGCGCTTGGAATTCAAGCCTCCGAATTCTAAAGAACGTGTTTATTTGGATATTTGGGCAGCTGACAAAGAGACAGTTTTGGCAATCGAGCTCAAATACAAGACTCGAGGACTTGAGGTGGCAATTGGGGGCGAGAGTTTTCATCTTTTGGACCAGAGTGCACAAGACTTAGCAAGATATGACTTCCTAAAGGACCTTCAGAGACTTGAAAGGGTTCTTTCTACTAACAAAGTCATCGCTTACGCAGTTTTTCTCACCAATGACAGTGCTTACTGGAAAGACCCAGCGAGCAGCCGGACAGTCGACGCAAGTTTTAGGATTAATCAGGGAAGGAGTGCAACTGGAGAGCTGAGTTGGGGAACAGCGGCCTCAAAAGGTACAACTCATGGAAGAGAAGAATCCATCCTGATCAGGGGCGACTACAGTTTCGATTGGCAAAACTATTCTCGTGTTTCCAATACATCGTATGGCACGCTCAAATATCTGCTTGTCAGAATTGGCAGCGTTTAAGCGCGCGCGCAAGTAACCAGATTCCCTCAACACGAGAGTCATCAACCGAAAAGTAACAGCCTCGCGAAACAAAGTCATCAACCGAAGAGGGTGATAGAGTCGATTTGACGATCTTTTATATCGAACCAACGTATTAGCTAAGGAGTGAGGTGGTAGTTTGACCTCAACTTTAGGATTAGCCACCTCTAAGAAATAGACTCCAAGAGAGTCTTTGGCACAGAGGCAGGATTTGTGTGCGGTATGGCAAGGGCACATGAAAATGATGTGCACTTTTGAGGTGGCCTGCCTCACAATACATTAACAGATTTTGATGCTATCACCTGACTGTTAACAGGGAGAAGTTTCACCCGTCAAGTTACCAGAATGTCGGAGCAAAAGCCTTATATGATAATATGATATTATACTATCATAGTGATACATAATGATATTCGGCAGCGCGAAGAAGATAATAAGCTTCACTCTTTCCGAAGGAAACATCGAGAAGATAGAGAAGACATCAAAGGCGCTGGGAATGAATCGCAGCGAGCTAATTGAGTTGATGTTGGAAAAAGGCTTCACCTTTTCAGATGAAGTCGAGAGCACATTGAGCAGTATTTCGAAGTTGCAGAAGGAAGCCAAAGAGAAAATCGAGAACAGGAGAATAAAGATTTGTTGAGCGACGTCTGGCAAATTCTGAGAGCGAGCTTTAACAAGAGACTCTGTGTATACTATGCAGTTGTCACTTTTTTCACGATGTTTGGATCCATCCCCATAGTTCCATTTAAACTCCTTTTCTTAGCGGCACTCGTTCCGACAGCTAGTTTGTTTCTTATGATCTTGGGCAGAAACTTCCTCTATCCAACCTTCAAATTCATTCGATTATCAATGAAAGCACCAAAGCTCCCCGTGCCCAATGAATTGAAGCAGCTCGCAAAGAGAATGAATACGCCGCTTGAGGAAATAAAAATCATCAATATTAAAGAGAAAAACGCGTTTGCTACGCGCAAGGGTATAGTATTCACAAAGGGACTATTGGATACGTTGAATCAGGGTGAGATCATGTCAGTCGCAGCGCATGAACTGGCCCACATGAGGGGAAAGCACGTAGCTTACAAATTCTTCGCTACGATGGGGGTGATGACTGTGCTTATGATCGAATGGCTAAGATTTACCTCGCCAATTCTTTTGAACGAAACAATTACTCAACTTGTTCTGCAAACAATGATAGACGTTGCATTGCTGGCATTCTTATTCGTAGCAATGATACCTCTGAACTGGATCGCGGAACTCAGGGCAGACAAAGCCGCCGTCAAGTTCGAAGGAAAAGAGAACATGCGATCAGCCCTACGCAAGTTGACAAAACCAGGAGAGCATGACCAACCTTGCGAAACACATCCATCGATTAAACAAAGGATCAAGCATATTGAAGAAATGAAAATTTAGCCAGATCAATCCGTCATGCATACCCAATAAAGATAAACCGATTCCGATAAGAATGCCTGGAGCGCGCGCAAATCATTTTTGAGACTTTTGGATAATTCTTCAGCTGCCATGTTCCAGGATATTATATGAGATACTCCTTTGAGAGGTGTGTCCAAATAAGACCCTTCGGATTGCGCGGTTGGCTGTCGCGAGAGGTGGACTTGAACCCGTTTGGGCTTGAGTCCGGTGCCTGAGACACGCTCATATTCTTAGCGGATTTCCTTAATTCTAATAACCTTGAAGTTCTCTAGTGGAGAAGCGAAATGTTGGTGTCTTCGGTGGTCAAGCTAAAACAACATTTTATTGATGATTTGCGACATTTCAAGAACAAGAATTCTGAAGAATGGGAAACCAAATACAGAAAAGCCACCCACAGAGTCTTGTCTTCTGTCTTCTTCTACGTTTCCGGAAAAACATGTTTCGATAGGAAAAACAATTTGATGGCTGCAATAGCATTTTATTACTCTTTATATCATATGAGTAAGGCATTGCTATTTCTATTGCCCACTTATTCCGTGGATGCTTTGAGGGAAGTGAATCATTCAAAGCTGTTGAAATTGATGAAAGCTGAATTCGTTAATAAAAAACTGTTGAACGAGGATTTTGTGGTCGAAATGGACTATCTCAAAGAGGTACGAGAAAAAGCAAACTATTCAATGGGGTCATGGTTTTCCCTCAATGAAATCTTGGAGAAAGAAGAACTAAAAGTGAAAGCGTGTTTGAGTGAGGCTATATCTTTGCTTAAGGAAATTGTGGGCGATGATGTCTCAAACATCATGTCACTAATAGGCGATGGAATTGGCGATGATTGGATGGACAGTTACATATCTAAAGAAGAAGAACGTGCTGTGGTGGATTTCTTTCTGGAAAACCAGCTGACTACTTAACTTAACACTGCAGTAATCCCTGGTGGTTCCTAAGAAATATGGATACTGGACCCGACTGAAAACTAGTGTTCCAAAAGGGTTCTGAACCCATCTGGGTTCAGGGACGGGCAGCCCCATCTGCGCTAAGAGTGGTGGAACTTGACCCCATTTGGAGCTAAGTCCGGTAGAAGCCCGAGCCGCTATCAGTTCAGGTCTAAAAGGATTCACAAAACAGACATTACCTATCGCTGTTTTTATGCTCCGATTTCCTAAAATAAGATAATAGGAAATGTGCCATGCGCAAGAGATCACTGCGCTCTGAGTATTCTTGCTTTATAACAAGGTCGAGGTGAATTATGGGAGAACACGCACATTCTTCACGTCTCAAAAATTTCAATCAAGTTGCGTACAGCTAGTGCCTTGGAAGAAGTTTCATTGAACCTGTAATATCGGGTTCGTTTGCCAAACTCGCCATGGAACGTGCTCTTCTGATTCGTTTGATTCAGCCATGATGCCACATGTTCTATGATAGAACAATGTTTCACAGGTTTTATCTACATGGAAAACACAATTGGATCGGGGATTACTAATTGTCGAAAAGAACACTCGATAGAAATAAGGAGAGATCGATCAATCTAAAATTGATAACCATAATTACAGCGTGCTTACTAGTTACAAGCATATTCACCGTAATTCCAGTATTGTCAACGCAACCGCCAATCGACACAAGCACTTACTACGTTGGTACGATAGGTCAACCCGCAAGGATGGACCCGGCTCGTGCCTACGACACAGCGAGCGGTGAGTTGATACAGAACGTCGCTCAGACGCTCATATGGTGGAATGACAAGCATCCAATCAGCTTCACCCCTGGTGTTGGATACAACTTGACCCTTGCAGACTACGCTAACCTCGACAGCTACACGCCAGTATTGGCGACGGCGTTGCCGACGATTACCATGAACTACACGGCAGGCCATCTTGACACGGGTGAATACTACACGTTCACAGTCAACACCGCAGCCACGTTCCAACCGTGGACCGCGGGCAACGGCAGCATCATTCCTTCACGCCACCTTACAGCGTACGACGTTGTCTACTCGTTCCAAAGACAAATGGTCTACGACTCATACTACGCACCAACATGGATGTGGTTCGGCCCTGCTTTCACAGGAGCCGCGACGGCGGGACTTACCACTGCCGTCGGCGGACCGTTCCCATGCTACAGTAACGGCACATTCAAACACACAGCAGACTCAGCCGCAGCGACAGCCCTGATTCAGGGATGGGTCTATGCAGGGCCCGGTCCTAACGACGTGAGCTTCCACTTCCAGAACCCATGGGCTCCAGGCGTGCTCAACCAGATTTTCGCACAAACCTGGGGAAGCATCGTCGAGCCTGAATGGGTCATGGAACACGGTGGATGGAACGGCCAATTCCCAATTGGTGCATCGGACAGCAACATGGCTACAGACTGGACTAACCTGTGGCACTGGAAACCAACAGTCACGCGTAGCGAAATCGATGCATGGAAAGACCCTGCAATCTACGGTGCAGTTGGAGGCTCGAAGTTTCCGAGCAGTGCTAAGCACGTGAACGAGATCATGGGCACAGGCCCATACCTGTTCACGGCATGGGACCAGACCAACAAGATCTGGAGAATCGACGCATGGAACGCGCTAAACGCGATTGACCACTCATCATACTGGGGTGGATGGAGTGGAAGCCACGTAACGACCGTTATAGAGAAAGGTGTTGATTCGTGGCCGACGAGGAAGGTGTTGTTCCTCGAAGGTGAATTCGACGATTGCTACGTTCCGAGAGCCAACATGTTTGACCTCCTAACGACGGATGCCTATCACCCTGCTCCAGGAATCAACTTGGTCTACAACATTGCTCAATTAAGCAACGACATGATTTTCTTCTGCATGAACGTCTCGGCAGCAAGTTCCTACCAATCCTACGTAGGCTACCCCCACCAGACGGCAGCGGAACCGCTGTTCTTCGCCAACGAGCACATAAGAAGAGCCTTCGCATGGGCGCTCAACTACACACAGTACATCTCGCAAGCGTACTTCGGCGAAGGACTGCAGCAAGCCTCATGGTGGGTAGACGGATTAAGCCCAGCTTCCTACAAGAACACAGCACTGACTCTGCGCAACCTTGACTACACTCAAATGCAGAACGAACTGAACCAGGCGATCGTTGACGGCTTCAACGTCAGCCAGTATGGGTTCGAAACAACCTTGGTCTACGACATTGGCAACGACCAGAGAATGATCGCGATGCAGTTGATTGCGTCGGCCTTCCAGAGCCTCAACGGAAAGTACAAGTGTAACGTTATAGGCTTAGACTGGCCGGTGTTCCTGGACGCGATGAACTCGATGGGCATGCCTGTCTTCTGTTCGGGCTGGTCGGCAGATTTCGCTGATCCACACGACTTCGCACAGCCGTACATGCAGTCCACAGGGAACTTCCCAATATCGCAAGGACCTCCGTTCCCAGCTGACCAGGCAACGATCGATGCAGAAATCAACGCGGCAGTAATCGAGCCAAACTTCACTCAACGTGGAATAGACTACAGAGACCTGCAACAAAGGTTCTACGACGACGTGATAACCCTGCCGCTGGTTCAACCCGTGGGCAGAAGGTTCGCAAGAGATTGGGTTCAAGGCTGGTACTATAACGCTCTGTTCCCAGGACTCTACGCATACGACATATACAAGTCTGTAGTTGCAACGCAGAACGTGGACATAAAAGTAGTCAGCATCGTACCGACGACGCCGCTGGATCCGATAGTGGCTTTGCGTTTCCGTCCTAGCTGGGTTTTCAACGTTACATTGATGAGAGAGAACGATGCCAGCGGTATCACCAATCTGTGGGTAGCTGTGGCTTTGAAGTTGACCAATCAGTCAAACCTGTATTACTGCTATCCCAACGGCACCTACTGCGTACTGGCCCCGGGAATGAGTATGTCCGTGGAACTGACGTGGGACAAGTCATACCCGATTACTCGCGGCAACTGGAGCATCAGTGCTGAGGCATATCCCATGAATAGCAATGCAGTCGACAATGACCTGAGCGATCAGACAATATCCGACGGCATGGTTCAACTCGTTGGATACGGTAAGGGAGAATTGTCATATATCCCGGAAGACCTAAATCAAGACGGAATTGTCAGCGTTTTTCCCGACGCTATACTGTTAGCGAATTATTTTGGAACCACTGGCCCGCCTGGCTGGATTCAACAAGACCTAATGCCTGACGGAGTTGTCGACATGTTTGATTTTTGGATGCTAGACAGAAGAATTGGTTGGACATTCGACCACCCAACTAACCCAACAGCAGAACCTTGGTCTCTCAGTGTTCATTATAGTCAAACGAACTTTACCGTGGAAGTCTACAGCAACTACATCGTGTACTCGAAATACAGCTTTGACATAAATCTGAAACAATTGGAGTTCAATGTCACGACAGACGTTGATGCTTTCTGCAACGTAACAATCCCAAAGGTGTTGATGTCTGGTAACTTTACTGTCTATCTGGACGACGTGCCGAAGTCGGTGACGGTAACAGAAAATGCCACACACTACTCTTTGTACTTTGAATCTGCCGAGCTTTCTCACAAAGTAAAAGTTACGTCCACTCAAGCGGGTCTTTTGGGCGACGTGAACGGTGACGGATGGGTAGACATCTATGACGCCATAATACTGGCAGGGGCTTACAATTCGGTTCCTGGAAGTCCAACCTGGAACCCTAACGCAGACATCAACAACGACGGCATTGTGGACATCTACGACGCCATAATCCTAGCAAATCATTACGGCCAACACTACCCATAGTCTTTTTCTTTGCTTCTTCCTACTTCTACAATCTGTGGAAAAATGAGAACAGCAGGTCGAGCGCGCGCTAAGGATTGACGAAAAGAGAGAAGAAGCACTCTCAGTTCACGAAAGTCAGTTGCCGAGTGCATATCGTCTGTGTGATTCTAGGTTCCGATGTGACTTGTCAGAATTATCGCGTCAAAGATATCTACGACGCCGTCACCGTTGATGTCAGCGTCGGGGTTCCAATTTGGAGCGCTTTGAGTACTGCCAAAGGCTTTTGCCAGGATTAATGCATCGTAAAGGTCCACGACACTGTCTCCGTTCAAGTCGCCTATCAGTCTTATCTGAACACTCCCGTCCTCACTGTTTGATTGCAGGGTTTGCCCTGAAGGGTCAGCCACTACAAGACTATCTATGTGCAAAGAGCTCTGACAGTATCTGTTGTACAACTTGAAAGTCAAATCTAATATGGTGACTGGCGAGACAGTGCTCATGGGAATACCAAAGGTCACGTTAGTGCTCATGAAACCGTTCCCTGACTGGAAGTACATAGGACTGGGCAAGTTTGCATCTGGCAGAAAAGATACTCCTACTACTGCTATCTGTGTCCCGTCAAAAATCAGTGTCATCTGCACAGAACCGCAATTGCTTACATTTTGAATAGTTATGTTTATGTGAAATCTCATCCCTTGTGAAGGAGAATTGTTCACTGTGCTGGAGGGCTGGACACTTATCAGCGGTGTAAAGGTGATAGCAGAGCTTCCATGAACCACCAAGACACCCAGTGCCGCAACAATGACGCAAGTGAACAAGACAGCTTCTTGAATTTTCCTCATCGTATCACCCCCTCCTTTCTCTCGAAGAACAAGGACTAGTTATTGGTCTGCATTGGACTATTAGCATTTATGGAATGGAGTTCTAGACGCCTCAGTCCAGCGCGCGCTATGGGAAATCCTAATAGTCAATGGGGTCGAAAATAGCGCGCGCGCTTGCGCTAGAATATGCGTTTTGTTGCTTCAATATCCTTTCTTGAAACCACGTTGTCGACAGAATGGAAGTCATCGTATCCATGATAGACTTCAAGCTCGCAATATTCTCGGATTCTTTCCTCCGGAAGAGGGAAAAGGAGACGACCGCCAGAGAGATTTATCATCTTCTCGCCTAAACTATTAGGATAGAAGCTCTATTCATTTATCTGTAGCCCGCGTTAATGAGGGCGAACCAGTGCGCGCTGACCTCTACTTGCGCGCGCTAACTATGTTCTACTCAACCAACGACATAATGGTTGAATGATTGTGGAATGATCTCAACGATAGAACTTATTTCTTCTTTTTCACTCGTCTAATTTGGAAAACCACAGGGTTCTCAGCTTGCTTTCGCACTATCACTATCAGGAGAACAGCTAATATTGTCAAGAAGACCAAGACTGATTGGTATTCCGGTATGTAGGTGACTGTTCCTACGTATGAAAAACTGCTGTCGTGCGCGGCATCTCCCCAAAAAATGGTCACTGGATCAGTGAATTCGTTTTTATATATGCGTAGGTAGAGGCTTTGGTTTGCAAGAAGTGTCAGAGTACTAGGAATTGAAACATCTGTATGTGTAGTTTGCGCCATCACAATAATATCCATATCCGTGAACACGTGCGAAGTTCCAGCAGAATCTATCCAGCCTACTGCCAATTTGATTGACCGGTCAAAAATTGATTCATCATGGTAAAAAGTCAATACCATTCCAGAATAGTCATGGGTTGCTACCAATGGAGAAGACGAAAACACTGGTCCTCCGCCACCTTGCGCGGCGTATGATCCTGTAACCGAACCGGCAACGGGCGAAATATTCATCGCGTAGCCATAGGTATCGTGGTCAAGATGGAAATGCAGCGCTTCATAGATTTCCATGAGGGTTTGCAAGTACCAGTAGCGAAGTTGTTGTGACATGTCGAGGTAGATTCCTGTAATATTCGACGTTGAGACTGCGTAATTTGACGCTTGGTAGAGGGGGATTATTGGTGAGTCGGTCACCATTAGCGTCTGAATTTGCCCGTAGACGCTGTTCCTGACTGTGTCGCTTGTGTTGCCTCTAGCCCATGCTATGAGCAGATCCATCTGGGGGTTGGAGTAGTTTAGATTGAGCCACGACCCACCTGATGTCTGGAGGAAGGGTTGGATATAGTCATCTGGGTCTATGTAGTCTGGGTACCAGCCGTAAATGAAGGCTTCCATCGTTCCGGCTCGTCGCGCGTTTCCCATTGTTGCCCACTCTAGGCTCTGCAGGTTGACTGTAATTACCCCACTTTCTTCCATAGATGCTTTGAGTACCTGCGCTTGTTGCTGACTTTGCGGGTAATGGCCTGTCGATTCGTACCACAGATTGAATGTGAACTTGTTGCTCGCGTTGTAGCCGAACGGTGCCAGCAATTCCTGCGTTCTAGTGTAATTAGGGTCTCCAAGTCTTTGGAAAGCATCGCTGTGTCCAGCCATTCCGTTTGGTATTAGACTGTATAAGTTCTGGGCCTGTCCCTGAAAAACTGTGTTCACGAGTGCTGTCCTGTTTATGGCAGCTCCCACAGCTTGTCTTATTGCTGTGACGTTGAAGGGCGCGTACTTCTCTTGGAAGCAAAGATATTGAATAAATGCACTCGGACCTTGCCAGACCTTCAGGTTTACAATGTCTTTCATGGTATTGATATCTGTGACTCTGAGTTGCCGGAAAGCTATGTCGATCTCCCCTGCTGTGATAGCCAATTCCAAACCAGTTGAGTCTGCGTAGAATTTTACTATGATATTCTTGGTTTTTGGAATTCCTGCACTTGCATTCCAGTAGTTAGGATTAGCAACTAGCACCATCTGTGAATCTTTGCCAGCCACTCTTGTCCAATTGCTCAATCTGTATGGCCCTAGTCCCATGGGGTTGCTGGCTCTCGCATCACCTTCGGTGTAGAGGATCACATCCGTCCAGAAGCTCCAAGTACTTCCGTGCATCGGAGCGTACTTCGGGTCTAGGATGACGCATTCTGGACTTCCTATGAGCGAAAGGAACGGACTGAAGGGAATTTTGAGGTCGAATCTGACTGTGAATGTGCCCACTACCGTGACATCTTGGATTATGTCGCTGAAGCCTATGCCCACGAAAGGCCCATTGGGGTCTGCGATGCCCATGTTGCGGTCAAAAGTGTACTTGACGTCCGTAGCGTTGAACTCCGTTCCGTCGTCGTATTTTACTCCTTGTCTCAGTGTGAAAGTCCATTGCAGACCGTCTGACGAAGTGCTCCAGCTTGTTGCCAGATCAGGGATTATGTCGCTGGGGCCTGTGGCCGCTGGTGCGTAGTCGACGAGTCCTGAGCCGATTGATCTGATCATTTCCCATCCGAAGTAGTCGTAGGCGTTTGCTGGATCTAAAGAAGTCTCAACCGAGTCTGTTGTTCCGACCCGAATTTGCGATTCAGAATTGTAGGGCTCTCCTCGGGGAACATGGATGAAAAAAGGCGCAACGATAAGAAGAGTCGTCAAAATGATAAAAGTGAGTTTTCTTGCCAAATTATTTCCCAACGTACAGATGAGCAAAACCTGAAAATAACAGTTTCGTAGAAAAATCGCCCCTATTTGAGCCAGCAACCCCGTCATCCGGGCGCACCAACTTAACCTCAGCGTGGGTCAGAGCTTAGCAGTTTGACCAAATTCAGTCCAGCACGAACTTCTAATGCGTCCTTACACGCACGCTCGAGTTTCAGGACGGGTAGGCGTACGCAAAATGGACTTGACCCCCGCGCGCGCTCTCTTGTTGAGATAGCATGGTTCGTCAAGCCCAAGCTGTGCACGAACTGTCTCGACTGTTAAAAATGTGAACCCGAAAGGACATTAAGCGCAGTCGGAGAGCCAAGTGAAAATGAAAAAAGGTTTATCCCCTATGTTTTCCCCGCGCCATTGTACGGATTTCCAAAGATATGTAGACACGGTATCTACTACATCTACATATCTCTGGAGTGCGAGTAGTAAGGGTGAGTGATTCCCCAAGTTAGTGATTGTGTGTGTGTGGTAAAGTTTTATCCAAACCACCCTGATGGCCCGCGCTTGTGAACTGTGTTAATGCTTAAATTCAGCCGTTTTCCTATCAGTTCTGCCAGATTGTGAAAGGAGCCTAAGTATTGATGAAAAGGAAATTTGCGACAGAAGCCGTTCATGGAGGACAAGATCATGATCCAGCGACAGGCGCCGTCTCTGTTCCCATATATGAGACATCTACGTTTGTTTTTGAGAGTGCAGAGCAGGGTGGGGCCCGATTTGCAGGGAAAGAGAAGGGGTATATTTACACGCGTCTCGGTAACCCGACAGTCAAGGCTCTGGAAAAAAGCCTAGCTGGACTTGAAGAGGGAGAGGACGCCAGAGCATGTTCCAGTGGAATGGCTGCAATAAATACCGCGGTGCTGTCAGTGGTAAGAAAAGGAGATCATGTCGTGTCCACCGAAAACCTCTACGGCGGCACGGCCAAACTGTTTTCGGACATTCTGCCCAAGTTTGGGATAGAATTCACGTTAGTGGATATGTCCCGCATCGAAAACGTTGAATTGGCCATCAGAAAAAACACAAGGATAGTGTACATCGAGACACCGTCGAACCCGACGCTGAAGTTGACGAATATACGGGAAGTTGCCAAGATCGCGAAAGAACACGAGGCGGTCAGCATTGTAGACAACACTTTCATGTCGCCCTATTTTCAGCGACCACTCACCCTTGGTGCAGATGTTGTCGTGCACAGTCTGACCAAGTACTTGAGCGGTCACAGTGATGTCGTCGGCGGAATTGTCATCAGCTGTCAGGACTTCATTGACAAAATGGATCCCGTGCTGAAAAACACGGGTGGAACCTTGGGTCCTTTTGAAGCTTGGCTCACTCTGCGCGGAATAAAGACTCTGCATATAAGAATGGAAAGGCACAACGAGAATGCCATGAAAGTCGCGGAGTTCCTTGAAGCCCACGAAAAGATTGAGAAAGTCTATTATCCTGGTCTGAAGTCGGGTGGTCAATATGAGTTGGCAAGGCAGCAGATGAGCGGATTTGGCGGCATAGTGAGTTTCGAGGTTAAAGGTGGATTGGAGGCCGGGCGCAAACTGATGAACTCCGTCAGGCTATGCACACTTGCAGTCAGCCTGGGCTCCGTCGAGACTCTGATTGAACATCCAGCTTCAATGACCCACGTCGTTGTGTCAAGAGAAGAAAGATTGAGAACGGGCATAACGGACAGTCTGGTGCGCCTTTCTGTTGGCATCGAAGACGCGGAAGATATTATAGAGGACTTGCATAATGCACTAGAGAATATCTGATTGATATGGTGGGCGCGCGCTATTTTGGTTGGCTGTAGGTTGCGCGACTTGAACCCATTTGGGTTCTAATCCCGCCCGGTCCACTCCATTTTCTTCAAGAAAGAGCATGGTTTAAGAAAGTCGGAGCTTGTTTCATCCTTTTGGGTTTCAAGTCCTCTCCCGGTATAGTGTTTTGCCAAAACGCTTCC
>Ga0315279_10007389_pt1 | contig 13598 bp, 9 predicted proteins | sample YL17G06_20_MG_FD_203694 | JGI IMG/M metagenome (GOLD analysis project Ga0315279, IMG submission 203694) | Sediment microbial communities from Yellowstone Lake, YNP, Wyoming, USA - YL17G06_20 | ecosystem: Environmental > Aquatic > Freshwater > Lake > Sediment | place: USA: Wyoming | collected... | reverse complement strand
CAGGCTCTCGCCGGCCATGGTGAGGCCCCCGCAGGATTCATCGGCGCCATCTCACTCTGGCTCTGGTTCACCGTGCTCTTTGCCAACTTCGCCGAGGCCCTTGCCGAAGGGAGGGGCAAGGCGCAGGCAGAATCGCTCCGCAGGATGCGTCGGGAGACCACGGCAAAGAGACTCCCGGCGGGGTACCGCATCGTACGGGGGTGCGAACCCGGCGAGGGGGATTACACCATCGTCCCTTCGTCGACACTGCGCAAGGGAGACCTCTTCACGGTGAAGGCCGGCGATACCATACCTGTGGACGGCGAGATCATGGAAGGCATTGCTTCGGTGAACGAGAGCGCGGTCACCGGCGAGAGCGCCCCGGTCATCCGGGAGTCGGGTGAGGAACGGAGCGCGGTCACCGGGGGAACCAGCATCCTGTCAGACTGGCTTCTCGTCCGGGCGAGTGCAAACCCCGGCGAGGGGTTCCTGGATCGCATGATCAGCCTCATCGAAGGGGCAAAACGCCAGAAGACCCCGAACGAGATCGCGCTGAACATCCTTTTGATCGGGCTTACTGCAGTCTTTATCATGGTCTGCGCAACCCTGTATGCCTTCTCGCTCTACAGCGTGGAGATAACCGGGGCCGGGACACCGGTGACCATCACCGTCCTCGTATCCCTCCTTGTGTGCCTCGCCCCGACCACCATCGGCGGACTACTCAGCGCCATCGGGATCGCGGGGATGGACCGGCTCATCCGCCGCAACGTCATTACCACGTCAGGCCGCGCCATCGAGGCGGCAGGCGACGTGGATGTCCTCCTCCTTGACAAGACGGGAACCATAACCCTCGGGAACCGCCAGGCCGTGGAACTGATCCCTGTTGACGGCACCGATATCATGGAGCTTGCCGAGGTATCGCAGCTCGCTTCCCTTGCTGACGAGACACCTGAAGGGCGCAGCATTGTCGTCCTCGTGAAGGAGAAATATGGCCTAAGGGGCAGGACGGTGGGGGGGTCCGAGTCCGTGCCCGGGATGGAGTTCATTCCCTTCTCCAGCCATACCCGGATGAGCGGTGTCAACCAGGGCGAGATACAGATCAGGAAGGGTGCCGCTGACGTCATGTTTGCCCATATCGGGTCAAGCGGCAATCCTATCACCGATCAGCTCAGAGGGAGGGTGGAGGCCATTGCCGGTGCCGGAGGCACCCCCCTCGTGGTCTCGAAGAACGGGAAGGCCCTCGGGGTTATCCACTTAAAAGATATCGTAAAAGGCGGGATAAAGGAGCGTTTTGCCCAGCTGCGCAGGATGGGGATCAGGACCGTGATGATCACCGGCGACAACCGGCTCACCGCCGCAACCATCGCCGCCGAGGCTGGTGTCGATGATTTTCTTGCTCAGGCGACCCCGGAGAACAAGCTGAAACTGATCAGGGAATATCAGACCGGCGGAAGGATGGTTGCCATGACAGGCGACGGAACGAATGATGCGCCGGCCCTCGCGCAGGCCGATGTCGCTGTCGCCATGAATACCGGTACACAGCCGGCCCGGGAAGCGGCAAATATGATCGACCTTGACAGCAATCCAACGAAACTGATAGAGATTGTCGAGATCGGGAAACAGCTCCTCATGACCCGGGGGGCGCTCACCACCTTCTCCATCGCAAACGATATCGCCAAATACTTTGCCATCATTCCTCCTGCCTTTGCCTCCACGTACCCTGCACTTGGCGCCCTGAACATCCTGGGGCTTCATGACGCAATCCTCTCTGCCGTGATCTTCAACGCGCTCATCATCGTCGCCCTTATTCCTCTGGCCCTCCACGGCGTGAAGTACCGCCCCCTGACCGCTGATGAGGCCCTCAGGAATAACATTATCATCTACGGCATCGGCGGGATTATTGCACCGTTCATCGGAATAAAGGTCATCGATATCCTGCTCACGATGATGGGAGTGTGAACCGAACCATATGGCACTCAACTCTGACCTCCGACCTGATCCTGATCTCCTTCTCGCCCGGGTGCTGGAGGAGGAACGACAAAAGCACCGAGGTAAGCTGAAGATCTTCATTGGTTATGCGGCTGGTGTGGGAAAGACCTATGAGATGCTCAAGGCGGCCCACCAGCGGAAGGAGGAGGGTATCGATGTGAAGGTGGGATATATCGAGACCCATGGCAGGCCTGAGACCGATGCACTCCTCGAAGGGCTCGCTATAATCCCGAAGAAGATGGTGGAGTACCGGGGGGTGACCCTCCCGGAGATGGACCTCGATGCCATCCTTTCCGCCACTCCCCGGCTCGTCCTCGTCGATGAACTCGCCCACACGAATGCACCCGGGTCACGTCACCCGAAGCGGTACCAGGACGTCGAGGAGATCCTGGATGCCGGTATCGACGTGTATACAACCTTGAATATCCAGCATCTCGAGAGCCTGAACGACGTGGTGGCCCAGATCTCCGGAGTCCTCGTGAGGGAGACCATTCCTGACCGGGTCATCGATGAGGCCACCGAGCTCGAGATTGTCGATCTCCCGCCACCCGAACTCCTCCAGCGGCTCAGGGAGGGGAAGGTGTACGTTCCCGAGCTTGTCGCAAACGCCATCGACCAGTTCTTCAAGGAGGGCAACCTGTATGCCCTCCGGGAGCTCACGCTCCGACGCACCGCAGAACGGATCGACGAACAGATGCTCGCTTATATGCAGACCCATGCAATCCCCGGGCCTTGGGCTGCGGTTGAGAGCATCCTCGTCTGCGTGGGTCCAAGCCCCCTCTCGGAACGGCTCGTGAGGATCGCCCGCCGCCAGGCAGATCGCATGAATGCCCTCTGGACTGCCATCTACATCGAGACGCCGGCCCACCACCGGCTCTCGAAGCGATCAAAGGAACAGGTCTGGCGCTCCCTCCAGCTGGCAGAGAAGATGGGGGCCAAGACTGCAACGGTATTCGGGCTCAATGTGGCGTATACGGCCATCGATTATGCAAGGAGACATAATATCACGCGGATCCTCATCGGGAAAACCCTGCGGCCGCGGTGGCAGGAATTTCTCTTCGGGTCGGTGGTGGATCAGCTCATCCACAACAGCGGGACCATCGATGTTTACGTCATCAGCAGCAGTGAGATGGTCGCTGAGAAACCCGCGGAGATGGAACCGCTCCTCCCGGTCACCCCGCCGCGAAGCTATATTGACAGCCTCGTTCTCGTGATCCTCATCACCCTCCTGGGATGGCTGATCCGGCCCTTCATCTCGCCCACGAACGTCATGATGTTCTACATGCTTGCAGTCGTGATATCGGCATTCCGGTGGGGGCTGCGCCCTGCGATTCTGACTGCAGTCCTCGGGGTGCTGGCCTTTGATTTCTTCTTTGTCGCTCCTTATTTCAGTTTCAGGGTGAGCGATACCGAATATCTCATCACCTTTGCAGGGTTTATCGCCGTTGGTACCCTCATCAGCCTCCTGGTTGCACGGGTACGAGACCATGCCATAGCAGTGCAGACCCGGGACAATGAGACGAGTACCCTCTATGCCCTTTCGCAGGATCTCGCGGCCGCCGTCGATACCGATGTGATCATCCGGGCAGTTTCAGAGCATATCAATGAGATATTCCAGTGGAAGAGCGCCTTTCTCCTCCCCAAGGGTGACCGGCTGGATGTGCATACAGCAAGCCTTGGGCTCATCCTCGATGATGACGAGATGGCGGTGGCGACCTGGGCCTACAGACACAGGGCAATCGCCGGATATGATACCGATACGCTCCCTGGATCGCGGCTCCGCTATATACCAATCCAAAGTACCAGGGGGATACTGGGGGTCATGGGAGTGAAACCGGCGGAACCCATAGGAGTCATCACACCGGAACAGGAACGGATCCTCCTTGCGTTTGCGAGCCAGACGGCCCTCGCCCTGGAGCGGGTGAACCTCGCGAAATCAGTAATCGCCAGAACTGTTTAAGGCTTTAGATCGTTTACCCAAGGATTCAGTGTTCCTCCCCTCTTTATCGCATTCCAGTCTCTGGCTCTTTCTCCGAGACGGCCCGTGCCCCGAGCATCGCGGCAAGCAAAGTCATGCGCGAGACGTTCGCGAGTGCAATCACCATATCGTTCGGCTGCAGAACGGTATTCCCATGGGGAATCAGGAGCTCGCCCTCTCTTATTACCCCGACAAGGATGCATTCCTCGGGAAGGTTCAGGTCACGGATTGCCTTCCCCGCTGCAATTGCTGTGGGATGCACCCTCTCCTCGACAAGGGAGTAGTGCCCCTTGCCAAGGGTGAGCAGTGTCATCATCTCACCGAGGGACATCTCTTCGGCGATGATCGGGGCCATCAGGTCGGCCTGATTGAGCGCCACATCCACCCCCATCTCGGCCGTGAACATCCAGACATTCCTCGGGTTGTTCACCCGTGCAATGGTCCTCGGCACATGGAACTCGAACCGCGCCAGGCTCGTCACCACGAGATTCACCTCATCGGCTCCGGTCACCGCCGCCACCACATCGGCCTGCCGTATGCCCGCATCCTCCAGCACGCCGGGATCCGTGCCGCTGCCCAGTATGATCGCGCCCGGCGAGAGTGCCTGCTGGAGCCGGGAGATCTCTTCACGCCGCACCTCGATCACCTTCACCCCGTACCCACGGGAGAAGAGGAGCGATGCCAGGTAGGTACCTTCCTTGCCTCCCCCTACAATGATCACATTCAGAGCCATCCCTGCCCTCCTCACCCCATGCCAAGCAGCGCTTTCAGACGGTCCGCTGATGTTGCCAGGACCGCGATATGGATCCGGTCTCCTTCCTGGAAGACGGTGCCCATGGTGGGCAGAAAGGTCTTCCCGCTTCGGGTGATGGCCACTACCCTGATCTCATCTGGGACTGTTAGGTCCTTCACCGTCCGGCCCATGACAAACGGCGGGACCTCGACCTCTACAATATCCACCTCACCGCCCCCGAGGGAGTGGACCCGCTCCAGCTGGGAGAAGGTGAGGAGTTCAGCAAGTCGCTGGATGCCGAAAGAGACCGGAGAGATGGTCTGCAGGCCAAGACGGCGGTAGATCTCGGCCTTCCGGGGATCATACACCCGTGCAACTACCTTCGGGACATGGAAAACCTCCCTTGCAACCCGGGCAGCCACCACGTTCGTTTCATCGCTCGAGGTTACCGCCCCAAGGCCGTCAGCCCGCTCGATACCGGCCCGGATGAGGACATCCCGGTCAAAACCGACCCCACTAATGGTCTCCCCCTTGAAGGAAGGGCCCAGCCGTTCGAATGAGGAAGGGTTGCTGTCCACCACCGTGACCGCGTGACCCGCGAGAGAGAGCTCCCGCGCAAGCCCGGCGCCGGTATGCCCGCACCCGATGATTATGATCCTCATATATCCCCGGTGGTTGAGGTGGGATTTATAGTCGCCTCTCGCTCTTTCTTCCGTCCCAGAGCCTTTCGCACCTCGTCTGCCAGGAGCAGGGCCGGGGTCAGTGCAAAGAGGAAGAGCCAGTTACCGACAGGAAATGAGGCGGTGCCGAAGAGCGGCTGGAGCAGTGGCGTATAAATCAGAAGACCCACGATGGCCAGTTCTGAAAGGATCCCCACCCAAAGGAACCGGTTATTGAAGAATGGCGTCTTGAAGAAAGATTGGCGCTCCGTACGCTGGGCGAAGAGATTGCCGATCTGGGTAGTCACTACGGCAGCAAGCGCCATTGCGGTTGCCGCGTGATACAGTGTTCCCGTGGAGGGGAGGTCCATCCACTGTCCCCAGTAACCGTTTGTCCAGTACATGAAGAAGAATGCCGCCATGGCACCCAGACTCTGGATCAGCCCGAGGAACAGGTATGCCCGGAAGAGCAGGGAACGGTTGATCACATGCTCTCTGAGGTCTCGCGGGGGGCGGTCCATCAATCCCGGCTCCGGAGGCTCGACTCCGAGGGCAAGAGCCGGCACCATGTCGGTTCCAAGATCAATGGAGAGGATCTGCATCACCGTAAGTGCAAGGGGGATGCGGGCACGGCTCAGTGCAAAGAGGATGAACGGCACCGCCTCCGGGGTGTTGGACGTGAAGATGTAGGTTATGAATTTCTTGATATTCGCATAGACAGCCCTCCCTTCTTCCACAGCATTCACGATGGAGGCGAAGTTATCATCGGTCAGGATCATGTCCGCCGCCTCCTTGGCCACATCGGTTCCCGCAATTCCCATGGCAATCCCGATATCAGCCTTCTTGAGCGACGGAGCATCGTTCACGCCGTCACCTGTGACCGCTACGACGTCTCCCTGTCCCTGAAGGGCTGTGACTACCCTGAGCTTGTGTTCGGGTGCCACCCGCGCAAAGATGACCTCTTCCCGAATCGCAACCCTCAGTGCTGGATCATCCATCCCCTCCAGTTCAGCGCCGGTAATGATGCGGGGTTTATTCCCGCGAATGATGCCGATACGCCTGGCAATGCTCTCAGCGGTGAGGCCATAGTCACCGGTGATCATAATGATGCGGATTCCGGCGCGGTGGCATTTCTGCACCGCTTCAGTCACCTCCGGCCGTGGTGGGTCCATCATGGCCGCTAATCCCAGGAAGATAAGATCGCGTTCGATAGCTTCGGGATTATGCCGGTATTCGTCCTGGGGAATGGGGCGCATCGCTACCCCGAGCACCCGCAAACCAATCGCAGCATAGTCATCATTGGCATTGAGGACTTCTGCGATCAGATGCTCATCCAGTGGCCGCTCCTTCCCCTGGAGCCTGATTCGAGTACAGAGAGCGAGGACCTCCTTTGGCGCACCCTTCACATAGGCCACAGGGGGGCCATCCGGGGCTTTTGGATTCCCCTGCCGGTGGATGGTGCTCATCCGCTTGCGCCGGGAATCGAAGGGGATCTCACGATGGCGCGGGGAGAGCTGCGCCTCCATCTCTGGATCGATTCCACCCTTCAAGCAGACGACCCGCAGGGCACCTTCGGTGGGATCCCCGAGCACCCTCCAGCAACTTGATTCGGCGTTCGGCGGTAAAAGCCTGGAATTATTACAAAGACCTGCGGCAATGAGAAGCTCCCGGAGGTCGCCATCTACCGGCGCGGGTAAGGTGTTCCCCCCTTCGATAATTCCCCCCTCGGGGGCATACCCCACACCGGAGACCGTGAGCATTCGCCCGGAGACCCAGAGGTTGCTAACGGTCATCTCATTCTGGGTAAGTGTTCCAGTCTTGTCGGTGCAGATAACGGTTGTACAGCCCAGGGTCTCCACTGCCGAAAGCCGTTTAATCAGGGCATGTCGTTTTGCCATGCGCTGGGTGCCCATAGCGAGCGAAAGGGTGACGAGCGGCAGCATCCCCTCCGGCACGAACGCCACCACCATGCCCATGGCAAAGATGAAACTCTCGGCGAGATTTACCCCGGCGAGCAGCAAGGCAAGGAGAAAGAAGAGAGCCCCGATGCCTGTGGCTATGACCGTCACCACTCTCGTCGCAAAGATCATCTCCCTCTGGAGCGGGCTTGGTTCCTCTTCAACGGACTGTGTCAGGTGGGCGATCTTCCCGAACTCGGTCTCCATTCCGGTGGCGAAGGCGATCGCCTTTCCATTACCCGCGGCCACGTTCGTCCCCGCAAAGATGAGATTGGGCATCTCAATCCGGCCCAGATCCGTGCGCATGACCGCCTCGGCCGTCTTGCGCACGCTGTGAGACTCCCCAGTAAGGGTGGACTGGTCCACCCTGAGCTCGGACTCGATAACGAGGCGGCCATCGGCAGAGATGCGATCGCCCTCAGACAGGACCATGAGATCCCCGACAACCAGTTCGTCGGCAAGGATGCGTATTTCGCTACCGTCCCTGAGCACCCGGACATAGTGTGGGAGGAGTCTGCGCAGGGCTTCTGTAGCCTTCTCGGCCTGATATTCCTGCCAGAAGGAGAAGAATCCGTTGATCACGTTGACCATCCAGATGGCGATCCCGAGCTGGGGCATCTGGGCGATGAATCCGACGAATCCACCGATCCAGAGTAAAATGGCCATCAGGTGGGTGAAATTTGCCAGGAATCTTCGGTACAGGGACTTACCGCGGACCTCAAGGATCCGGTTCGGGCCGTACCTCTTGAGGCGCTCCTCGGCTTCGACACGGGTAAGCCCCGATGGTCTGGTGAGGAGAAGACGAAATACCTCTTGGACAGGGAGTGCGGAGACGGCTTTCGGGACGGGAGGATCCACTTTATCGGGGGTACCGGTCATACGCGATCCTTGTCAAGGCTTCCATTGTCAGATCTCGGGGTGGATGGCGATTGAATGAGCGGGAGATCGAATCAGGTGGTATTCGGCATTAGCATGGAAATGGATGACCGGATGATACTTTCTGGTATTTGCAGCATCACCTGCGACACATCCTATAGGGGGAATACGGTGCACCTTTATCAAAAGCTTTCTGGAGAAGTTCTTATCTGAAAGGAAGTCATGGATTTCCGGGAATTTCTATGAACCATGGGGCATCGGCATGCGATGAGATTTTCCTGCGTAGTCAGCCAGAGACTGGAACGCAAGAGCGATGAAGGAGAGGCCAAGGCGCTCGAGGGCATGGGCATGTACCCGTGGATAATACACTTCTGTATCTCGGATAGCACGTTGAGAAAGCCTGTTTAAGAGCAATGAATCATCATGCAATAAGAAAGAACCCGTTTGGGTATGCTGCTGTCTTCGGTGAACCGGTGAATCTTCTCCTTTGAGCTTGTGTAATATTTGTGAATTATGATGATCATTCTCTGCGATGTGACTGAGAATTTTTATCACTGTGGGAAATATCACGATCTTGGGGGGGGGAGAAGTGTTCTTTGCCGAGATCGAGAGCTTGAACGGCTTTTATCAGAGAGGACTTATCAAGACCGTCCAAGCTAGCGCATAATGCGCTTGACGGCTGCGGCGGTCTTCTTTGCAGTCCTGACCTTGCTGATCTCCTCTTCGAGCTCGCCGCAATTGCACATCTTCTTGAAGATCTTCTCGGCCCTGTCGATCTCGTCCAGGATCCTTCCTGTCCTCTCTTCAGGCACCTTCATTGCGAGAAACAATCCAGATCCCTCGTAACTTGAATAGGAGATGTAGAGCGAATAAGTATTTAATGTTAATTTCACCCAGAAATTTTATAAAATCAATTGACTCACCTTTACAGCCGAAAAACGAAAGATTCATCATTTATCATAAAAAATCCCTTTTTTCTCTTAACATGGAAAGAATCCCAGTTAAATCATGTTTCTAGATTAAAGAGCTTTTATATACTTAAAGATAAATTTCCTGGATTCCCTTAATTCCTGGTATTTTTTCATGAATGCATGATCCATAAGATAAGAGGATCCTCCTTCCCTGCACCAGTTTCCTGCAGTTTCGTGAAAATAAGATCCCTTGCGGGACTTTTCCCAAAGGCCTGCCCACAACTCTTCTCACTGAAAATAACCCTGTCTCCTCCCCCTCACCGCGCGCAGCATATCCTGATGTCCCAGGCTACGGGGACTCGAGGTGCCCCATGCAGATCCTGGAATGGAAGGAGAGTATGGTACGACGCGCCTGTCATGGGGTGGTGAGTTGGTCCTTGTTTTGCAACTTTCTATCCACGTGGTGTTGGGTGTAGCGAGAAGTACTAAATATACGTTAAGCGTATATTGTCTCTAGGTATCTATGACAAATGTTCACACCGCTACGGTAAAAGTAATAAAGGATGGCCGGGTAACCATCCCTCAAGAAATTCGAGAACTTGAAGACATAAAAGAGGGGGATTATCTGAAAATTATAATAGAGAAAATCGAGAGACAAAGCAAATAGGTGTTTCAAATGATGTTCAAATTGGAGAAATTAATTACTGAAAACGATATCGTTATTCTGCCACCCAAAGACGTAATGGATATACTTGATGTTATTAACTTTCATATAACTACAACAATATTAGATCCTTGGTATAACCGAGGTATTGGTGGTGAAAAGGAAGATTATATCCCGTGGATTTCGTCATTATTAGAGAGAACTGGGAAAATATCTGATAACATCTTCCTTTGGGGATTTCCTGATATTATATGCAAGGCATTAGGGCATATGCCAGATACCTTTTACTTGATTGCATGGCTAACTTGGTATTATAAGAACTGTCCATCGGTGATTAGAGGATGGAGATCCGCTCAATATACCTGCCTGCATTTGGGAAGGAAAAAAGTTAAACTGTATCCTGAAAACTTTATGAACCAAACCCAACTCGATAAAATTGCTAATGGTAAGATGAGATTTATCCCTGGACCATCTACAGTAATTGAAGTTCCCTTGCTTGTAGGCTTTGTTGGCAGGAATGAACAAATTGGAAAACCATCAATAACTGCTCAGAAACCCTTGAAGGTATTTGAGCCCTTAATAAAAATGACCACTAAAAAGGGCGATATTGTTTTTGATCCTATGTGTGGGACAGGCACAACGGGAGAACTATGTAAAACACTTGGAAGAAAAGCAATTCTATGTGATATCGATGAGGAGAAAATTCGAATGACAGAGAAGAGACTTGGTATAAAGAGAATAAAGTTTTAATCCTCTTTAAAATACGATTTGAGAAATTCATATACCATTCGTTTGTTTTTTGCCGACGCGGCTTGCATAATCCCAATATAATTGATTTTACCAGTTAGATCATCCCAGAAGTTCTTTTTAGTGACTTGATGTCGCCCGCACAATGCACGCCATTTATCTGGATCATCAGGATCTATCGCAGGATTAATTGAATGGGGTGTCTTATGGTCTGGTGTTAATTTGACTTTTCCCCCACCAATCCCATTTACGTCACCACTTTTTAATGAACAACGAATGCCATCTTCGATCCATTCGCATCGATTTCCTGCACGTTTTAAAATAGATGCCCACGTCTTCCTACTTGGGCTGATTCTTTTTTGAACCATTTTTCTTTTCTCATGTGTAGGCATTAAATATTGCCCGAGCCTCAAATCTTTCCTATCTCGATTTGTTTGTATCGTATAACCTTCGTTAACTCTAAGCTCTGTTATCCGCTGAGCCCAATTCTCTGGATCGCGTCCATCAGGATACCGCGCCACTTCAATAATCTGTTCACGAGTGGCGACCTTTCCAATATTATCAAGAAAAAAGGCTTCTATCCTTTTCCTTATAGTACTTTCATTATATTTTCGACGAATCTTTGCAGCTTCAAAATGTTTCGCGATTTCATTAGCCATAATAAACATCTTCACTAGTTTAATATATAAGTCCCGTCCAGGCAACAACCATTCTTCTAGATCTTAAAGTCCCTAAAGCGCGATAGAACCGGTTACGACCAAACCGTCGGGCTCTGTTCCGCCCTGATGAGGTACACTGTTTTTCATGAATCCGGGAGACTTCTCATGGACCCCCATAAAAACCGTTTATATTCGTCGGAATACAAATTTCCAGGCCCGGAGAAAAATCAAAGAGTTTAAATATTTCTTTACGTTTGGTACCGGATCAGGGAGCTGGTAGCTGGTGAGAGAGGTGCCGGAAGACATGTTCGGGTTTCTGGCGGGTATCCCCCTGCCGATGGTTGTGCTGGATGCAGGGGGGGCAATTATCAATGCAAATTCCAGGTTTTCGGGCCTCCTTGGGTATCTCCATGGTGAACTTGGCGGTTCGGACGGGTTCGGCCTCGTGGATCCAGTGGACCGGGATCTGGTGAGGTCGCTCGTCCGGCAGATGAAGGACGAGGGTGGGCTCGCTCTGACTGCCTGGCTCCTGAGAAAGGACGGGTCAAGAGTCAGATCGCAGTCCTTCTGGTCAGTCTCACGGATCGATGCATCGCTTCCACCCCTCTCCATCGGACTCTTCGTGGAGATGCCGGCCGAGGACCAGCCTGCTCTTCCGGCGACGAGATCCCCGGGGGTCCTTCCCCTGAACGGCGGACCCCGCGATGGGGGGGCGGCCCCTGCCAGCGACCCGGCCCCCGCCCCAATCGATCCATTTAGGCGGAACCAGATCATTCATACCATTATCTTTCACGATGCAAAGAACCGCCTTGCCGCCCTCCATGGCTATGCCGATCTCCTCAGGGAGAGTCTCTCCGGGTCGGGCTTCCTGTCCTACATCGACAAGCTCGAAGAGATCGCAGCCGATATAGAACGCGATCTGGGAGTTGCTTCGATGTTCTCCCATGTCGGACTCATCGCCCCCCAGTGGCAGAATGTCAGGGACGTGGTAGTACGGTCCGCATCCCGTGAACCCGGTAGAAGAATCTTCATGGACGATCTCCCCGGATCCCTCTGGTGCCTGGCCGATCCTCTCTTTCCCAGGGTCTTCTCCAACCTCTTCGAGAACGCCCGGCGGCACGGCGAGAGGGTGACCACCATCAGGATCGGGGCGAAGGAGGCTCCCGGGGGCGTTGTCATCTCGGTGGAAGACGACGGGGTCGGGATCCCGGCCGACCAGAAGGAGCGAATCTTTGAGCACGGGTTCGGGAGGCATACCGGTTATGGCCTCTACCTCGCACGCGAGGTCCTCTCCATCGCAGGCTTCTCAATCCAGGAGACCGGTGATCCCGGGAAGGGGGCACGGTTCGATATCCATATCCCAAGAGGCAGGTACGTGCAACGTCCTTCCTGTCCTGAGGAACCAGATCCCATCCGGATCCCGGCCGCGTAAATCCCTCCTTTTACGGGTGATCTGATTACCGCTGCATTTAAACCATTCCCTGGTCATGACAGGCTGCCAGGGAAGGGCCGATTCCTTCTCGAGCCATGGCAGGATCACCCTGTAAAAGGCAGGGATTATCATATCGAAGTCCAAAGGATTTACATTCGTATGGGACAGGGAACCCGGGATACCGGCATGATATGGGGGCCGGGCATCTCGGTAGCGGTCATTCTCATCTTGCTCGTGATCCTTCCCTGCCTCATCGGGTTGCTGGGTGGCGTTCCCCTCATAGAGGTTCTCGGGTTCATCGTCTCTATCCTCATTCTTCAGGGGCTTGCAGCAGCCGCGGGGATCGGCCTCGGTTTTCCGCCATTCCTTCTCATTCCCCTCATGATCTCGGTTGCCGCCGGGATCTTTCTGGGCATCTACAGGATATGTGATCTCTTCTCCGAGCGATCCAAGCGGGTCGCCCGGCAGATCGGGAGGGTCAAGGAACTCATGGATCGTCATCAGGCCCTGCGTACCTACGGGGAGTTCATGCTCGTCCTGATCATGTGGATCCCGGGTTTCGGGTTGTACGGAACCCCCGTTGTTGCGTGGATCCTGCACTGGAGGGGGTTGCGATCGATCCTCCTCATGCTCACCGGGTGGCTCATAGCCTGCCTCGCCGTGCTCACGATGGCAGCGGGGATCCGGGCGATGTTCTGAGAGGGGACAGTAAAATTCCTAAGTCTTCAAGAGAGAAACAAGAGAACATCAATCTGGAAGGATGAAATCTTTTAGGAGAAGAACAGGATCAACCGAGCAAGCTCCGAAGGCTCCTGGGGGCTTCGCCACCCCGCCGCTCTGGCATCCCCCGACTTGCGATAGCCCCTGGGTTGAGGTTTTCCATCTCGGGAAGGATAGGAACCAACTGCGGGTTGTACCCCTGTAAACGAGTAGAATTGAAGAGTACGATGGGCAGAGGATTTCTCAGACGAACTCCCACAGCTTCTCGAAGAATCCAGCACTCGTCTCCTCTT
>Ga0315279_10007388_pt1 | contig 13598 bp, 7 predicted proteins | sample YL17G06_20_MG_FD_203694 | JGI IMG/M metagenome (GOLD analysis project Ga0315279, IMG submission 203694) | Sediment microbial communities from Yellowstone Lake, YNP, Wyoming, USA - YL17G06_20 | ecosystem: Environmental > Aquatic > Freshwater > Lake > Sediment | place: USA: Wyoming | collected... | reverse complement strand
CCCACGTTACCGGCGACACGGACCTCGATTTCACGGTCGAACTCTATAACTCGACATTCTCGGTCCTGTATGACGAGACGACACAAGTGGGTAAAGAGCCTTTCAAGGCCGACCCCTTGCCGCCCTACCTGGCCGTAGCCAAGATCTACAACCTGTCCGGCCTTCTGGACCTCGACCGCGACGGCTACTACGCGCAATTCGCGTTCGACATCGGGATTGACGCGGATGTTCCGCAGGTCCCGGCCGAGGTGGCGGCGAGGATCACCTGTACCACCACCGGGCAAGCCTGGGACACCGCGTCATGGACCGTTGAGGGCGTGGGCGAGGATTTCGCCAACGTCCGGTTCGACCAAAGCGATTTCGCCGACTACTTATCGGGAAACACCAACCTGGATTTCACTGTTGAACTCTACGACGGGAGCCTCAGCTACCTGCTCGACACCAAGACCGCCGTGGGAAACGAGCCGTTTCGGGCCGACACCGGGCTGCCTCGCATCGCCGAAGCCAAGATCTATAACCGCGCCAATCTCAAGGACGAAGACGCCGACGGCTACTACTCCCAATACGATTTCGACCTTGGGATAAACGCCGTAGTGGACACCGGCGCCCTTAGCGTCGCGGGGCGGATTCTGTGCCCGGTGACGGGTCAGACCTGGAACATCGCGCCGTGGACCATTACCGCGGGCACAGAGTCCTGGAAGAACGTCCGATTCAACGAAGCCCGCTTTGCCGGACACTTGGCAGGGAACACCCAGCTCTACTTCACTGTGGAGATCTACGACGCGACATGGGCCGCGCGGCTCGATTCCACCTCCAGCGTGGGCGGCCAACCTTTCTCCGTTGACCCGATCCAAGCGCCCGACGATGCTTATGCACTGGTCCGCCACTTCTACAACAGCGTGCTGGCGCGGGAGCCTGAACCGGGCGCCGTGGACGCGTGGATCAACGGGTATTTTCTCTACTCGCTCTATCTGGAGATTGACGTCCGCTTCATTGGCCGCGAAATGGGCCGCATCTTCTTCTTCTCCCCGGAATACGCCAACCGCAACAGGGACAACGCGGAGTTCATCACGGACTGCTATCAGGCTTTCCTCTGGCGTAATCCCTCGGATGCCGAGCTGGCGGCCTGGCTGGGCGGGGTCTGGAACCGGGCGGAGGCCATGACGATTTTCGCCGAATCCGAGGAGTTCGACGAGCTGATGTCCGTGCAGTGGTTCCCAGGCTACGAAGGCAAACCTGTCCGCAACTTCACGACGACGATGTACATCGGCTTCCTGGATCGGCTGCCGGACCTGGGCGGGCTGGATTACTGGTCGGCCATTCTGGAGCAGGCCGCCGATAAACGGCAGAGGAGCAAGGAGATGGTCCTGGCCATTCTCCGTTCCGCCGAATACCTGGGCAGGAACGAGCCGGCCTCCGCAACCGTCACGCGCCTTTACCGCAGCTTCATGGGGCGGTTTCCCGGCGACGGGGAAGCGGCCTACTGGACGGACGAGATCGCCTCGGGACGGCGGACGCTGGAGCAGGTCGTGTCGGCCTTCGGCAACTCGGAGGAATTCACCATGCGGCTGAAGGAGTATTTCTGAGCACCGTGTTTCGTGTGGGCGCATCTTGATGAAGCTACGCAGGCAAAGCAAAGCGGGGCGGTAAAGTAGGGCGGGCGTCTCGCCTGCCATTTTTTCAGACCTGGCTCGCGGCGGCGATTCGCGACGACGGGATGCTCGCCTCGCAAGACAGGCTAAAGCCCGCACTACGAACAGGTTCGCAGGCGAGACGCCCGCGCTACTTTATCCAGCGCTTGGATTTGGTAGCTTCATCGAGATGCGCACGTTTCGTGTGCTCAGCCGCTTTAATCAGCCGCTTTAATCATTGACAAAGCTCACCGTTTGGGGAATCCTTGGATAAGAGGAGGGTCCACCATGCTCCGCGTTCCTACATACCTCACGGCGGTCCTCGTGCTGGCAGCCGCATTCTCCCACCCGGTGTGGGCGGGTTCCGCAGAGGTTGGCGGCGCGCCCCAAGTCATCGCCACGTTTCATCTCAGCGTGAATCCTTTGACGGGCGAAGCCACACAAACCGCGTCCTCGCCTGCCGTCGGCGTTGTCCTCCAGAAGAGCTTGGTTCAGAGACAGGCCGGGGGCCACCCGAAGAGCGCAAAGGTGCCGCTCGTGGGGACCAAGAAGGTCAAACTCGGCGCCCCGGAACCCGTTCGCGCCGGGATTTCGCCGAATGCCACGGTCCTGGCAGCCCCCTATCTCTCCAATGTCCTAGTTCGCAACATGACAAACCTCGTCGACAAAGACGGCGATGGGTACTACGCCTTCTTCAATTTTGACCTCGGAATCGCCGTGCGCAACCCCGGGGCATCCCAGCAGGTAATGGCCAGGATCCGTTGCAACCCGACCGGGCAACAGTGGGAGACCGACTCCTGGACAGTCTCCGGCACCCAGGATACGTGGGTGGATGTTGGCTTCGACCGGCTGGACTTCCGAGGGGTCCTGACCAAGAACACCGATCTTTATTTCATCGTCGAACTCTATGACGCGTCGGGGGGCGTGAGATACGACACAAAGACCACTCCCCAACCCTTTCGCGCCGACCCAATCATGTATCCCTGTTTCTTCGAGACGCCATCCATCACTTGGCAGAGCAACGCCGATGAGGACAAGGACGGGTACTCCTCTCACTTCAGTTTTGGCATCAACACTTATATGAACGAGGACCGCGGGTTCACATATCCCGTGGCGCTGCTCGTGATTTGCGAGACGACCGGCCAGGCTTGGCAGAGCCAGGTGATAGTGGTAGAAGGCCCGGACGGGTTTGACGGCGTGATGGACTTTAACGAGCGAGACTTTATCGGGCGTTTTTCCGGCAATACGAGACTCGATTTTTCCGTGAAAATCCTCGAAATGGTGTGGGACAAAACCATAGAAGCCTGGCTCAATTCGGGAGTGGTTTGGGACACCGAGCGGCGCGTGCTGGGGGAACCCCTGCTGGCGGACCCCATCCCGCTCCAGATTGCGGAGGCGGGAATGGACAGCGTTGACAGGCTGAGAGACGAGGACGGGGATGGATTCTACTCCCAGTACGATTTCAACGTGGGGATCCGCGCGGAAACTCCCACCTCCTACACCGTTGCCGCCAGGATCACCTGTACCACCACGGGGCAGATCTGGAATGTCCCGCCGTGGACCATCTACCCAGGCCATGAGTTTTGGCAAGAGGTTCACTTCGATGAGACCAATTTCGTCGGGATACTGAATGGAAACACCCAGCTGTACTTCAGGGTGGATCTCTATGATGCGGCGTGGAAGACCCTGCTGAATTCGACCAGCAACATCGCCGGCCAGCCTTTCCCGGTGGATCCGGTGAAAGCCCCCGACGATGCTTATGCGCTGGTTCGCCATTTCTACAACGCCGCCCTGGGCCGAGAACCCGAACCGGGCGCCGTGGACGCGTGGATCAACGGCTATTTCCTCTACTCGCTTTACTCGGAGATAGACGTCCGCTTCATCGGCCGCGAGATGGGCCGCATCTTCTTCTTCTCCCAGGAATACGCCAACCGTAAACGGGACAACGCGAGCTTCATCCGGGACTGCTACCAGGCCTTCCTCTGGCGCGACCCGTCCCAAGCCGAGTTCTCGGCTTGGCTGGCCGGGATCTGGGACCGCACCGAGGCTTTGACGATCTTCTCCGAATCCGAGGAGTTCGGCGATCTGATGTCCGTGAGGTGGTTCCCGGGTTTCGAAGGCAAGCCCGTCCGCAATTTCGTCACGACCATGTACGTCGGCTTCCTGGATCGCTTGCCGGATCTCGGCGGTCTGGATTTCTGGTCGGACGCGATGGAGCGGGCCGCGGACAAACGGCAGGCGAGCAAGGATATGGCGCTGGCGATGCTCCATTCCGCCGAATACCGGGCCAAGAAGGATTCCACCCGCGAGACCGTCGCGCGCCTCTACCGAGCCATCATGGGGCGCTTCCCCTCCAACAAGGAAGTGGACTACTGGGCGTTGGAGATCACTTCGGGGCGGCGAACGATGGAGCGAGTCTTGGAAACCTTCTGCAACACCCAGGAGTTCACCAACCACCTGCACCAGTACTTCGGCTGATAACAGCGCCATGGACTGGACCAAGCCTTCCTCTCCCCCGGTTTTCCACCTGCCAGAGGGCATCCGCTACACCTGCCAGATGGATGGAGCCTGCTGCCGCGACTGGTGGGAAATCCGCGTCGAGGCAATGGCTGCCGAACGGATCCTCGAGGTGGACTGGCGTTCCTGCTCGAGTCTGGGCGGCAAGGCGAAGTCGCCTTTCCTCCGGGCCAGGCCCAACGCCAGGTTCCTCTTCCTGCGATGCCTGGGAGATGCCTGCTGCTTTCTCGGCGAGGACAACCGCTGCCGGCTCCACGCCCGTTTCGGACCCGAAACGAAGCCGCACGGCTGCCGCCGCTTTCCCTTCCATTTCATCCAGGCCCCGGATGGCATCTATGTGGGACTGTCGTTCGCCTGCACGAGTGTTCTCCACGACGTGGGACTTCCCGCCGTCGAGATGCGCGAGGAGGCGGGGCGGCTCTACGGCCTCGAACCGGAACACGCACGGATCGAAGCGCCTATCCGGCTGGACGCGTCCACGGCGATCACCTGGGAAGAATACCTTCAGGTCGAGAAAGCGCTCGATGCGATCCTCTCGCGCGAGGACCAGCCCTTTTCCACGTGCCTGGTCGCGGGGCACGTCTGGCTGGGCATTCTTCGGCAGATGCTGAAGGCCGGAGCGCCGGAACTGAGGGACAAGGAGGCGGCGTTCCTCCGGGGCCCAAACCCGGCGCTGGGGCAGATCCTGGATTTCTACGTCCGCCAGACGAGTTCGGAGAACTTCAAACGGGCTTTCGCCATCGCCTCGCGGTCCGCCGCCCACCCCACGCTGAAAAGGATGGTGCTGGGAACTCTTCTGTCCTTCCGCAACTCGGGCCGGCCAAACCAGTGGCGCATCACCGCGGTCATGAGGGTGATCGTCGAGCATCTGCGGCATTGGATGCGCGTCGGGTCCCTGCGGCTGGAACCCCTGGACAAGCGCGTGCCGTACCGGATCTTCCAGCCCAGCCCGGCCTATCTTGACCCGCCCAAGGTCCAGGCGCTGCTGCGGCGGTACTACCGGCATGCCCTGTTCCGCAAAGACCTGGTGGCAAACACCGACCTTTTCTGGGGTTACTGCTATTTCCTGTTGATCCACGGGCTGGTGGAATACTATGCGGTGGGGCTGGCGGCCCTGGGCGAACCCGACCCGGCGCTGGCGTTGTGCCTGGTGGAGAAATACTTCGTGCACCACTCGAACTTCGGCCGGACTTTCCTGTACCACCCCGCGCTCGCCGACATCTTCCAGTATCTCTTCAAACGCCCCAACTTCGCGCATACGATGGTGATGGGGTGAAAATGATGAAGGTGGAATGATGAATGAGGAATGACGAATGACGAATGATGAATGATGGATGATGAATGATGGATGATGAATGATGAATGATGAATGATGAATGATGAATGATGAATGATGAATGATGAATGATGAATGATGAATGATGAATGCAGAATGACGAATGATGAATGATGAACGATCAATCGCTGGACGGTTGCCGTCTCGGGCCGCGCCGGCAGATTTCGTCCGCCCAGAATTCGTCATTCATCATTCGTCATTCGTCATTCATCATTCATCATTCATACAGTTCCCACCCCCTGGCGGAGGCGGGGGGCATGGGGTGGCGAAGGATCGTCACCGTGAGGGCGAGGGAGTTCGACACCGCAAGATCCAGCCGTCCGTCGCGGTCGAAATCGCCCGGGCAGATGCACACGGGTTTGGCGCCGGTTTTGAAGTGGGTAGGCGCGCCGAAAACCCCGTGCGTGTTGTTGCGCAGGACCGCCGCGCTGCCGGTCTCCACGGTGGCCAGGAGGTCCGGATACCCGTCGCGATCCACGTCGCCGAGAGTGGCGAACTGGGTCGAACCCGCGTCGTAGTACTTCGGAGACACGAAATAGCCCTGGCTCATTCCTCGGTTCAAGAGAACGGATATGTTCCCGGTGGCGGCCACGATGTCCAGGTCTCCATCCTTGTCAATATCTCCCGCCGCGAGCGAGAACGGGCCGTTGGTTCCGCCAGTCATGTCGAGATAATCTCCGAGCGCGCCGCCACCGAGGTTCAGCCGTCTCGTGATCATGCTCCCGTTAGCCACGGCCACGTCGTTCTTGCCGTCGTTGTTGATGTCGAAGATGATCACAGAGTCCGGGTTGGGGCCGGCGGCATAGTCAATCGAGCCCTGGAATGTCCCGTCTCCGTTGCCTTTCGCAAACATGAGATGTGCATGCCAGTAGTAAGGCGGCCCGGTGTCGGTCCACGTGTTGGTTACGACGAGATCCAGTTTCCCGTCGCCGGAGAGGTCGCCGGCGGCGATGGCGCGCGATCGCGCCTCGGCCTCAGTGCTGGTGGGGATGGAAACACCCGGCGTGAAGGTCCAACCGGTTACATTCAGGAAGATCTCGAAAGCGGCGAACGCGCCTCCCGTGGCCACGACGATGTCCGGCCGGTTGTCGCCGTTGAAGTCCCCCGTGCACAAGGCCAGGGCGGGCGCGGGGAAGCCGTCCACCGCCAGCGATCCGGCGGGAGTGAAGGAGGCCTTGCCGTTGTTGCGGTAGAGGTAGATTTTGCTTGTGACATGGGACGCCACGGCCAGATCCAGCGCTCCATCCCCGTCAAAGTCCGCGGACACGATCTGGTCGGGAGAGTCTTCCATCGGGAGGTTACGGGGTCCGGGGAAGTCCCCTTTGCCCTGGTTGAGGAGGACGGCGACGTTGTTTTCCGCGCTGTTGGTTGCGGCAACGTCCATTCGTCCGTCGCCGTTGAAGTCGGCGAGCGCCACCGCGCCCGGCGAATTGCCGCTTGCGGGCTGCGCCCCGGTCAGATAGTCCACCGCATCCGCAAAAGTCCCGTTGCCTTTGTTAAGCAGGACGGAGACGTCCCAGGACCCCGGGTTGGCGGTGACAATGTCCGGTTTGGCGTCGCCGTTCAGGTCCGCCGTCGCGGCCCAATTGACTTTGAATCCGGTGGGGTAGCTGGCGGGAGCGGCGAAGTTCATGCCGCCGCCGTTCAGCATGACGGAAACCCTGTGGCCTTCGCCCGCGGGAGTGGCGCTGACCGCGTTCGTCAGGATGATGTCCGGGTAGCCGTTGCCGTCCACGTCGGCCAGGCAGATGGAGTGGATTCCGGTCAGGAGCGTTTCGCGGGCCACCGCCGTGTTGAAGGTTCCGTCTGCCTTGCCCGCGAAGATATAGAGTTGTGTATCATTGTCATGACACAGGACGATGTCTGGATAGCCGTCGTCGTTCAGGTCCTCCGCCGCCACGGCTCTTGGAACAATGCCGCTGGACGAGGAATGTGAAACCGATGCGTATCCGACAGGGGTGAAGAACATGCGGCCACTGTTGTTCAGATAAACCAGAACGCCTGAATACTGGGGATCGGAGGCGCCGCCCGCGTAGAGGTTGCCGCAGGCCACAATGATGTCGAGCTTTCCGTCACCATTCAGGTCCGCGGCGGTGGTCGCCCGCACGTTCGTTGTGGAGGCGGCGGTGGTCGGCGAAGGAAACGTGCCGTCGCCTCTTCCCCACATCATGCAGGCGCCGTCCGACGGGAACAACAGATCCACTTTCCCGTCCCCGTCAATGTCCGCCGCGGTTATCGGGCCGAAAGACTTGCCGGTGGAGCTGTTCTTGGCGGCGGCAAACGAGCCCTTGCCCGTGTTGAGCAGCACCGACACGTTCTTGGAGCCCTGATTGCCCACAATGATGTCCGTTTTGCCGTCGCCGTTGACGTCCGCGGCGGCAACGGGGCCTGGCGCCGTCCCCACGGCGTAAGTGGGGGGATACTCAAAAAGCGCTTCGGGCCACGCCGGCGCCGCGCAAACAACAAAGGCCGCGGAGAATAGGATGAGGGCGGAAGGATGAAGAATGAAGGATGAAGGCGGAAGGATGAAGGATGAAAGATGAGGGATGAAGGATGACGGATGAAGGATGAAATCTGAAAAGTGGATGATGCGGGGGAATGCGCGGCCGGGACGGACCATTCCGCTGAGACAACGCGGAAACTCGCCGCCGATTTCGCGGCGCGCCGTATCTCCACGTCTTCTCATTCTGCCAGCCGCCGCCGGTCTCAGTTCATCCATCCTCTTTGACCCTTCACCCTTCACCCTTCACCCTTCATCCTTCCGTCTTCATCCTTCTGTCTTCATCCTTTTGATTCAGTCCGCTACCGGAAGGGTAACGGTGAACCGGGCGCCTTGGCCCGGCTCGCTCTCGGCGCGGATGGCGCCGCCCAATTGGCTGAGAAAGACTGCGGATGGACTCTCGAGAGAAGAGGACAAGAGATGTCCCCTATCCTTCCTGCTTTTTGTTCTTGCCGGCCCCTTTTCCCCGCACAAGAGTATCACAGAAGGAGATATGCGGCGTCCGCACAACAGGAAGAGCGTCTTCCCGTGCGGAAGAAGGAGGGCGCAACGGCAGGAAGCGACTCCCGGAGTCAGTGCGGAAGATCTCTCTCGCTGATCCGGAATCATTCTTTTTTAGAAACCATTTCATTTTTCGTGCCTCCACCCCTCAAATGTTCTTTCATCTATGAACGGTTCTAAAGGCGCTGGTTCTTCACCGATGGGTTTCCTCTTACGTAACGTTCCCTCCGTCACATATACGTCAACGCCGCCTTTGACAGACTCGAGCAACGCCCTGCGAAAGCAGTATCTCTTCTCATCCGCGTTACCGAGAACAATCTGAGGATCATAAGGACTTGCGAGTTCGAGCTCGGAGGCAATATCATCGTAGATCTCTTTGATCACCCGGTACAATTTATCATTAGGCCTCTCTATGGGCAGGCCCAACGCTTCTTTAGCCTCCCTACGGTTAATTGTATAATCATGACTGCCAGATTCGCTACAAAGAAAATCAAGGATCTTCTCCCGCTGTTCTTTGCTTTCCATCTGCCCTACCATCAGTTTGGACGCCTGCATGCGAATCTGCGCACGAGCTCGATAGACTTCACCCAACACTAAGGGGTGGACTTTCTCCGCTAATAACTCCACCACCTCGTGAATGTGTTCGCTTCCTGACTCAGCGCGTGCGAATTCAACGAATCCTTATATCGCCTCGACACTCACGGACGCGCGCGCCATTGGCGGAGCTCCCGGAATCTGCGGGTTCAACGGGCTGTTGACGCTTGGATCAATTGGCCCAAGCGCCGCCTGTTTCGTCATCACAATGTTGTCCGCTCCCAGGCAAATAAGTGTCCCTCCGCTGTGTGCTTTTGAAGGCACGATAACCTCGAAACTCTCGCAGAACTGGCGTATCAGGTTTGGGATACTCCAGGAGGCAGAAGTGCTTCCCCCTCGTGTATAGAGGAACAGCGAGATCTTTTTCACTCCGTCGATGAGATCAAGGTGCTCTATGAAAAAATCCAGGATCTCCGGGTGAATCTGTGTCTCCAATCCTCGACGGTCTCCGGTCACGTATACGATGACCTTTGACTTTCGCATCTTTTCCAGATGTCTGTAAAGCCCGAGTCTATCTTTGTACATTGGATTGCCCCTGCAACCTATCCTATTTCACCTGACTAACCGACCCGTTGGCTAGAATCTGCCCTTCCCCGCATCCGCACTCGCATGAGGTCATCTTTTTTGCCCTCCTGCCTCTTTCTTCCGCCTCTTCATATCTCGTAGCCCCATTGAAGTCAAGGAAAAGAGACCGGCTGGTTCCCCGAGATCCTTGCGAAATCGGGGAAACGCCAGGATTTCCGAAGAATCCTTGCATTTGCCGGACTGCCGGCCTTTTCTCAAACCTCTTGGCCCGACACCCCCGAGTCATCCCGGGGCGCCAAGGAATCACTTTGCCTCCCACATTGTCTCTTGTCACTACCCCTATTGGAACCAAGCGCCCCCAAAAGCCTTTTCCTTGTTCCCAGGTACTGATCCAGAAGACTCCTTTCAGACTCATGCATCGCCCCCACTGAGACCGCTCTGTGTCATCTCGAAAACCTCCGCGTACCACTCCGCAGTCGCATTGAGAAGGATAAGGTTCTCAGTCCGCTACCGGAAGGGTAACGGTGAACCGGGCGCCGTGGCCCGGCTCGCTCTCGGCCCGGATGGCGCCGCCCAGTTGGCTGATGATGGTCCGGCAAATGTAGAGACCCAGGCCGGTGCCCTTGCCCGCGCTCTTGGTGCTGTAGAAAGGGGTGAATATCCGGCCCAGGTCCTCGGGGGGAATGCCCGGGCCGTTGTCGGATATCTCGACGAGGACGTGCCCGTTTTCCGTTTGGGCGCCTTGCGGGGCGCCTTCGAGCCGGGTGGCGATTCTCAGCTCCCCGCGCCCCTCCAGGGCCTGGAAGGCGTTCAGGATGATGTTCGAGAACACCTGGATGAGGCGGTAGGGGTGGGCTAGGATGAGGGGGATTTCGGGCGACAGGGCGAGTTGGATCTGCGTGCCGCCCCGTTCGTAATGGACCAGCCGGAGGGCCTGCTCGATCACGCGGTGGACGTCCACGTATTCCTCGGTGGCCTGGTCGGACCGGACGAAGCGCTCGATATTGAGGTCGTTGAGAATGTCGAAGTAGAGCTGCACCTGGTCGCGCATGTTCTTGAGCGCGCGGGTGGCCCCGGCGAAGCCGCCCAGGGCCTCGCTCAGGTCGTCCAGCTCGTGCTTGATATTGGTGACGGGCTTGCGGATGTCGTGGAAGATGTTGGCGCTGAGCAATCCCGCCAGGGCCAGGCGCTCCATGCGGATCAGCTCCCGCTGGTTCTCCTCGAGTATCTGGGTGGTGGCGGTCAGAACGCGTTCCTGGCTGAAGATTCGCATCACCAGCACCAGCAGCACGATCGCAAGCATGCCGACCGTTGCGCCGACGGCCGCGCGCACGCCGTAGAGAGCCCGCTTGTCCAGCTCGAAATAGATTGTTCCGGCAATCTCATCGCCGGCCTTGACTTGTTCGAAGTCCGGATACAGGCGCGGCAGCTCGCGCTTCCAGTTCGGATTCACGGCGGCGTACCAGAAGGGATGGAGGAGAACCTCCTCGTTGCGGTCGCCCACCCGCCCGCGTTTCACCACAAAGATCCGGCGGATCGTGTTGGAGGAGGCTTCGCTCTGCGCCACCAGGTTCTCGATGTTCTGGAAGTTCACCATCACCTCACCGGATGATCTGACCGAATTGGCCGAGGCGAAGGCATTGCCGATCAGGGCGGTCTTGCCGCGCATGTCTTCGGTGTAGCTCCGCTCGACCCAGGCCAGCATGACCACGGACATGGCCAGCACGACAAAGATGAGCAGGACCAGCTGGTAGTTGAGGCTCTCTCTGTGGGGTTTCACCATCTGTAGGTTGTCCGCGTCAGCCTGACGTCTTCCTCCATCCGGTCATAATCCTTGTCGGTGCCCTGTTCGAGCCTGGGCGCCGTGGGCGCCGTCTTCCCGCGCTCCTGGTAGAACCGCCTCAGCGCATCGCGAACCGCCTGGCCCAGCTCCGAATTGCGGCTCACCGGGTCGTAGCTTTCCTGAATCACGATCGGGTCGGTCAGGACGGGTTTGGTCGTCTTGAGAACGGTGACCAGGTCTCTCATGCCGTCCACGCCGCCCCCCACAGTGGCGAGCACCTCGTGCAGGACGCTCTCCTCGCAGGCGCCGGCGTCGCACAATCCGCTTACCACCGCTTTCACCACTTCCTGGGGTGAACCGCAATAGAGGAACTCCCCGGGTTCGCAGTGGTCATATTCCTCCCACAGCATCTTGCGGATATAGAAGCACCCCGCCGCGTCATAAGATCCCGAAACCGCCAGCGGGGTCGAACGCAGGAACCGCTTGACTTCCTCCCCCCGGGGAGTGCTGAGGGACCGCCCGAGGGAACATCCTTTCCGCACGAACAGCACGCCGCGCTGGCGGATCTGCTCGCCGGTGCGGCTGTCTCCGAAATCGCGGCCGGGGCGGAGTGTGCGGAACATGACGCGGTAGTGGCTGCTCTCGGCCATACGCTCGCGCACGTAGACCAGCGCCGGGCAGAAAACCAGGTCGAACTCCGCTTGCAGCATGCGCTGGAGCATGTCCTCGGGGTGGTCGCATGGGCGGAGGGCGACGCCGGAGATCCCGGCATTGGCCATCGCCCTGCTGACGGCGGCGTCTTTCTCGAGTGCCTGCTTCAAGTTCTGAAACCACGGACGCCCCATCGGACTCTCGTTTTCCGGGGTCAGGTAGCCGATGCGGAAGAAGTTGCGTCGTGAATCCAGGAGCGCCAGGCCGGGGGGCGAGTATCCGGGAACCAAGGGTCCCGCGGCGGGTTTTTCGCCGCCGGGGGAAGGCGCAAGAGGTTCCGGGCGAGCAGGCGTGGGTGCGGGGGATTCCGAGCGGTTGGGCAAGGCCAGCGTCGCGGAGGTTTCCGGAAGCGGGGGGTGCCTGGCCAGGCCCGCATCGGGCAACGCGGGAGTGGATGACGCTTTCGCCGGCGTGGGCGCGGGCCTTTCTGGTGCGGGCGTGGGCGTGGGCGGACTCCCATTGGGCAGGGCAGGGCCCGGAACAGGTTTGTCCGGAGTGGGCGCGGGCCGTTCTGGTGCGGGCGTGGGCTTCCCGGGAGCGGGCAAGGTTTTTTCCGGCGTGGGCGCGGGGACAGCTTGGGCACGAGGAGACCGATGCTCTCCCGCCGCAATCCACAGGATCGCGGCAAGATAGCAGGCAAACAAAACCGATCTGGCGCCCCGTGTTCTTTTCATAATGCCGAGCATATAGGACTAGCCGGGGCACAGGCAAGCGGAAAGCGCCGCACGGGAGGGACTTGCGATATGGCTTCCTTGGCCGCTTCTATCAGGGCGCGGGATGGACGGACACGGACAAGCCCGGACGGACACGGACGGACCTGGTGAGGAGGCATGGCATTTCGCAAAACCCTCTCCTTCATCCCTCATTCTTCATCCTTCATCATTTCATTCTTCCCTATTCATCCTTTTTTATGTTGTCATTCCGGCGAGCCGTGGCTATCTTGGCGCTAGGTCCGCCGGAGCGCCGGCCTCTGAGTGCGGCCCCGCGATTCTCTTGAGCCAGGAGGCCCCCGATGGGGATTGATCCGGAACTTCTCAGAATCCTCGCGTGCCCGGCCTGCCGGGCCGCGGTCGTCGAGAGCGATGACCAGATCCTCTGCACGAGCAAGGATTGCCGCCGCCAGTACGCCGTCTCCGAAGGCATCCCCGTGATGCTCATAGACGAGTCAACCCAGCTCGACCCGCAGGCATGGCAGCAAGCGTTCCAGAAAGCCTCTGCAACGCCCAAGGCGCCCTGAGCCAAGCGCCGGGTGTCCCGCCGGGAAGACGGAACAGGCGGAATTCGCCAGGCAAGATGCCATTACCGTTTATGGGTTTGCGCACTCTAACCACTGGAATATGAATAATATGCAAGACTTAAGCGTATTCCCAGCCGCCTTCAGGCGGCTCCTCCTTGCCCCCGGCTTCAGCCGGTGGGAGAAAGGGAATACTCTCTTAAGAACAAAGCCGGCTTCAGCCGGGCTTCTCGATCCGCTTCAGCAAAGGAGGGGACAAAGGCAAG
>Ga0315279_10007387_pt1 | contig 13598 bp, 15 predicted proteins | sample YL17G06_20_MG_FD_203694 | JGI IMG/M metagenome (GOLD analysis project Ga0315279, IMG submission 203694) | Sediment microbial communities from Yellowstone Lake, YNP, Wyoming, USA - YL17G06_20 | ecosystem: Environmental > Aquatic > Freshwater > Lake > Sediment | place: USA: Wyoming | collected... | reverse complement strand
GGCGCTGCTTTCTCGGGTCTTTGTATGGCATAGCATTATTTTGGCAAAGCCTAGACTAAGTTTTATGCAAAGCGTAAAACCCTGACTTGCAAAAGGTCTAGCTGGCTTCGTGAATGCGAAGCGAGAGCCGTGAGGTTCGCGGCAGTCGCGTCTGCACTTGAAGCGATGGTACAGGAATCCGTGACTGACGGTAATCCTGAAAGTCGATGCAGATGAGTTAACTCAGAAGCCATGAGCCGAAGAGTCAACAGAACCGGAACCAGCCCACGCATAATAGGTCGAAAGAAAAACAGCGGAGTATTGTGGCACCGAAACGCTCGGTGGTTATTGTAGGAGGCGTCTACTTGACGACCTCGCCGGTTGCAAATCTGGGACCGACCTGAGTAACACGCACTTTAACGTGGTCACCAGGTTTGGTCTCGGGGACGAAGATGACGAAGCCTTCCACGCGGGCGACACCGTCGCCTTTGCGGCTGGTCTCTTTGATGTCAACCTCGTACTCTTTGCCTTCTTCAACTGGCTTGTTGAAGGATCTGCCACCGGATCTTTCCTCGGACATTAACAGATTCACCTCGCGTCACAGTCGTTCTACGCTAGGACAGGGAAAAGGAGCGTTGGCCTACACGCATTCACGTTACGGCTAACAGCGAACCTTCCACTGTAGACCTAACTGAAAACGCTGACCGGCGCCCACTACTTATAAGCGTTTGCAGGAATCTGTAGACAGCAAGGGACAAGCATGACGAGCAAACTCGGATTCGCAGCAAGATTGTGGTACTACTTCAGGATAGGCTACGCAACCTACCTGACATTCATTCTAGGAGCGCTCAACACACTTGTCGTTGTCTGGTATCTCGCGATTCGTGAGGTTCCCGCGATAGAGAACTTCTTTGGCCATTTCGTTCCTTTCGCAATCGTTACGACACTAGTAGGTGTCCCGTCTGGGGTCATTATCGGATGGGTACATCTCAAACGAAGCCTAGCCTACAGCTCCGAACAGGACATCACTGCAGAAGCAAACCCATACTTCTACAAGCTCCCTCCGGGCTACAACAGAGAAGCCTTCGCACCACTCTATCTGGAGCTCCTTGTGGAACTGAATCGGCTCCTTGACGCACACAACCTACTTACTGATGAGGACAGGCCCCGCATCGAAACGATACGACGGAAGCTCCAAGTACTGGCGGACGGTGGCATCGTGGGAACACCACGGAAGAAGATGTGAACTCCTGCTTGTGGCGTAGAACAAGAAACCCCGGCTGCCCTCAAGGCCGCTCTGTCCATGCTCTGATCAGGATATGGCTACCCGAACGGAGTTCTGGAATAGCGGCCGAAAGCGACCACATTTGGGACCACCACGGTGACGAAAAGGAAGAGAATCAACCAGGACGTCTTGCCCAGCCCCCTTGCCCCAGCCTTGAATGCGATGGACAAACTACGTGGCAAATCCACTTGACCTTCGTGTACGTGGTAGCTGTCGCAACCGAAGAGTATCTTGAGTATGTACCGTCCGTCCCGCTTCCAGTACCCTGGCATCTTCACCCATTTGATCGTGGCTGGAAAGTTACCCTTCTTCTCCATACGTTTCAATGCGAGGAAGCTACGCCATGCCTAACGGTTCTTCGGGACGATCTGCTGCGCGGTAGTTGATTTCATTCCAGAGCTTCGCGCAGTTGACTCCCATCTCTCGTAGTATGCGATCTTGGTCTGCTGTTGGTGCGAACGCAAACAGATTGCTGCGTTTCATCTCCTGCTCTGCCTCTGAATGTACTCTTGGATTGTTCTGGCGGAGATTACTCCATGTCTAAAGATAGGGGCTTGCACTCGCCGCGCTGTGGTCACCGTACGCAGTCCTTACGGCCTCCGTATACAATTGATGTACAGCGAACCAGAAAACTCTGATACAAGCGGTAGTTTTTCCAACGAATTCCCCACACTTTGGCAGATGCGTATCAAGCGTTTTGGAGCTAACGGATGCAGCCACTCGAAAGGTATGACCTCTACTTTACTGAAGCCGAAACCTTCCAACAACGCCTTCAACTTGAATCTCACGAAAGCTGTCTCATCTGGCGAAACATACCAGAACAAGCTGCGAAAGGTCCGTTCCGCAAAGACTTGTGGGTTGAGCATGTTCGGTTCCGTAAAACACATGATCCCTTTAGGCTTAAGCACATTGAAAATCTTAGGCAACGCTTCCTCCAAATCAAGATGGTGGAGTATTGATGAGCCTATAACCGCATCGAAAGCCCCCTTCAAATCCATGTCTTCAAAGCGTCCCTGCAAAAACTCGACATTCGCAAGCTTGTGGTTAGCCATACTAAGCAATTCAGATGAGAGGTCGACAGCAGTCAGCTTCGCGCCGGTGGCCGCGAACATTTCTGTGAAGGTTCCGATTCCACATCCTATCTCAAGTACTCTAACGCGAGAGGAAAGGTGTGCTCCCTCGGATATTAGTGCGGCTCGACGTTGCGCTCTAATCCTGCCAGCGGCGGTTCCCCATCCCAAAGCAAGCTCAGCATTCGCAGACGCCAGTTTGCGAAAGTGTTTCATTTCATTTGTAGCGCGGGCCATTGATTTCACCCAGAGAGATAGGGCAAATTGACGAATTTGATGAAAGTCAAGTTCGTGCAAACGACTATTGCAATCGTAATCAGTTGAAGCCATTGTGACCTGGTCAGGAATCTAGACCACGACCAGCTGGCAAGAATGCTGGCAGCATGATCCAGACCAATTGGCGTCATCGAAATTACGGCAGGAAACAGAATGAACGTGTATCTTGAGTCAATCCAAGGAAACACCAATAACAAAGCCAATCCCGCCAATAGTAATTTCACGTGGGTTTTCACTTGTTCATCAGATAGTCTGAAAAACCCCACAATGGCAAACGGGATGCACATGTAAAAAGCACGTATAATTGAATCTAGGAATGCTCTCGGTTGTGCCAATGGACCCTCATAGGACCCCCCAGCATAAACCACTGCTTCACCGTAAAAGTTGAGGTATGTCCTGCCTACCACCAGAAAACTCCATGCGGAAGTCATGATAGCAGCAATTGATACTACAATAAGAACCGATTTGAGATAGGCCCAAGAACGATGAAATATCAGCTGTATGACGAGAAAAGCCACTAAGATCACTGTTATTTCCTTTACCAGTAAAGCTGTTCCCACAAGTACACCTGTGATTACTGAAGATCTCCAGCTCGGTTTGAAGTGGTAGAGTAGCCAGTAGAACCCGACAGCCAACATCGCATAACCAGGGCCGTCGGTCAAAATCGCTACCCCCCAAACTAGGTTCGGACTGGCACTCGCATAGCAAACTCCTGCAATGAACCCGTACAAATTGTTACTGAACAATCGTGAAACTAGCAAATACGTGAAGCATGTGCCAATCATCAGAAATGCGACGTTCACTATTGCGATTGCAGATCGTGCACCTGTAAGAAAAGCGAGAGGTGCGGCAAGTGCAGGCACGACTGGACGCAAGTATCCATGCCAGTGTCCTGCTTGTGCCCATTCAATCGGTGTTGCAGTTCCCATGAAGAAGCGAACAATCGTGAAGTAGCCGTTTGAGTCCCCCCGCCACGCACCGAAGTGGGTTAGCGCTTCAGCTAAGGCAAATATCACTAGCGCCATTGCATAATTGAGTTTCGGGGTCAACTCTTAGTGCACCTGTAGAAGTCCATGAAGAAAAGTCTCGACTCACGATGGAACGCGAATCCCGCTACGTTCAATGCGTTTTGAATCTGGCGTATAGCCCACCATGTGGTTGGCCCTTCTGGCAGTTTCAGCTTAAATTTCTCTAGAACGCTGAGCAGGGGAGCGTACTTGTTGTTCGCGGTCGCCAGTAGGAATGTTCCGTTTTTGCTCAGCAGTCGGTGTGCTTCCTGAATTACTTTCAGGGTTGGAAGATGTTCGAGCACATCTAGGCAAAGGATCAGGTCGAATGTTGCGGCCTTAAAGGGTGACTCCTCTATGTCTCCGACGACACATTCACCTCTGCTTCTTCCGAACTTCAGAAGTCCTGAAGACACATCGATCCCAACTTTCTCTATTGCCTCGAGCCAAGTCAGAGCCAATCCTGAACCACAACCGAGATCAACAACTCTATCTCCATGCAATTTTTGAACCTCGCTCCTGATAATGTTCAAGTAGAACTGCTTCTTGCGCGTCTCATACACGTTGGCGATTCTGTTGAAATGTTCACGAACATCCGCTTTTTCCAGTAGCACCATGATGTGCCTCTTTGTACCACTCTATTGTCTTTCTTAAGCCCTCTCTTAGTTCCACCTTTGCTTGAAATCCGAATTCTTTCTTGGCTCTTGTCGTATCCAAGCACCTTCTCGGTTGACCGTCTGGCTTGGTGGTATCCCATCTTGTCTTGCCTCTGTACGCGGTGAGCTCGGCCACCAAGCTAGCCAAGTCCTTTATGGTGATTTCTTGTCCACTACCCAGATTCACGGGGGCTGGCTTGTCGTATTCTTTGGCTGCTAACAGAATTCCCTCGGCAGCGTCCTCGACGTAAAGAAACTCTCTTGAAGCGCTTCCCGTTCCCCAAAGGATGACCTCATCTTTGCCTTCGTGGACCGCTTCCAAATATCTTCTCAAGAGCGCAGGTATGACGTGGGAAGAGTCCAGATCGAAATTGTCTTTCGGGCCATACAGATTCACAGGGAGTAGGTAGATGACATTCATATCATACTGCTGTCTATAGGCCTGAGCCATCGCCAAGAGAGCTTTCTTCGCTATGCCGTAAGGTGCATTCGTTTCTTCGGGATACCCGTTCCAGAGATCCTCCTCCCTGAAGGGGACTGGGGTGAACTTCGGATAGGCACAGACGGTGCCTACGGTGACGAATTTTTCGACGTTTTCGCGCCGAGCTGCCTCCGTCAACTGGATGCCCATTATGGCATTGTCGTAGAAAAGGGTTCCAGGAAACTTCCGATTGAACCCGATCCCACCAACTCTCGCAGCAAGATGAATGACAATATCAACGCCGTGAACGGCCTTCACGCAGTCGGCCCAGTTGCGGAGATCCATTTCGCGACTCCTTGGAACAGCTATCCGTGCTGGAGCCACACCCTCGCGAATGAGCCTTTCAACCACAAAGGAGCCTAGGAACCCTGCGCCTCCAGTGACGAGCACCCGCTTATGGTTCCAGAAAGCACTCAATCGACTGCCCACCACCTTTGCCGAAAAATCTTCTTTAAGAGTTCATCTCCTTCTCCCACTGGCGGGAGACCAATTCGTCGCATCTCAGCATCTACCATGACTTTTGCGAGTTCTTGGAAACCGACCTTGGGTTTCCAGCCGAGTGCCCTTTCTGCCTTAGCTGAGTCAGCCACAAGTTCTGCCGGGTCCAGTGCCCTGAGGTACCTCTTATCTATCCTCACATAGTTTTCGGAGTTGAGGTCAACATAGGAGAATGCAGTTTCAACGAATTCTCTCACAGAATGCGCTTGGCCAGTGCCGACCACGTAATTATCTGGTTTTTCAGATTGAAGGGTTCTCCACATACACTCAACGTATTCAGGCGCGAACCCCCAATCCCGCTTGGCATCCAGGTTACCCAGATACAGATATTTCTGTTTCCCAGCGACAATCGCCGCGACGCCCCTAACGACTTTTTTCGTCACGAACGTTTCGCCTCTCCGAGGAGACTCATGATTGAAAAAGATTCCATTGGAGGCAAAGATTCCGTACGCATCTCTATAGTTATTCGTCATGTGGTATGCGTAGACTTTGGCTGCGGCATATGGACTCAAAGGGTTTAGGGGCGTGTTTTCGTTTTGAGGAGGCGGGGCTGCTCCAAACATCTCACTGCTCGATGCTTGGTAGTATTTTGCGGTGCAGTTACTCTGCCGAATTGATTCCAAGAGCCTAACGGTTCCGAGTGCCACAACGTTGCCTGTGTACTCAGGCATGTCGAAGCTGACTCGGACATGGGTTTGGGCTCCCAAATGATAAATCTCATCGGGCTTTGTGTTGTGCATTATGTTCCCAATCTGTTCTGAGTCAGAGAGGTCTCCGTAGTGAAGGAATAGTCTAGCTTCAGAATCATGCGGGTCCACATACAAGTGGTCGATTCTCATGGTGTTGAATGTGCTGGCTCTCCTGATTAGGCCATGCACCTCGTATCCTCTTGACAAGAGGAATTCAGCCAAGTATGAACCATCTTGCCCCGTTATGCCGGTTATGAATGCTTTTTTCAAGATCGCCACGCCTCCTTGAGCAATACGCCCAAGAGTTCTAGTCCTGTTTGCCACGTTTTCGCTTTGACTTCTCCGCCGACCCGTCGGCCTTCAATCATCGGGATTTGAGCTACTTTCAATCCAAGTTTCCCACCGCGTATGCTCATCAGATATTCAGTCTCGTTCTTCTTCACATGTATGCTCATCCTATCCCATGTTGACTTCCTGAACAGTCTGAAGCCACCGTAAGTTGAGTCGGAATAGTGGGTGCCGAAGAAGAGGTTGACTAGTCCAGTTAAGATTCTGTTTCCGAAGCATCTGATTCTGAATGGGTCATCGCTGTTGTCGCTTGCTCCGCCTTCAACGAATCTTGTGCCGAAAACCAGGTCGTACCCTTCGTTGAATTTTGAGATGACTTCGGGAATGTACTCTGGCAGATCGTTCCCGTCTGAACTCATCAACATAACTGCGGCATCTTGATGTGACTCCACTAGTTGCATTGCTTCTTGTATTCCGTTTCCTCGCCCGTTATTCTGCTGCTGGATGATCTGGCATTTGTACTTGGAGAACTTGCCGTCGTTAGTTAGCCATTCTAATGTGCCGTCTGTCGAGTGATTGTCCAAGATGATTATTCTCTTGAACAGTTCAAAGGGTATTTCTGGCCATATTGACTGTAATGCCCGCTTCTCATTCATAGTAGTGATGATTAAGGTTATTGGGTAGAGAACATGTCGGCAGTCCTTACAGTAGTCTGCATGTATGCCTTCTGGGTCGACTGCGATGTCTCCGCTTCCGTGCATTCACGACACTCCTTCGAGTAGGATCTTCAGATTGGACTCTAGCCTAGTCTCTGGATAGTATCCAAGGAGCCTCTTTGCCTTCCCAATGTCGGCAACGCTATGCTTCACATCTCCTTTCCTCACGAGACCGTACACGGGCGTCGGCGATACTGCAAAGGATTTGGGATAGTTAAAGTATGCCAACAGGATGTTGGCCGAGTGGCACATTCCTCATGAACACAGCAGACAAGAAATACGAGCTAATTCTCGAGATTCCGGAGAAGCTACACTTGAAGCTTCCCGAAGGCCCTCACAACTAGATAGAACCGAAAGAGATCCTTCAAGAGGTATCGAAAGCTGGTTTCTCGTGCACACAATGGTCCAAGGCCCCCATCGTCTTCTACAAATGCACGAAAAGATAGGATGCGGTGCCTAGAAGCAGAATGCATGAGTATCATGCATGATTTCAGGGCATATGAAGCGTTAGCGGAGGTCTTGATTACGGAGGCAATGAAGACGAACTGCGAGAAAGTTGAGCATGAAATGGCGCGTTTCGTAGCAACGACTGTACCTTGTCCCGATAGGAGAAATTGTCCAGAAACTTTTGGAGGGCCTTCCGATGGAAGAGACGAACCGAGTCGCCGTTGCCAACGTCTTTGCCAGAATGCGGATGACAGTGAACTACTTCGCAGCCAATTCGCTCAACTATCTTGCAGCTGGAACTGAAGATAGGTCTGAGATTCTAATGGGATACTTCACGAAGTATGGAGACGGGGGTGCTGATTTTCTCCCAATCGGTCACCTATACAAGACCGAAGTGAGAGAGCTTGCAACGTATCTTCACGTTCCGTCAAGAATTGTGCGCAAACCTTCTTCGCCCCAGTAGTGGGAAGGCCAAAGAGTAACTGACGAGATCCTCGTCGACTACCCGATCTTGGACAACATACTACGAGGGCTGCTTGACCGCGAGGAGAGAACAAGTGTCATCGCAAGTCGACTCGATGTCCGAGCAGAAGTAATCGAATCAGCACGACGATCGTTCGAGCGGTCGCGCCACAAGAGAATGACTCCACCCGTTCCTTCGCCCACTGCTTGTGAAGGATTTGTAGATAAAGCAGACACGAAGGTATGACGATGACCAATAGGCTCGGTTTCATCACAAAGCTGTGGTACTGCTTGACATCGGAAGATACAAACTCCTCTCTTTGGATACCACCTGCATTCGGCAAGGAAGACTTAATACAGTAGAATCAGGACGCCGGCTGCTGATCTATACCCTTGAAGGGAGATCTCACCGATGAAGAACCTGAGAGTCCTACTCGTCAACCCTCCAATGCAGGAGACTGAAAAGAAACCCCCGCTTGGCTTGCTTTATGTCGGCGCCGTGCTTGAGAGCACACATGTCGAGGTTATCATTATAGACGCAAACGCAAAAGACATGACGTTCAGCCAAATAGAGAGCAAGATCGACGAGTACAATCCGGAGATCATAGGCCTTACGGCCATGACGCCTACTCTGGGAGCGTGCGAAAGAATATGCGCAGCCGCCAAGGAGAAAGGCATCATGACTGTTGTCGGCGGGAGCGGAATCATAGCCGACCCGGTGGGGAGTTTGAGCAGATTCCCGAGCATTGATTATGGTGTCACGGGTGAAGGAGAAAGGACTTTTCCCCAGTTGCTGAGATTCATCGACAAACGTGTACATTTGCGTGATCTGAAAGGTGTGGTGCTAAGAAAGGGGACGGAGGGAACGCCCCTGATGACAGCTCCTCAGAGCCATATACAGAACCTAGACGAGATACCTTTTCCAGCCTATCACCTAGTAGAGTCTTTTGATGTGGACGATTACTACGCACCATCACGTTCTCACCGCAGATACATGGGAGTGATAACAAGCAGGGGCTGCCAGAACCGGTGCATATTCTGCGACGTGCCTAGAGTCAACAGCTACACAGTGCGTTTCAGATCTCCAGAAAGTGTCGCCAATGAGGTAGAGTGGCTACATGCAAGGTACGAATTTAGCAGACTCAGATTCTGGGACGACACATTTGCACAGGACAGGAAGAGAACGCAGCTCCTATGCGAGCGCATGAAACGCTTTCAACTAGAGTGGGTCTGTTCCACACGTGTTACTCAGGTCGACGAGACACTCCTTGGGCTTTTCCGCGAGTCTGGTTGCTACAGAGTTGAGTACGGAATAGAGAGTGGTGATCCAGAGACGCTGAAGTCCATAAAGAAGGGAATCACTCTCGACAAGGCAAGGAATATTATTGATCAGACAGTCAAGGCTGGCCTTGATGTGGGAGCTTTCTTCATCATAGGATTTCCAAGCGAGGATCATCAGAAGGTCCAGCACACCCTGGATTTCATAACAGAGCTCGCGGTCGAATACGGAGTAGACTGTTCACTGTCAATAGCCACACCTTATCCCGGGACAGAACTCCACGAAATCACCGCGAAGAAACGACTGATATTGACAGATGACTGGAGCAAATACACCGTTCAGTCTTTTCCAGTCTTGAGAACTGAATTCTTGGATGCTAAAGAGATATGGAAGCTTTACTTGTCGTTTCAAAGCAGACTCAACCGGATTCGAGAGACTAGAGGAATGATGCCCGTTCGTATTGCATCAAGGATTTCAAATAGGCTTGGACGTACACTCGTCAAAGGACTAGTCCGCATGAAAGGCAGAGTTGATTGACTTGCGTTCCGACGACTCAGGAAATGAGGCCGAAGCTTGCCTGAGTCACATGAGAGCGACAGCAGTCTTCGCCGTTCCTACTGTCCGGATGGATAGGAGATGAAGCGCCGCCTTTTGGACATGCTCGTATGCCCTCAATGTCGTAAGGACACATTGCGCTTGGAGGATGAGATGTATTCGCATGGCGAGGTCAAAGAGGGAAGCCTTTTGTGCGATAGCTGCGGAACACGCTACCCCATCCTTAACTATGTTCCGCGCTTTGTGCCCGCCGACGCATACGTTGGTAGCTTCACCTTTCAGTGGAAGAGCTTCCCGAGAATCCAATACGGTTCAGAGACCGAACGCAGCTTCTCGCGATTCAACTTGAAACTAGATGAGCTCTCTAAGAAGAAGATACTCGATGCGGGATGTGGCTCTGGAAGGTTCGTGGACTTCTTTTCGAGGCATGCAGAGCAAGTTGTCGGGATAGACCTGAGTTACTCGGTCGATGAGGCTCTCAGGCATTGCGGACTAAGGCAGAATGTCCACATCCTGCAGGCAGATCTACTCAGGCTGCCTTTCAAAGAAGAGACCTTCGATTTGGTTTTCAGCTTTGGGGTGCTAATGGCAACTCCGAGTACTAAGAATGCATTCATGCAACTTCCCAGGTTCGTCAAACCGGGAGGCACACTGGCGATCTTCGTATACGCTAAATGGTCGGAAAAAGGGGCTTGGGCAAGCAGGGCGAAGGAGCGGCTCAGCGACTCGTATAGGAAGATTACTTCAAGACTCCCATTCGGTGTGCTTCACATACTATCGTACATAGCGATCCCACTGTACGAGATGAAGAAAGTTCCCAAACTAGGAAAGCTAGTCGATATTGCCATAGAATCTAGCATGAATCCCGATTGGAGGTTACGAGTCCTAGAAACCTTTGATTGGTATTCGCCGAAGTATCAGTGGAAGCATACGCGTGCTGAAGTCGTATCATGGTTCAAAGAGGCTGGCTTCAACGAGATATTCGTTTCATCCCATCCAGTTAGTGTCGTGGGATCGAAAACGCAGCAAAACATTACGAGTCAAGCATCTGCAGCGAGAGGATCTAGAACGGTATCACATGAGCACAGTAAACCTGCACACGAAGGCAAGTGCTCACGCAAGTCTTCTCATCGTTGACGCCGTTTTGTATCGTATCCGTGAGTATACCTTTCTATATTCTGCAAGATATCTCACAAAGGTTCCTCCAAATCCTCTCTTGAATAGGCTCACACTAGCTGTTTTGTCTTCAGCTCTGTACAATTGCGCGTCAGCCACGAGAGCTCCGTGGAAGTCGTAGAAACGATACCCGTGCTCCTTACCCCACTGGATGATCTTCCAATGGAGCGATTCCCCGGGACAAGACCTGTTGGCAAGCTTTTCACTTCCGCCCCATACATAGAACATCGTATCTCCGAACATGAGTAGGAAAGCGGTGGAAACAACGCTAGTCCCCACCTTGGCGAAGAATATCCTAGCCAGGCCTTTCGACGCCAGCGCGTCTATGACTGTCTTGAAGAATTCCTTGCTGAGCGGTGCAGGAACCGTCTTCTCGTACAGTCCGTAGAACTGATCCACGCCAACATAGTCGCTCTTCTCTTCGATCTGCACCCCTGACCTCTCTGCTTTTCTTATGGCCCACCTAGTTCTCTTCTCCATGGCCCTCAGTAGCTCTTCGAGAGAATTCCTACAGTCTAGGACGAAGGTCTGCGTATGAAAGGAACCCGCCTCGAAAACCGGTTTGAAGCCTGCATTCATCAGATTGCCATGAGTCTCGGTGTCCTCGAAAGGCCTATTCGGAAAGAAATTACAGACCACAGCCCTGTTCTGCACTGCGTGGAAATCAATTGTCTTCAGGAATTGGAGGAAGATCTGCCGGTTGAACAAACCATCCTTGAAAACCGGCCCTCTTGGAATCGTTAACGCGTTCCAGACCAACCCCAAGCTCCTTGCACTGAAGAAGGGACTGACGTAAGTCATGAGAACTGCCTTGTTGTCTATCATGATGGGCACTGGCTTCATGCCTCCTTTCTCAGCAACATTTGCCCAGTGAAACGTTTGGAAGATATGGCCGCCAGCAGATCGCACGATCTCGTTCCACATAACTTGCCCAGATAAATCAAACAGCTCAGTATTCATGCTTTCGATTCGACTATTTCCTCTCAACGAGATACCTCACTGAAGGCTCGTATTCATGCAGTCAGCTTGTGAAAGAGACCCAGCCACCTCTTCGCGACTTTCTCTATGTCATGATGTTCTTCCACGAATCGTCTTGCGTTCATTCCAAGCTTGAGACGCAAATCCTCATCGCCCATCAACATATGAACCATTCCAGCCATGTCGTCGAGATCTTTCGATTGCGTACCAAGCAAGTGTTGGGCGACAACTCCATCTGGGTCAAGGAATCCCACGTATGGTACACCGTGGATGGCCGCCTCTACGAGAACGTTCGGGAATCCCTCTACTTCGGAGGTGTTCACAAGGAGTTTCGCGCCGAGATAGATCCTTGGTAGCTCGCCGGGCTTCTTTGGGCCGAGCAGTCGCAAGTTCGACGGAGGATTCTGTATGGTGCGGATGTCCCCCACCATGATGAAAGTGTAAGCGGGCAGTCTTCTAGCCAAGTCGGCGAAGAGCGAGGGTCGTTTGTATGGTTTGTCTCTTCCCACCCAGAGTATGTACCCATCGTCTCTTGACAGATCTGAACGGGGCGTAATGCGAAATCCGTCTGGGAGGAATCGAACCTTGTCTTCACTTATGTGTTTGGAGAATGATTCAGCCGTGTGTTTGCTGTTGCAGGCAACTATGTCAGCCTGTGCCAGGCCCTCAAGATATAGACTTCTCGTGTATTCGCTCCAGGTCGTCCAGCCCCAAGTGAAGGTGAGATCCGCGTCCCATAGAGAGGTGGACCTGAAGATGAATGGTTTCGCATTCTTGCCGCAATAGTCAGCTACGTACGCTGTCTGCCTCCCAGCACACACTTGAATGTACAGATCTGCGTTGGCATGCGACAGAGCGGACTTGTAGCCTTTCTTGTAGATGCGATCAAGAACGAATCGCAACTTGCCCTTTGCTCCTGGTCCAGATTTGTTGTGTCCGGGCATGCTAGCTTGATGGCGATCTGTTGAGTGTCTAAGGCGCCAACGATTCCTTACTGTTGTTTCGATAGTTCTAGTTGCATAGGGTATTCTATGGAGTCTGATGTTTCGAGCGGTGAAATGCCTTTGAGACACATATTGGACGCAAACTCCCTCATTCGCCAATTCGTCTGCTAAGATCGACATCGCTACTTCAGCCCCACCTATCGTACCACTTGCTGGATGCTCGGCGACAAAGCAGACGCGTAGCCTATGTCCTTTCGACAAGTGTCAGCTCACTTTCTCATAGATCTCCAGCAGCCTCTTGATGGCATGATCTGCAAGATGGATCTTCACATAGTCCAGTTGTCGCTGGACTTGCTGCTGAGCCATCTTACGATCCGTCAACAGCATCTGTATGCGATCTGCAAACTCACTGACCGTGTAATAACTGCCCAGGGGGACGTCTGGAAAGACCCCCTCCGCCAAGTGGTGTACCACGGGTCTGCCACAAGCCATGGCCTCGATTACGGTTGTGTCCAGCTGCCCGACGCCGAAGTTGCCTAGAATCACATCGGCTGCCGAATAGAGATCTGCCATGTGCTCGTGAGGATGTCTCTCGACCCATGTGATCTTGACGTTAAGCCTACGCGATAGGTCATATGCTCGCTGCAGGTCGGAACCATACTTGATTGCCATGAATGTGATGGGCCGCTTTACCTCTGATATCGCTTGCAACACCTTGTCTGTTCCCTTGACTCTGAAATCGACCGGTGATGAATAGAGTACTCTTGGCTCAAGATGATCATCAAGAGGCATGGCAGGGCGAAACAGCTGAG
>Ga0315279_10007386_pt1 | contig 13599 bp, 16 predicted proteins | sample YL17G06_20_MG_FD_203694 | JGI IMG/M metagenome (GOLD analysis project Ga0315279, IMG submission 203694) | Sediment microbial communities from Yellowstone Lake, YNP, Wyoming, USA - YL17G06_20 | ecosystem: Environmental > Aquatic > Freshwater > Lake > Sediment | place: USA: Wyoming | collected... | reverse complement strand
GAGATTATTTTTTCACGATTCTTATAGTTCTGAGCAACTAACGCTAGAATACCGAAAGGAATTGTTTCGTTGACGATTTCGATTGTGACAGCCAAGAATTCATACTGTTCAGTAATAGCCAAGGCTTGAAAACTGATGTGACCGATCCAAAAGGTATTGGATAATTCATAGAATTTTGGAATAAGCATTGCAAGCACTACATATCCAACAAAATTCCAGGGATAAGGCGCTGAGATACGCGTGATATATGATTTGAAAGAAGAAAGAGCCAATTTCTCTGAACCCCCACTTCCCTCAATGCTGGTCAACGATATGTTTAGGAAGAGTATAAAACCCTTGGCTGGACACAGTGGCGAATTCCGCGCGGTTTTAGCACTGTCTCCTTTCTTTGTAGGTATGAGGCTTGTCCAGTTCGTAGTCTGCACTGCTTGATAGTTGTGTGTATCGCGCCGATCGGGACTAGCCAAACTAAGAGAAACCGATGGACCTGTCCCGTTTACGGTGTTGGTCTCTAGGGACTTATACCCGAAAGAGTTCAAATCCAGTGTCTTTGCAATCCTAGGTGTAATTCGCGCGCTTTCCTGAAGCCATAATGATCATTAAACACTTATATTTTCAACGCTGGCAGTATGCAATCTCATGGAGCTAGACTTCAGAAGAGATGCTTCAGCTCGCCAATGGATAACATTGCTTTCAGTCTCTTACATTATTCTCTGCTTGATTTTTCCGTTCAGGTATTCAGCAGTTGATCTTCAAAGGCAGAATGAAAGCTTCCATTGCACGCTGGATAGCTGGCAATATGACATGATTTTCTGGAGAAAATATCAGAATTGGACTATATACTACTCGGGGCAGTTTCTGAAAGGAGAAGCATTTAATGATGACCTTGCGTTGAATTCGTCAGCTGACATTCAAGTTTGGGCATATGGATTGCAGGCCGGAACAATTCTGAATCTCACAAGTTCAGGTCGCTTAAGGTTTTCGTGGAATTGTAGCCAGACTGATCATTACATCTTCTGCGTCAATTTTCGCAATCAGTCTCCAACAGATGATTTAATGGTTAATCATACTTTCTACAGATATATTGAGATGGTCAAATACGACTTGACTTATGTTAGAGACTACGCCACTCTCGGCATCCTTGTTCTAATCGTTGTTTCCGAGATTAAGCACTATAATGTGCTTGAGCAAATCGCTAGGCTGACGTCACCTTTTGTTGCATTGGTGGGCTTAGTCTACAGTTTTCTTCTGCCCAATCCATCTTTGGCAATGTCATGCAGCATACTTGGAATATTCTTTCTCTTCTACACCCTCAATTTCTACAAGAGCATAGTTGGCGAAGAATCAGAGTTCCTTCGTCTCGCTCTTGCTTTAGCCGCTTGCTTGGTCTTTTCAACTGGCAACTCGCTCATAGACAACGTTTTTTCAACGATAGGACTAGTTAAAGAATCAGTTTCATACGTTTACTACGGCTTCGTCTGGACAAGCTTCTGGAACGTTGCTGGATCGCTCATTTTTCTTTCATTGCTGTTCGTAATCAACAGGTATGTTTTGACTCACGGAGCAGCCGATGATAAGAAGACTAGCCTTGCATATGCTAGAACAGCAGACTCAATGCTAATCTTTACTCTTGCATTATCCTTCGGAGGTGGTCGCATCCTGAATCTAGTGTTATTCTTGTTGGCATCATTGTCAGCCCTTCGACGTAGCAGGTCTCCAAGACTTCTCTACAGAAACTTTCTTGAGCGTTTGAGCACATTAAAGAATAACGTCTATAGACGCTTTGCAAAGTCGCTCTTTGTTGAGAAGCTAGGCATGGAAGCAACTTCAGTCTGTTTGCTGTTTGCATTCATCAACCTGAGATTTATGCTTGATTCATCCGTAACTATTGCTTCGATTCTGGTGATAGCCCTTCTAGTCATACCCAGTCTTCTCTTTCTTGCCTCGAATACTACGAGACTTTCAATCGCATACACTTTCCCAATGGCATGCTTGGTTGGTGCAGCAGTGATAGGCTATTCTGCCAATGGTTCCTGGCCGGTGATCTCATCGGTGCTTGCCATCGGCAAAACTCTGACTCAGCAGGTTTACGAGGTTATCGGAATTTCCGACGTGGATTTAATCGTTGTGACAAGAATTTTCTACAATGCGGTAATAATAGAGGCCGCATTTCTGATATTGATCGGGGAAATGAGAATCAGAATTCAACAGCACTTAAGGAAGGACAATAGGATCTGTGCCAAAAAATGGAGCGGCCGAGCCAGCTCATGCCAGCAGATCGCTTGTATTGCCTTTGGTGCGACTTCCGCCCTCTTAGTTCTCGAATACAAAGCTCAGTGGATGGGACCAGCAATGGAGTTCGTCGCATTCTACGGAATACTGGTTTTGTATGAGATCTCCCATTACGAGGAGTCTTATATAGAATCGTAGCGAATTTCAGAAGTATTACTCTTATCAGTAGCTGCAAGTCATGAGCGCGCGATATTAAAGACGTTTACGCTGTGCCAAATCATATAGCACTACCATAAGGGTACTGTTAAGTTATTTGACCTGATGAGGTAGGTTAAGTGTTTTAATTTATCAATACTCTATTTGTTTACGTTTTCGTTTCCTTTCGCAGTGACTATACATGTAAGTCGTTTCTTGTCACTCTTATCGAGATTGTTTGCCCATTGCAGAGGGCGCAAGTTTGATAAATCGTCCTCAGCGTCAGGGTCAATATGATCTATTTCCCAGCCAAGTTTTGATTTTCTGTCACCATATTTCTCTCTGGCAATCCATGCATCGCATGCATCCTTCCTGTATTTATCTGGGTTGTATTCATCAACAATCTTGCCCTTCTCCCAAACCTTCTGAACTATTTCATCACTAGAAGTCATTTTGTCTATCACCTCCTTTTGTCTCGATAAATACTAGATTCGATCGACAGCCGATCACTATTTCCCATCTCCAAGCCATCTGCGTAATGGAACTAATGGTTTCACAAATGATTCGTTAGGAAGGGGGAGAGTAGATATTATGAGGAACGCAGTTCGTCTATCTCTCATGTTTCCGACGAAAAAGAAAATCTGGCGTTTATCAGAGTCGAAAAATGCGTTTTTCCAGACTTGCTCAATGTTGTCTGGGTTCTTTCTCATCCATTCATAGAATCCCCAGTCCAGAACAGTCTGATCATGCCCATTCTTTGCTTCACATTTTTGACATCTATATTTCACCTTTGGGTATTGATGATATTGTTTCTTTGTTGCAGCAAGAGGCGTTCCAAAGAGGGTGATTTGTAGCAAGGGGTCAAAGTTTTTTTCTTCACAGAAGTAAGACTTCTTGATTGTTGGCTTAACTATTCCTAGACTACGCTGTTCTTCATTGATCTTATTTACGCAATCATCTGTCAAATTTCCAATCAGATTAAGTCGGCTACTACGGTCAAGTGTATCCACAACTTTGACTTTAGAATCCAAGTCATGCCATTCATTCTTTGAACCTTGTATTTTCCAGCTTTCAGTTCTGCTGTCCCTTGGATCACGTTCCGCTGGTACGGATATAACATCCCAACGATGAATAGGCGTAGTTGGTCTCGTAGGATATATCCTTGTAAACCCTAATCGCCTAGAATAACCACCCAAGCAAACAGTAACTCTACCGTTTTTGATGGGTTCAGGAACCGCCCTGCCCAAAACGACTAAATCATCAATTATGGTCTTTTCAGAGGTCATACCCCTTTAGACCTCGCTTTTCTAAAGCCAAAGCAAGACGATGTCTATGACATCTCGTAGGGTCAAATTCAACACACATTATTGCTATTGGAGATTTGAAATCCATCAGGTTCAACTCTCCAAATGCTTCGCCATCAAGTATATTAGAATCGTACCAGTCGAAAAACCAATTGTAGTCATGTGTTATGCTCAGTCTTTCACGAATTTCTGAAGGTACACCCAACGCTGGAAGATGAATATAGTCGATACTTTCTTTTGATAACTCAGAACGTAGATTCTCCTTATTGAATTCCATCTTGTATAAGCTCACTGGGTTTCTACGCACATCAAGCAGGGTTCTTACTTTCTTGCAGTGTAACAGCGCTATCAGTTGTGTGAGCGATTTGTTCTCGTAACCGACAGTGTAAAAATCGTAAGTTCCAATTCTTTCCAAGTTCCATTTCGTCTTGTTAAAGACTTGTTCACCCAATGACGCAGACGGCAATTCGATTCGTGGTTTTTCAAGACGCTCGATTCTTGTTCTGAGCCCATCAGCGCTGTATACGCCCTTTGTGGCAATCTCAATGGCTTGTTCCCTTATCTGAGGCTGCTCAATTTCTGTGATTTCCTCAGCGACTTCAGGACGAACAGTTCCATCGAGTATTGCTTTTTTCAATGGTTCTGAAGCTTTGCGTAATACTTTTATCGCTATGTATGCCTCTTTTGCTTGGAATTCGCCTTTATTCACTTTCTCAATTACTTTCTTTCGTTCATCAATAGGCAGTCCACTTGTTCTCGAAATGATGTATGTAGGCGTGGAAGGCGGAATTCCGCCTTCTTTCTGTCTAAATTCCCATGCTTCAATGTCACTTTCGACTTTCTGTGGGTCGATACCAAGAGCCCTGCCAATATCCGCTTTAGTCTTGAACCCCAGCGAATCTCTATTCTTCCAAAGTTCATGAATTGCGTTTTCCCGTTCGACGTCAGTTAAGTCTTTTCGATGAAGATTTTCAATCAAAGATTCAAGCAAGACTTTTGACTCATCCATTTCTTTTACTATGCATAAAATTTCTTTGAGACCAGCAATTTTCGCAGCTCTCCATCTTCTCTCTCCTGCCACGATTTGGTAATTATCGCCGAGTTTTCGGACTATGATAGGCTGTACTATGTTTCCTTGCTTAATTGACTCTGCAAGTTCTTTCAAAGACTGTTCTTCAAATGTCTCTCTTGGTTGGAAAGGATTCGGTATAATCAGTTCCAAGTGAATTAGTCTGAGCTCCATTCTCCCCGCCTTACTTTAATCTCCACATCGTTTTGCCTTTTATCCTTTCTCTTATCAGACCTATGTCCGTTTCTAACTTCCTAACCCATTGATTTGCTGGAAATTTCTGGCATAATTTTGGTTGCTTTTGTCTTATTTCGCTCCATGTTAGTCCTTTAGGAGACCCCTTCAGCACTTTATTGATTATGCTCTTAAAATCATCATAGGGCATCTTGCTCATTGTACTACACCTCCTATTTGTCGATTGGAATGCCTTCGTTTTATGCTTTTGGGTATCTTGTGGGAATACCACAAGCCATATATAGCACTAGGTATCTTATAGTATACCTGTGAGATGTATGCAATGCAAGTATTGTGGTTCTGAGAAAGTCATCAAGAAAGGCTTCGTACAAAAGAAGCAACTTTACAAGTGTAAGGACTGCGAAAGACGCTTTTTCCTGAACGGAAAATTCGCGAAAATGAGAACAGACAAGAATATCATAGTTGCTGCCCTAAACTTCTATTATGATGGTTTAAGTCTCAGAAAAGCTCAACGCAACCTAGAACAAATCTTCGGAGAGCTCATAAGCCAAGTGACAATTTTGAACTGGCTAAAGAAATACTCACAGCTCACCGCAGCATACGTTAAAACCTTAACACCGCAACTTTCAGGGTTATGGCATGAGGACGAAACAATGCTTTCGTGCGAAGGTCATAATGTCTGGTTTTGGGAAATGATAGACGAAGATACCAGATTCTTAGTCGCATCTCACATCTCAGGCACAAGAACCTTTGAGGATACAGTAGCCATATTCAAAAAAGGTGTTGAACAGAGCAAAATAAGACCGAGGGCAGTATTCGTGGACGGCAGTCACATATGCAATGCGGCATTCAACAAAGTATTCTATACTCTCCGTAAGGACACGCGACCAGAACTGGTACAAAGAGTGGGCATAAAAGCGAGAGAGACAAACAACATAGTAGAACGTTTACATTGCACATTGAAAGACAGAACAAAACCAATGCGCGGCTTGAAAGCCTTCGAAAGTACAAAACAAATCTTAGAAGGTTACGCTGTTCATTATAACTGTGTGAGACCTCACCAAAGTCTAGGTGGAAAAACGCCAGCACAAGCAGCACGAATGGATGCACCAAGCAACTGGAAAGCCTTGATTGAGGAAGCAACAAAACATGAAGCAACCCTCTTGGCAAATGTCACCAAAACGAGTCAAACAATCAACAATGACAAAATTGAGGAGATAGTTGAATGAGAAAAATCCTAGTAGCACTTCCAGATGGAGTTGTTAACATATTGGATAGGGAAGTTATCGGCAAAATTGGGGACGGCTACTCTGATACTCTTAGGACAATCATTATGAACTGGTTATCAGAAAAAGGATATTTGACGAAGAAAGGTGATAACTGTGACAAAAAGTAGAACAAAAAAAGAACTTTCAGAAGAAGTTGATCTGTTGGACACTATGCTGTCAAGCCTAGTGGATGTGCTAGAACAGAAGGGCATAATAACACATTTGGAATGGGAGAAAAAAATAAAGGAAAATGTGAGAGTTGCCTAACCTACCTTGTGAGCGATGGATTCCAAGTGTTTCATTGAATCCTGATTGACCGCTGGTTTAGTTGCCAAATATTTCTTTATCTTATCCACTCCAACCAGACCACGCACTTTTGCAGTTTCTTTCAGTTGCTCGGACTTGTTGAAGTTTCGTATGGTAAAAAAATTCACATATTTTCCAAACTGCGGTCGCAAATCTGGATAACGCCAAATGTCATAGGCGTACTTGTCTCTGGAAAAGACTTTTGCTCTAGGTTCGCTCTTGCCACCACCCCTCTGCTTGAAAGTAGAGCCTAAAACGTCAACGTATGCAAAAACGCCTAAGAAATCATCTGACACAACTTCGGTCGCTTCGTAGGATGACCCAATACCAGCATTAAAGGCAAAAATTACAGTCTGTTCCAGAGGGACAACCGAATTCTTTATTGTAGAAAGAAGATACGCAAAGTCATCTTCGTAATCCATTATATCATTGAAACCACAATCAATTGCAAAAGTGCGAATGCCCTCAGACGCATAGAAATCAATGATTGGTCTAGCAAACTTAGAGGGCAGAAATGGAACCATGCCGACAATTTCTTTTCCGTTCTTAGGCATCTTAGTTTCGTCTATTATTAGTTTCATCATTTTTTTGTAAGACTCTATTCTATCCAAGCTAAGGCTAGGCGTTTTAAGCCCAGGTCTAGCGCCCATAAGTAATGCTTTTTTTACTGTGGGTAGAAATATCACCTTGTCACTTGCACCATGCAGAGCATGAGCAATTACCCTAAGGTTATCGTCACTAGGAAAATCATTAAACCTAAAATCAAAAAGGGTAGCATTGAGCTTATCAGAGGCAAATTCGTATTTAGCCGCATCCGCGAAGGGCTTTATGTGCCTAGTTATCAAAGAGTCAACTACTTTATCATCGATATGTCTGATAATTTCCTGAACCTTGATGTCAGGGTCAAATTTGTTCGCTCTTTGCGAGACAACAGGGCTATCTAAACAAAAACTACTGTTGTCACATGTTATCTGTTTCTTAATTAGCCCTAGTTCTTCATCGCGACCCTTTTCTTGGATTTTAAATATTTGACCCATAGTTATTTAATTAAGCCATCCAACACTTAAAACTATGTCCTACATCGAGGATTACGGTCTTAATGCACCTTCGAGGAAATATTCACTTATGGTTTTACAGCTAAAAGACCGTTGCAACCGTAAAGAGATGGACATCATTCACTTGCATAAGATTATCCGCTATTTTGAGTACCTGAGAAACACGACGGAAATCAAGTTCTCGAACTTTAAGCTAGGTCTTGTCTCATACGAGCTAGAACAGAACCTAGAGACACTTCAAGACTCTGGGCTAATAGAAAAAAACGATAAGAACTATGTTCTTACCGAAGAAGGGCAAGAAATATCAGAAAAATTGCTGTGCAGTCTCGATAAGAAAGACTTTGAAAAGTTGATTTTCGCTAAACAACAGCTAAACGATTTGACCTCAGATGAAATGATGTACTTTATGTATCGTCTTATTCCAGAATCCCAAATAAATTCTACCGAGTTCTCACGCTTGGAAAAAAAGAGAGGCCCTCTAGTTCGTAGCTTATTCTTGAAAGGACGAATAAACGCCACTACTGCGGCAAATTGGCTTGGAATAAACGAGAAAGATTTTCTTGATTCAGTCCGCGATTGCAGCTAAGGCTAGATACATCTTCGACACTTCGCCAGCAATAATACTGCTTGAAAAGTGTGGATTAAGGTCACAACTTTCGAGCTTGGCGAAGAACCATACACTAGTTGCACCTAACCGCGTGATGGAAGAATATTCTGTTGGTGATGGAGAAAACCCGAAACCTGACATCCGAGCTTTCCGAGAAGTTTTTTCTTTGGCAAACCTACATTTGGATGAAGAGTTGTTACCTTTTTTCAACTATGATAATTCATCAGGAGAAATATGGGTCATATCCTATGCCCGTCAGCATCCTGATTTCACTTGTGTGATTGATGAAACCTTTGGGAGAAATATTTGCAATTTGTTAGGAATGAAGGTAACTGGTACTATTGGCATTATTAGAGAGATGAAGAACTGTAATCTGTTAAGTTCAGATGACTTGAACGTGATTCGAAGCAAAATCAAAAAATGTAGGTTCTACTTGTCAAGAGAATTGCTGCGAGAACTCGACCTTATTTGCGATTCAACTTAGTTCAAGCTTCTTGGGTCAAATAACTTAACAGTACCCAGGAAGCTATACTCTCTAAAGGAAAGGTATTCGTATCTGATAAATTGGAGAATAATACTTTTCGTGCAACTTGAGTGCCTCTCGATCTGTAAGAGATGACACAAAATCGCATATAAAAGCAAGTCCTGTATGCGGTTCTTTCCACAGATTCTTCAAAGTTTTATCATCTGTGAAGGGAAAGTCCTTGCGAGCTCCTCCTCTTTGATTCCTAATTAATTTTATATCTTCGATCAAATCTTTAGCATCCTTACATGCATGATAATGATCACAAAGTTCTTCGATAACTTTTTCAGCCGCGTCGTCTGCACGTTTTGCTTCACCGTTTCGGAGAATATTTTTATAAACAAGTTCCCTCAATCTGGTAAGTGTCTCTTCGTAAGGTGGGCTTAAATCTAAACGTTGCTCTCCTTTTAAGAGAGCTTCCTTCGACAAACCTTTGTCCAAATTGTGTTTTATTGTCTCAAAGACAAACGCGTTAATCCAAGCACCTCGATGTCCAAGTATATCAGGCACGTAGACATGATTGGGTCCTACGTCAGCCACTGCTTGATTTTGCACATCTTCATCCTTAATTATACCAACGCGTATAGCATCTTCAATGTCATGAGTAACCCAAGCTATATCGTCGGCTATCCTAACTACTTCTGCTTCAAAGGTGTTACATGTAGCCGATAAAGAGTATATTTTGTCTTTGAATGAAATTTCCCATTCAAATTGATGATCAGGAACCTGCGGTTTTCTTGAATGACGCCATATTCCAAACAAAACTTGTTTTGTCAACTCTAATTCTTCGAAAAAAACAAGTTTTTTGAAACTTTGTTTACCGTGCATAAATAATCCCTCCCTCCCATCTTTATTACGTAGCAATGCAGTAAGGTCCTCCTTCTTGGAAATGAGAAACGCTTTTTCTAAATTTGGAGACCCAGGGCGTCCAGAATTCAAACCTAGAGTAGTAGTAATTCGTCCAACTTTTTTCTGAAGCCACCGGTTTATTCCTCTTTCACCAGCATGCCCAAAAGGTGTATGTCCAATATCATGTCCCAAGGCGATAGCCTCCACTAAGTCTTCATTCAGTCTAAGCCCACGAGCAATAGATATAGCCATCTGATTCACAATAAGAGTGTGGGTAAGTCGCGTTCTCAGGATTGATGCATTAGCCGTTAGTAATTGTGTCTTTTGAGCTAGGGGTGCAAAGAAGCTAGAATAAAGTATGCTATCTCGGTCATGTTGAAACGGCGTTCTAAATCTTAATCGTGCTTGTTGGTGTTCGTCAGGTGGAATGCTATTATATATTTCAATAGATTTTGTTCCATCCAATCTTATAGCCTCAAAAGAAGAAGTAGCGTAGGGAGCCAAGTACTTCTCTACACTTTGGACAAATGATTTATAATCCTCGAAACTCATCCCGATGGGCAAAGTTTTCCGCCTTCGTTATTTAACTGGTAACTAAACAATAAAAGTGTTTTTCGCCAACAATATTGCTTCTGGCAGATACATTTTTCAGTGTTAGATAACCTTAGCATCGTTAGTGTAGCGCGCTCTGATGGACAAGACATCTTTAAAATTAATCTGAAAGAACAAAAAAGAGGAAATCTTGCAGGAGTAAAACCGTTCAACATTGATATAACATGGCTTGATTTGTTTGGACTTGCCACGTTATCACTCCTCCATGTCATGATAGTGAACTAGTGTTATCAATATTACTCTTATTGTGAAAATGAAGAAAGAACGCCTAATCTGCTTAGGGTGACTTCCGAACCAATGTCTCAGGCATTCTCAGCTTTAAGGATTAATGGAAGACAGCGCGCGCTCAAAAGCTAGGAATTTTTCGCCATTCAACTCTAATTCTATAAACGTTCCTTCATAGACTTTTGGTTTCATTGTTTTCACCTCTTAACCTTCTAACGATTTGAAGTATTTGGCAATGATAGATTCAGCTTTATCAAGCGTTAAGTGATGTTTCAATGAAGCGGTAAGATGCATAATCAATGCGACTCTCCATTGTTTCAGAGTTCTAGGTTCTCCCTTTCTTACTCTAAATTCCTCACTACACAAAGGACAATGAATCTCAGAAAATCTTTTCCCTTTCAAATCCATACCGTTATTACCTCTTATATTTTCACAATTCTGATTAGTTCTTTCGGTTCAGCTACAAGTTTTCCGCATTTCATTGGGTTAAGAAAAGAACAGCAGAAACCAAAACCAGAGCAATGATGTATGCTAGGGTAAGAAGTAACTCGAAGGTTCTTTTTGGTTTTCGGATAAGAGGGTTTGAACGGGATTTAGCCCACCAGACTTCATATAGAATCAACCATAGGAGATATATTGCAGTCGTTCCTAAAAGTCCGATTAACAACAAGTTCGTGTCAAACGTCACAATCACCTCATTCACTTATTCCTTTCAAACGTTTATAATAGCGCGCGCGAACAAACGGCTGGGTAAATTCATGGACAAGAAAGCCCTTTGATGTGCTGGCGGTTTTTCGGTTATTTCCCAGTCTTTTCCAGATTTGCGTAGCATTTTGACCTGTTCATGTTTTGCTTTCCAAACGCTCAAACTTGGTAGCTCACTTAAATATTGCTCATCATTGTAAGAAAAAATGTCTTCGAGGTTGCTTGCGCGAAAGGAGGGGATGTTGTTGCAATGGAAATACGAGATCGCCCAAGCGATTTGCCGTCTCGCACTGGATTTTGTCTTCTTAACTAAACAGCAGAATTGTGAAAAGTCTTGAGACTTGTGGAATGTTTCGCCCTCTTTGATTAGAAGACCTGCTTCAATAAGCCAATTAACAGCCTCTTCGGCAACATCAAATGCGCGCAACCAGACCCTGCTATACCAAGGGATCTTTGCGGATTGTTCTTTCGCGTTTCGCAGTATGGCATCTCTTATTTCAGAGAGATTCAATTTTCCCTCATCATCAAACTCAAGCTGAGCTCTCCAACCTAACAAACTCAAAATCTCAAAATAGTGATCTAAAACGAACTTCGGTGAAAGAACTGCATACAACTTTTCAACTTCTCGCATTTCTATGCACCATCCGGCGCCCGCTTTTGTCCGAATTTAGCAACAGTCTAACGCGCTCAAGTCACCTACCTTCAAGGTATGCGTTAAGTTCGTTTTCCTTCACGCCAGCCTCTAGCAGAACTTTTCTCCACAGTCGGACAACCCTCAACGGTCCAGGCCTAACTCGGCCTGTCAGTGGCGACATTACTCCCACAGCTTTTGATATGCTGACCAGTGGCGGTTCAGAGCTGCTAATGATCTGCCTAATTTCATTTACTGCGGATTCAAATTGCTGATATTCTACAGCGGCCCTGCTCTTGCATCGGGAACACTGCCTTTCTTTCGCCATGTCCATCCTCTCGTGCCATCTGTGGAAGCATAAGAGGCAAATGTATTCCATAGGGACTTCTATCCCCGTGTTGGGATAAAATGTTTGCCCTTCTGGCTTCTAACGCGCGCTGAACTGTTTGATACACTCCCAGATACGCCAGAGGCTCTGCCTGAATTCTCGAGAGGTCCCAGAGAATTTGCCTGGCACTGGCGAGACATCTCGAGAAGATATACGTATCTCGAAAGCGTCTAGTCCCACACGTACCTGTTCTAGTGTCTCGTGATATCTCGGAGACATCTGGCAGAAGCCTTCTGTAGGTTCTCCTGGTGTCTGGAATGGCTCTCGAGAAACCTCGCCTAATGTAACCTTGGATTGGAATGCTTTATCTCGAGATATCTCAGGAGGAGGCCCAGTGCCTTTCTGAGCTCTCGAATATCTCCGGGGTCTTATCTCTTCGAGTTTCGAGAGCCTCTGGGAAGAACACTCCAGAAGCCTCTCGAGACCACTCTCCAGGTCTTCCCTGATATCTGACAGTCATTTGGAAGAAGCCTTCGACACGTTTCGACAATGTTGATAATGCAACTCGAGGTTTGGTTGATCTGTGTGATTGGTCGTCGTATCGTAACTTGGCAGCGACTGGGAGTTCTATGACACTGCTTTTAGGCAGGGTGGGTTCGTCTGACTATGATCTGCCTGTTGTCAAGTTGGGCGATGAATATCCATCCTTCGCCCAGATGTTTCTCAAGGTCATTCGATCCTATGAGTTTGTCCACTGCCTGTGTGATTAGTGAATCGAAGAAGTTTAGCTTTTCATACTCGTTGCGGTGGAAGTCTATCTTGTCTTTGTCATAGTATGCGTCTTGGCTTCCTGGAAGAATGTGTCCGAAGAGAAATTCCTGCGTCCCCTTGTCCATTCTTCCACCATCAACGGTGGGATTTCTCAATACGGATTCGAAAGCTTTGCGAAGCGTGTGCGGCGTTATACACGTCCATTGGGAGATGCCTGCAAGTTTTGCTGCTCGTCTAATCACTTTTGCCACGGTCCTTCTCCCTAGACGCTTGCCTGATCGTTCCTCTCTTTTCCACAAGGTCCATTCAGCGTGGAACAATGGGGATTCAGAGCCTAATTGGCCGTATTTCTCGACTCTGTCTCGAAGATACGTTCGCAATGCTTCCACGGCCTCGCGACAAATGAACGTGTAGTACGGAATGTTACCCTTACACGCATCTGGGAGTCTGCGTTTCATGTCGGAATATATCGGCATTCGCACGCTGGCACAACCTGCATTCAAATCGTTTGCGATGTCTCCGTAGTTGAGGGCGCAAAGGGTGCTGACTCTCAGCCCGCTGCTCCAAGCAGCTAGAATGAGAGCTCTGTTTCTCAGGCTTTCTGCGGCAGTGGCCATCGCACGGACTTCAGAAATGGTCGGTATGTATTCTGGTCGTTTTCTGTATCGAGGGGGAATGGAATATGCGTGAAGCTTCGGGCTTCTGTCGTTGACCCGGAAGAAAG
>Ga0315279_10007385_pt1 | contig 13600 bp, 21 predicted proteins | sample YL17G06_20_MG_FD_203694 | JGI IMG/M metagenome (GOLD analysis project Ga0315279, IMG submission 203694) | Sediment microbial communities from Yellowstone Lake, YNP, Wyoming, USA - YL17G06_20 | ecosystem: Environmental > Aquatic > Freshwater > Lake > Sediment | place: USA: Wyoming | collected... | reverse complement strand
GCTCTCGGCTCTGCGCGATCGTCTCCAGGATCTCGACCTTGTAGTCCTGCCTGTGGGCGCGGGCCCAGGCCAGCGCATCCTCCAGGGACATCTCGCGGCGCGCATAGGGCAGTCGCTGCGCCGCCAGCTCTCGCATCTTGGCCTCGATGGCCGGCAGGTCCTCCGGGGCCAGGGGCCGCGGCAGCTCCATATCGTAGTAGAAGCCGTCTTCGATGGCCGGGCCGATGGCGAATTTCGCCTCGGGGAACAGGGCCTGGACCGCTGCCGCCATCAGGTGGGCCGCGCTGTGCCGGAGCACCCGCAACCCCTCGGCCGAGTCTGATGCTATCAGCGTGAGAGAGGCGTCCGAGGGAACGGGCGTCATGAAGTCCAGGATCTGCCCGTCCCATGCGGCCGCGACGGCAGAATGCGCCGCCGACTCTCCCAGGGACTGGAGCGTCGCGAGGATCGGTTGTCCGGCGGGGACTCGCGCGCGCCGGCCGTCGGTGAGCTGGAGTTCGGCGTCAGCCATCGGCACCCAAAGAATAAAAGAGCATCACGACACCACCTGCATCGTGATGCTCAGGACATCCACTATGCCGTCACGAGAGAAGAGGTGGTAGGGACGGGCGGTCTTGAGCCGCCGCCCTCTTGCGTGTCAAGCCAACCCTGGCCCTGCATGGCGATGCAGGATAGTATGACATGTTTCGTTTTGTCAAGCATTTACGGGCTTTCGTCTTTCAGCCTGACACAGGCTATTTCAGGCAGTCTCGGAGGCTGATGTTTGCCAGATAGTTAGCAGAAATCACACCGGAGGGGGCTGCGCGGGGGCGCTTGACTATCCTGCTCCCTGGCTGGCTCTGTTCCTTCTGTTCTTCTGGATCCGATCAATATGCGCCCTTGCCGCTTCCAGTGCAGCCTCCTTGGATTGATACTCCCCCGGCACACGCCCCTGGGAAGGAGTACGGATGATATCCGCCTCTCCTGAGGGAATCTCGACCGCAGAGATTCCCCAGATGCCACCCCGGATCTCCTCCGTGTAGATGTTGAACCCCCGGTAGAGTTCGATTTTCTTTAAGCTCATTGCCTGCCTCTCCTAACTTGGTGGGTGGAGCTATCCGAGTCCGTTCATTCGAGCCACTCCGCCACCTTCACCTTTGAAGAAACGGGGGCGGGGATGGGCAACCACGGGCCAGGCTAGCAGGGTCCCGCTTTTCGCGAGCGACCCTAGGCCGGGGAAAAGATGAGCGGCTTACTTCTTTTTCCTCGCCCCCCCTCGCGGCACTTTCTTCTTTGCATGCTTTACGGCAGAGGCCCCAAAGGTCGCCCTCTTCATATAGACTAGCCCGGGCCCCGCCGAGGGAATCAACTCCACCTTCAGTCGGCGACCGAGGGCGCGGGCAGCTCTCGCCAGGGTCGCCAGGGTGTACCCCCGGTAGTCGCCGTGCTCCAGTCTGGCAACGGCGGGTTGGGACGTACCCATGCGCTCGGCAAGGACTGATTGGCTCAGCCCCGCCGCCTGCCGTGCCTGGGCGATCTGCTCGGCAATTCGAAGACGCTGGAGTTCGGCTTCATACTCCTGGGCGAATTCAGGGTCGCGAAGTTCTTCCTTGAGGGTTCGACGAAACGGAGCGCTCCTCGCCATGACTCAATTCTCCTGCAACTCCCGCAACCGGGCATGTGCGGTCTTCAGTTCCCGGGCCGGGATGGATCGGGTCTTCTTCAAGAAGCCGTGCAGCAACACGATCCTTTGGCCGGGAAGGAAAGCATAAAGAACCCGCACTTCATGCCGGCCCACACTCACTCGTAGCGCGAACAAACCAGCGCCGATGGCTTCTGAGATCGGGGCCGCTGCCCGGTTACCCACTGCCTCCAGGTGGGTGAGGTGAGCCCGCACCTTGGCCCGAACCTTGGTCGGGAGGTCATTGATAAAGTCCTCGACCGGGCTTTCACCGTCATCCCGCTCGTAACGTTCGAGGATCCAGGCCATCTCCCTTATACCACATTTGATATGGTAGCACAAGCCCTACTTCAGGCTTTCGCGGAAACAGCAAAACTCTGGGCCCACGGCAGGCGGTCGGGGACCGCCCTTCGGACTACAGACCGTAGCCGTGGGTATACGCGTCGCCTAAGCTACCTCCCAACAGCCTGAGTGCCCACCGTGTTCTCCACCGGTCTGTCCTGAGTTCATCTTCCGAATCGGCTAAGGTAGAATTGGTACGCCACCAGTACGAGAATGATCAGCAGGTAAACCGTCAGGCCAGTCCCCAGCTTTCGGAGAACCGGACGCAGATTCCCGCGAGAATAGGCATGAATGAGCAGTCCCATCAGGCCAGCTAGGAGTAGAGTCAGTATCAGGCTCAACAACACTGGCCCGTACAATACCCATGACGACAGCGCAAGTAAAGGCAAGGCCGCAGCGAGCATCCAGAATAGGTTCCTCATGGGGGCTCACCTCCTTTGGGAGGGCCTTTTCCCGTCGCGAGCGGAAGCAAGATAATGATTCTGTCAAGGAGTCAAGTCGCGAACGAGAAACTCCACTGCCGATAGAGCCGCCAAGGCTGTGGCCCGGTCACACGTTTGGCCCAGACGTTTGGCGCGGCCCGGGTGAATCAAATTGCGGAAAGGCCGAGCCAGCTCTACTTGAGTTGCCGTCTCAGGCTTGATGATCTTTAGGTCTGATGCCACGGGAATGTACTCATAGAGATCCCATTTTTCAGGATTAGGGTCAGGTGGCTTTGGAAAGGTTTTGTTTGCAACTAGGCGGGATAGAGCAGTGGCTAAATCCCCCGGACTCTTTTTTTCATGTTCCTGTATTGCCCAAAGGAGCAGGGCTTCCGCAGCTGACCCGGCAAGGACCGTCGCACCCTTCCATTGACCATTGGCCTCGTCCCGATAGGCTGCGCTGATGTCCAGCCGAATGCTGTCCCGTAATGCGATGTCGGGAATAAACTGCAACCCGACAGTCCCCGGACTGGGCGCCTCATCGGGGCACTTTGCTAGGCAGCGCCGAATCAGCGCAATTGGGCTTAGCTGCGGGAGACCACCAAGAAAATTCAAGGTGTCCCTGGCTCCTTGAGCGTACCAGGTCTCAACCTGAGTGCGAATCCCTTCGACACACACAACCAAAACAGCGTAGTCCTCTGGGGTTAGGGTAATCAGCTCTTCGGGGATTTCCTCAACCATTCTCATGATACCCATTAGCTGCACATGATTCCCGAAGTAGAGCGGATAGGGTTTTCCTTCCTGCTGGGTCTCGGCCCAGGGGAAGAGGCGGTCGATCACCTTGATGACCAGGCTGGGAAAGACTCGTGGCATCGGCCTCGACTCCTGTTCCCTGTAGGGTTGGGAGACTGGGCTTCAATAGTGGGACTCTAAGGATCAGCGAGAGCCCCCCTGATTCGCATCGTGATATCGGCTTTCCGCCCACCATTGTGGGCCAGATCGGCGAAATCTTCTTCAGGTATCTGAAGCCTGATTGACTTCTTCGATGTGATGATGGTAACCGGGTAGCGTCCTTGTAACGGCTCACCAATCTGCACGAGTGCACCAGGTGCGAGCTTACCAACGATGTCTCGTAGTATTTCTTGGCCCTTCCGTATGTCCCACGACATTGCAGCCCTCGCTGTCAATTCCTCGGCCACAACTCCGATGCTACGGCATGGTTATCCATCATGGATGGCTCCGTAGGGTCTCCAGGGCCTGCCGAATCTCCCGAATCTGCCTAGCCCGGTCCCGCACCAGCGCCAGCCGCTCCAGGCTGGATCGCTCCCGGTCCGTGGCGTCCTCCCGCAGGCGGCGGAGATAGCGGCGAGGACATCCGGACGTCAGGAAGAGACGCCGGCGGCGCGGTGGCCGCGGCAAGTAACACAAGAATCAACGATGCAACCACCCTCACCGCCCCCGGTAGACCTCACGCCGGTGCCTGATCCGGGCGATCAGAACGGCGTGAGCTTTCCGCTCGACCTGGTAGAGGATCCGGTACTCCCCCACGCGGAGCCTGAAGCAGTCCGGCTCACCCTTGAGGGGCTCGGCGCCGGCCGGCGTCGGGTCGGTCGCGAGGGCATCGATCCGGGCCGCGACGCGACGCCGGATGTCCTCCGGCAGCTTCCGGAGATCGCGGACAGCCGCAGGCTTGAAGACGACCGCGATGGCCACGGGCTCAGAGCCCCAGGTCCTTCTTCACCTTCGCCCACGGGATCCGCCCCGGCTCCTTCAGCGCCTTCCGGGCGGCCGCCAGATCCAGGCGATTCTCCAGCTCCTGGAGGAGCTCGAGATCCTCCACCGGAACGAGCGCCGCGAGCGGCTTCCCGTGGCGCTCCAGGAGCACGCGCTCCTTGGTGAAGGCCACCTTATTCAAGGTCGTCGAGAAATCGCTCCGCGCGTCGCTGGCGGTGAGACGGATCATCGGTCCTCTCCTTGGCAAACTGTACGAGTCGTACAGTACCGCAGACCCGGGGACTTGTCAAGAGCCAGCGCGGCCAAATGAGACGAAGTGGTGACAGCTTGCGGAGGACGAATGGAGGGCCCGGAGTGTGACTCGCGTCCCCCGGTTTCGGTAACACGGGGGGCTGAAAATACATTCATGGAGCCCGAGTTTCAGCCTTGAGAGGACCAGGCGCCATCCCCATTGCGTCCCTCGTGCCAACCACGTAACATGCCATCTTTTCGCCCTGTCTCACCGGCTCCAATCCTCCCCAAGCCCCCAAGAATCTCATACCGGGGGACAGAAGGCGGTACAACCCCACAAGCCTCTTACTTTGACTTGCCCTGTCTGGCCTTGTACTCCGCATACTTCCTGCGGGCCTCTTTCCTTATGGCCTCTAGCTCATCACGCAGCCGATCAATCTGAGCCTCGAATTCACCAATGCTGAAGCACCGAGCCCCTACAAGGATCATATCCTCATAGCCTCGGTATTCGCCCTTACTGCATCTCTTCACGTGAAGGTGTGAGATTGGAGGATGTGGCAACTCCCCTTCCGGAGTCGTCAAGAAAAGGAAATCCAGTGTCCATGTCTTCATCGTTCACGCCTCCTACCCACCCGCTGCCCCGCCAGTGGGATCACTTTCGACCGAGCGAGACCGATAATCACGCGCGCCGCGGCCTGCCGTCGGGCCTAGCACGCCCCAAGTTCCACGATCTCCCCTCACCCCTGGCCCTCACTACCCCCCCTTTCCCTCCCTCTATCCTCTCCACTGAACCCGCCAACCACCCACCGTATCCCATAGAACCCAGCCCACGGGATCAGAGCGAACAATCCACAGAACACCAGAGACACGGCAATAATCGCCCCCCGACTCCACTCATGCCAGCCCCAGTACCAGGGCGTGAAGGAGGCGACGATCAGAAAGGCCAACGGAACGTTAAGCCTAGTCCTCGTTACCCACCCTCCCTGCACGTGCACTTTCCCTATCGTGTATCCCGGATCCACGTCCAGGTAATCTGCGTTCCATACCGGTAGGAGCATAACAACAAACACCACGACTGAGAGCGCAATTGTCACGCGTCGAAACCCTTTCTCATGTTTCATCGCCTCACCTCTCTACCCCAGCCCCCCCGAGACACCTCTCCCGTCAAGCTAGGACACTACCCGCGGCCTGGGGCGTCAGTGAAAGGAATCTTCCAGGGGAACGGGGGCGCCGGCTTCTGCCGCCGCAGCCGCGAGCACGAAGCTGAGGACCAGGATCTCTTTGACGCTCACTGCGTGGACACTCCTCAATCGGCTCCGGCCGCGGCCGACGCCGGAAGCCTCCGGATCTTGCGGATGGCCCGTGCCGCCGGCGAATGGGCGGCATGGTACAGGTCCCACGCGAGCTGGAGATTCAGCCAGAACTGGGCCTCCATGCCGAAGAGCCGCTCGAGCCGGAGCGCCGTGTCCGGGGTCATCCCCCGCTTGGCGTGAATGAGCTCGTTCACCCGCGGGAACGATACGCAGATGCGCTCGGCCAGTTCCACCTGCGACATGCCAAAGGGCTTCAGAAACTCTTCGAGCAGCATGGCGCCTGGATGGGTCGGCGGGCCATGCGTGGGAATGCGAACCATCACCCTTCCCTCCTCAGTGATAATCGACGATCTCCACCGATGCGGGACCGTCGCTCGTCCAGACGAAGCAGACCCGAAACTGCTCATTGATCCGGAGGCTATGCTGTCCCTGGCGCTCCCCTTTGAGCGCCTCCAAGGCATTCCCCGGCGGGAAGCGGAGCGAGCCCAGAGACACCGCGGCGTTCAGCATATCGAGCTTTCGGCGCGCGACATCCCAGGCCGGCTGGGGGCACGTGCGCTGGGCTTGACGGGAGCTGCGGCGATTGAAGATGTCTTCCGTCCCCCGATCGGCGAACGAGCGAATCACGGACGCTCCTTGAGAATCAGCTTCGCCCTCCTGCAAGGAATATAGCGCATCCCATTATAAGTGTCAACCCCGGCCTTTGTCGTTGACAGCCCGTGAGCCCGGCGATAGTCTTCCAGCGACGGTTCGCCCGACTTCTCTCCTGCAATCCAGGGGGAGTTAGACGGACATCATGGTTGCCAGGGAGCCCAAGAACGAGCAGCGGCTGTGCGAGGCCGTGATACGTGTGCTCACTGAACGGACTGGGGAAGGCATTATCAGCGCGGAGCCGATTGATACAGTTGTGCGTAACAGACCCGCGGTCGAATGGATCTACAAGACTCCCAGCGCGCGATTCGCCGTTGAGCATACCCGTATCGAGAGCTTCCCGAATCAGATCGCCGAAGGAAAGCGGTTTGCGCAACTGCTGAAGCCGTTAGAAGCGGAGCTCGCTGGCAAGCTGCCAGGTGTATTCTTTCTGATCGTCGATGTTGGCGCGGCGAGGGTGCCCGCCGCGGAGCACGCTGCAGTGAGGGGGGCGTTGGCGGAATGGATCCTGCTGAACGGGGGTGCCCTGGACCCCGAAGAAAAAACCGGGGCGCGTGCAAACTGTAATCTCACGGCGACTCCACCTAGCGTCCCCTTCGAGGTAACTCTGCACCGCGACTGTGACTACGAGAGCCGTCTCTTTATCGTGCAGGGCTTCGTGGGTGACTGGCAGAGACTGCGGCGCGAGCGAATTGCCGAGGCACTGGCTCGCAAGTGCCCCAAGCTGCTAGCCGCTCACGAGGAGGGCTGTGTTTCAGTGCTGATTCTAGAATCCGACGACGTCTCCCTCGCGAATCGCACAGTCGTCGCTGAAGAAACGGTTGCGGAGCTGGCAGGAAGAAACGATGTACCTGATATCATCGTCTGGGTTCGAACCAGCACCAAGCCTTGGAAGGGCTCATTCATCAAGGACGGGGTTAGGGTGTACCCTGAAATTGACTCACAGACCTTGTTTGATCTGGGCTATTGATTCGGGGCTTCACCCGACGGCCGCTGTGTCAGGATCCGCATGGCGGCCGCGGGTGAGCCGCGGGCGTTAGGCCGGTAGAGATCCATCCGTGCCGAGGGCCTAGAGGTGAATCATGTCAACAGCAGCGATTGTCGTCTCGATCATCCTTGTCCTCGCCATCGCAGCTGTGCTCAGCCGCCTCTCTTACATCGCGGAGATCAATCAGGCTCTTCTTGACGAGATGAAAGTGATCAGAGAGGCGCTACAAGAGCATCGCACCGTGCCCGCGGTAACCTCATTGGATACAGAGGAAATTGAGAAGAGGCTAGACGCTCTGCTTGACCATTTCGGTACCAGTGTCTATGCGTTCTCGGTTCGGCGACGAGCCGAGGCTGCGGAGCGAGTGCGCTCCTTCTTAGCCGAAAACCCAGGCCAAAAAATCACGGCGATTAAGCTGTATCGCGATGCGACCGGAGAGGGCCTGAAAGAGTCCATGGCCTTCGTTAACTCCGTTATGGCCGAGCGTGGAGATTCCGGTGGACGTCCCGTGCAGTCATGATCATATGAGTTAGGTACCGCCTAACTACCGCCTCAACCTGACGGCGTGCGGCACGCTCGCCCCGGACTGTCGTCCGAGATTCCACCCCGCAGGTTACTCGGAACGTAGGGCTTCGACGGAGATCATCGAAGAGTGAGAATGACGAAACGTCTGAAGGTGGACGACGCGTTCGATAAGCCTACCCCACCTATGACCACCCATCTCGGCAGGGCAGGCGAATACTTCGTCGCAGCCCAGCTTCTCCGCATGGGGTACAACACCAGCCCGCTGCCTGTCAACACGGGCGTCGATCTCCTCGCCCACTGGACAACGAAGAGCGGCGAGAGCCGTGTATTCCTGCTTCAGGTCAAAAGCACGGCCTTAAGGCGAACCACGGTCCGGCTGAACAAGACCCAGCTCGATCGGATTACGGCCCAAGGGGTCAACCTCGTCGTAGTGTTCTGGTATGACCCGCATCGGCCATTCGCCGTTGTGCTCCCGCCTGCGCTCTTCAACATGTTGACCTCTGGCGGGTTCAACTCGCCCGCCGCGCCAATCAGAAGTCGGCCCGATGGGGCGGCCATCGTACTCATGGCTCACACTCAAGAACATGTATTCATACGGAACCGGCGGACAGACGTCGCCCTCATGGTGAACCGCTTCGACCGCTTGGCCGCGACCGATGACGATCACCACGAGATCCCCGACTACGCGGCGTGGACCTCGGACGTTGAGGGAGTGCTGCGGATCCTCCCGGAAGAGGACACACCCAGCCCAACAAGCGCATCCAGCCGCCGGCGCGCGCCCCGCCGCGCCTGATACGCAAGCGTTAAGCCTTCACGGCACCAAAATGCTTTCCATCCAGAAGGGCGTGTGGTTCGATGACCTGATCCGGGGCGGGCGGAAGAAGCTCACGGGGGATTCGTCAGACGCGGACCGTCTTGATGCCAGCTTCTCGGAGGAGCTTCCCACAGAGGCCGACAGTGGGATCACAGGTGGGGGAGGTCTTGAGCAGGTACGCGGCCTTGATGCGCCGGGACGTCGCCAGCTTGAGGATCTTCCTGGCCGTCCGGAGGAGCTGCGCGGTGATATCCTTCCCGTCGTATATGGCCCGACCTTCCACGAGGCGGATCGGCGGCCGCGGCGTCGGGAGCCCCGCATCCACCTCGGGACAGACGTCCAGGAGCTCGTACTTTTTGCGGAGCCTAGCGATCAACGCCGGCCGGCCGATGTGCTTCCCCGTGCTCCGGACGAACTCCAGGCCATGATACCGGCAGGGGATCCCCAGCAGGCAACGGCTCACGAGCACCGTAGGGCGCGCGCCGAACACCAGATCGTCCATCCCAACAGCCTCAAAACTGGCTTCCATGGTCGCCGTCCACAGTTCGTTCCTGCCCGGGCGGATCGTCCGACGTCGCGGCGCCTCGATTGCGGGCGCTGGCGCTGGCGGGATCGCGCGCCGGTGTCTGCCTCCGCTCGTGTTACCCAGGTGTTACCCAAGAGGCCCCATACAAGCCAAAGGCCCCGGAGGGCTAACCCCCAGGGCCTTTGTTTTTCGCAACTTGGATGGTAGGGACGGGCGGTCTTGAACCGCCGACCTCTTGCGTGTCAAGCAAGCGCTCTCCCCCTGAGCTACGTCCCTCCGTCTCACGCACCGCTTTGACCAATGCAGGAAGCCACGGAAATGTATCGCCCAAAACGCCAGAGTGTCAAGGGAAAACGCCCCACGGGGCGAGAGGGAGATCCGACAGGGACAGCGAAGAGACCCGATTCGGTGTCGGCTATCGCTGTCGCTGTCGGTTCTTAGAATTTGACCTGCGGCGCCTGGCGGGCAGCCTCGGGCACTTGGAAGAACGGCTGCTCCTTGAACCCCAAGATGGACGCGATCACATAATCCGGGAACTGCCGGATGGTCGTGTTGTAGACCTGCACCGAGTCGTTATACCGCTTCCGCTCGACCGAGAGGCGGTTCTCGGTCCCCGCCAGCTCGTCCATCAGGCGGGCGAATGTAGCGTCGGACTTCAACCGAGGGTAGTTCTCGACCACGACGAGCAACCGGGACAGAGCACTGGATAACTCGTTGCTGGCCGCGATCCGGTCCTGCACGTTTCCCGCGCCTGCCATCTTTGCGCGAGCATTGGCGATGGATTCCATGATTGACTTTTCTTGAGCGGCGAAGCCCTTGACCGTCTCGACCAGATTGGGGATGAGGTCGGCCCGCCGCTGGAGCTGGTTATCCACCTGGGCCCACTTCGCCTTGATGTCCGTGTCCATGGTGACCAGTTGGTTCCACTTCGACACGAACGTGCCGCCCACAACGACCGCCACCAGAACGATCACCCCAAGGATCACGCCGACGACGATCCATACAGGCTTCATGCCGTCTCGCTCCCTCTCCGGCTCTCGCCGATCTCCGTCCCTGTCCCTGTCCCTATCCCTGTCGCTGTCGGCTCTTGGTTCACCAACCTCCCCCCGCGCCTCCGCCGCCCGTTGACCCACCACCGAAGCCGCCGAAGCCTCCGGAGCTGAACCCACCCCCGGACCAACCGCTGTATCCCCCGCCCGACCAGCCCCCGAATGCGCCGCCAGAGCCGGCGCCGAACCAGAACGGCCCCCAGAAGCCTCCGCGCCTCCGCCTCCCCCGAGCCCGAACATACGTCCGACGATCCATCGCCGAAAGACCGGCAGAGAAAAGCACCAGCAAAATAAAGATGCCGAGGAGAATGCCCGTGGAGCCATTCCACAATGGGCTCCGGTGACGGGCTGGGCGCACAGCCGGCTGCCGTCCTTGGGCCCCTTCTCCGCCCTGCGCCAGGATCACGCTGGCCAGCGCCTCGGTTCCTCGCAGGATCCCCTCGGCGTACTGCCCGGCGCGAAAGTACGGTATGATCGCCCGGTCGCGGATCTCTCCGACTTTACCGTCGGGCAGGATTCCCTCCAGGCCGTAGCCCGTGGTGATCCACAGCCGCCGGTCCTGGACCGCCACCAGGAACAGCAACCCGTTATCCTTGCCGCGCTTGCCGATCTTCCAGCGATCAAAGATGGCGACAGAGTAGTCCTCGATCGCCTCCGGCGCGGTGGTGGGAACCGTCAGGATGGCGATCTCGGCCGTGGTGCGCTGCTGGACATCCAGGATGATCTGGACCAAACGCTCTTTGGTGCCGCTGTCGAGGATCCCGGCGAGGTCCGTCACTGGGCCCGCCGGCGAGGGAAGTTCGAGGGCGGCCGCGGACGCGAGGCCCGGGAGAGCCAGGAGAATCAGCCAGGCCCAGAGGGCGAGCCTACGCACGCAACCCATCCACGACCCTCACGAGACCCTGAACCTCTTCCAGGACCTCGCGGTACAGCGCCTCGAGGCCGGAGCCCGCCAAGCGGATCTGTCCTCGTTTCAACTGGCACGCCTTCCGCAAGGCAGTCGTCGAAACGGCGAAGTGCGCCTGAGCCTTTTCCAGGACGGCGTCTGCTCCACCGCCCGGATCGCCGCCCCCCAGTCGCAGCAGCGTGCGGGCCAGCACCACGATGCTGCTCGCCGCCGCCACGAGGACGCGCTCCAGGTCGGCCGGGGCGTGGGCGGACTCGACGTAGGACTGGCGGAGCTTCATCAGCTTGCCGCGCAGTTCCTGCTCGCACTGCAGGCGCAGGTTGTGCCGCGCGATGTGGAGGCTCGCGAAGAGGTCCGGCCCCAGGAGCGTTCGATGTCGCTCCTGCATGTCCAGGAACTCGATGGGAAACACATCCAGGGAATCGTGCAGGCTCTCCGGATCGAAGAACAGGGGCGTGGCGAGCCCTTGGCGCTGCCATCTCCGGAGGTGGGACGCGGCATTGCGGAGAAGCGCGGGCGTCAGTTGCCGCAGCACCACCACGATATTGATGTCCGACCGACCGGGCACGTGCTCGCCCGCCGCCGCGCTCCCGTAGAGGAAGACGGCCACCAAGTCCCCGCCGTAGAGCTCCTGCACGTCCCGAACGAATTGCTGGAGGACCTGTTCCACCTCGCCTCCTCCGGTCATCGGAGCGACCGCACTAGCTCAACCATCGGACCCTGCCGATCATCTCCTCGTTGCCTCCGCGCTAAGCGTTAGTCGCCCGTCTCAGAACCTCGCGGCACATGCCAGTGCCCCCGGAGGCGCTCCGAGGCGCTGGACCGTGCGGGGGGGCCGCGGGTCCGGTCGCCGTGTCACGCCTGTGGCGTGACGGCGGCGCGGAGGAGGCCGCAGGCCGCGGGTACCCGCACAGCGGGTGCGGAGCAAGACGGCCCCACCCAGCCGGGTACCCTATGGGTGTGGCTGGGTGCCGTCGCGGGCCAGCGTCCGAGGGGTGGTTCCGGGGGCGGCGAAATCTTTCTCCGAACTTCCGGAAGGAGACACTAGCGCGCCTCGGCCAGGACACGGCCAAGAGCCATCTGGGCCGCATGGCTGATGTCTGTGAAATGAAATCCATGGCGGATGGGTTCGCCGAGCGTCTGGGCCTCCAGTGGCTCCACCCGCACGATCATCCCTTCAGCGGTCAGATGTCCATGAGGGGTGTGCAGGGCGACCTCCAGCGATGTGCCGGGTGAATACACCAGCGGAAGGCGGAGCAAGAGCCCGCGGCGGCTGACGTTCTCCGTTTGCCCCTGGTGCAACGATCGTGGCTGACTCTTGAGCTGGTAGGTCACGGGAAGTTCCAGAGGAATCCGGACAACGGCTTGCCACACCATCCTCTTGCGGAGGAGCAAGTCCTGCACGGCCCGATGCTGACCGGAGACCGTCGGGGTGAAGGCGACGCCGTGGAGAACCCCTCCCGTCGGCAGTGGCCCTTCCGCCCAGATGACCTGCCCTTCGATCGAAATGCCTCCCTGATCCGTGCGAAGGAAAAGATGAATGAGGGCCGAAACCTCGAGTCGGTCGGGCAACTCCAGACAAAGTCCCCCTTCGCTCAAATCGCGCGTCCACCCCGAACCTGCCATGGCGGGTTCGGCACCGTTCAATCCATAGAGGGCCGGGATGACAATCGGGTATCGAGCGTACTTTCGTCGGCCCAACCAGTCGGTCATGGACCGGCCTCCGATCTCGCTGCGTGGTGCGGGAGGCGGGACTTGAACCCGCACGGGCCGAGGCCCACAAGATTTTAAGTCTCGCGCGTCTGCCGGTTTCGCCACTCCCGCACGTGATCTCCGCAGGATTCGTAACATCTGCTTCGATGCAAGTCAAGGATTTCACTGAAAAGGGCTAGGAGGCTGGAAGGCGAGGAGGCCTGAAACAGCCGGCCTCGCTGCCGGGGATTTCAAGCCGACTGCTGAGAGCTGAGGGCTGATATGGGAGAAACAAGAAACCCGGCGGGTGCCGGGTTCATCGTCTGGAATGGAGGCGCGGGGCGGACTCGAACCGCCGAATCGAGGTTTTGCAGACCTCTCCCTTAGCCTCTTGGGTACCGCGCCGGCTCCTGCATAATAGGTCAACTCGCCAGGGCCGTCAACCTGAACTCGAACATCTCACCGCCAGGACGCCAAGGGCCTGTCGTACCCGCCATTCGGATCTGTTATCCGACCGATTATGCTCGGCCTGGCCCCTCAGGGTTTCCCGCCCCATGACTCAGAAGAGTAGGAGTCTCTTGGCGATCTTGGCGCACCAATCCGCCGGAGGCGGATGCCGCTGGTACCGGCGGTTGCATCACACATGGTTGCGGAGCATCAGCTCTTTGGGATGCGGGTTCAGGTAGATCTGGTCCTGCAGATAGGGCACGCTGACCCGCGCCAGGTGGTGCTTCAACAGCGTGAGG
>Ga0315279_10007383_pt1 | contig 13602 bp, 12 predicted proteins | sample YL17G06_20_MG_FD_203694 | JGI IMG/M metagenome (GOLD analysis project Ga0315279, IMG submission 203694) | Sediment microbial communities from Yellowstone Lake, YNP, Wyoming, USA - YL17G06_20 | ecosystem: Environmental > Aquatic > Freshwater > Lake > Sediment | place: USA: Wyoming | collected... | reverse complement strand
AGTTCGCGGAAGTCCCCCTGCCGCATGGCGGCGCTGGGCACGGTGGTGTTCTGGGAAGTGGCGCGCATGTTGATGTGGTTGAATTCCTGGTTGAGCAGGAAAAAGGTCTTTTTGCGCTCCCGGTTGTAGCCGCCGATCACCACCGGGCCGCCCAGGTTGTATCCGAAGTTGTTCAGCTTGAGCGGCAGCAGGCGGTGGGTGAAATAGTCGCGGGCGTCCAGAGCGTCGTTGCGGAAGAAGTGGAACAGGCCGCCGTGGAACTGGCGGGTGCCGCCGCGCGTCACGACGTTGATCTGCGAGACCCCGCCGCGGCCGAATTCGGCGGCGAAGGTCGAGGTCAGCACCTTGAACTCGGCTATGGTTTCGATCGAGGTCAGCGTGTTCACCGGGCCGCTGCCGATCAGCGGATCGCAGTTGTTGCCGCCGTCCACGCTGATGGCGCTCGCCGTGTAGCGCGTGCCATTGATATTCAAGTATGGGATCTGGTTCGGGTCCGTGCGGTCCGGCATGTCGCTGGACACTCCGGGAACCAGCTCCAGCAGGGTGACGAACGACCGGCCATTCAGTTGCAGGTCGCGCACCTGGTCGCCCGAGATCAGCCCGCTCTGCTCGGAACTGGCGATCTCGACCTGCGGCGCGCCGGCCTCGACCGTGACTTCCTGGGTGACGTCGCCGACGCGCAGTTCAAGGTTCACGGTGAGGCGGTCGTTGACGTGCAGCTCGATGCCTTCCTTGGTCGCCCGCTTGAATCCCGGGTGCGCGGCCGCGATGCGGAAATGGCCGATGGGAAGGGCGGGGAAGAGGTAGGCGCCTTCGGCGTCGGCGGCGGCTCTTTGCTCCGCGCCGGTTTCGATGTGCGTGGCGCTGACCTCCGCGCCCGGCACCACCGCGCCGGCCGAATCCACGACCCTCCCGCCAATCGCCCCGGAGGTCTCCTGCCCGAAGGCCAGAGGAGCCAGTCCGAGTATCAAAACCATGAGCCAGGGAGCGAAACGCTTCATGGCGCGTGACTGTAGCACCAGCGGGAAGCAGAGGCAAGCCGGCGGTACTACGGCGGCCGCGGGAAAAATAGCAGAGCCGCGACCGAGGGCAACAGCCCGGCGGTCGCGGCCCTCTGTGGTAAAAACGGATCAGGAGGCGCGGCCGTGACCGGCGTGTTGCTCCTTGGCCGCGACCGCCGCCGTGCCCGCCGCCGGCGCGCTCTCCGGGTACACCTGGCCGGCCATGGCGTAAATCGGCAGGCCTTCGGCTTCCTTGCAGAAGATGAGTTTGTCGATGCCGGAATCCAGGTCCACCCGCAGCACGTCGCCGGCGCAAACCTGCTCGGTGGCGATCAGGTTCGAGAGCGGATACACCAGGTGCCGCTCCACGGCGCGCTTCAAGTGCCGGGCGCCGTATTTCATGTCGGTGCCCTCGCGCAGCAGGTAGCCCTTGGCCGCCTCCGTCAACTGAAACACAAACTGCACGCTCTGGGCGGAGGCAAAAATGCGCTGCTGCACGTAGCCCAGCTCCAGATCCAGAACCTTCTTAAGCTGCTCGTCGCCCAGCGGCTTGAACACCACGGCCTTGTCGATGCGGTTCAGGAATTCCGGCGTGAATTTCTTGCGGGCGGCATCCACGCCGGCGCGCGAGATCTTGTCCCACAGGCGGCTGTCGGCCGCCGGCGCCTGCTCCACGAAGCCCAGGCCCGGTGAAATAATGTTGTTCATCTCCGCCGAGCCCAGGTTGCTGGTCATGAAGATCAGGGAGCGGGTGAAATCCACGCGGCGGTTGTCGCCCAGCGTCAGCGTCCCTCTGTCGAGAATGCCGAGCAGCAGGTTCCACAAAGCGTCGGAGGCCTTCTCGATTTCGTCGAACAGCACCAAGCTGAGCTTGCACTGCTCGGTGTGGTACTGATTCAGCGTCTCCTGGCTGAGCAGCGGGTGCGTTTCGCGGTGGCCCAGGTAGCCGGGCGGGGAACCGATCAGCTTGGCGATCTCGTGGCTGTGCTGGAACTCGGCGCAGTCGATCTTGATTACCGCCCGGGCGTCGCCCACCAGTGATTCGGCCAGGGCCTCCACCATGCGGGTCTTGCCGGACCCGGTGGGCCCCATGAACAGGAAGGTGCCGATGGGACGGCCGGGGCTGTTCATGCCCGCCAGGTAGGTCTGATAGACCTTGACCACCTGGTCCACCGCCTCTTCCTGGCCCACGATGCGCTTGCGAAGACTGCGGTCCAGTTTCTCCGCCTGTCTACCCACCAGGTTGGCATTCAAGACCTTCTGCACGCGGGTCATCGTCTTCACGCCTTCGCTCCCCGGCACGCCCGGGACACGAGCAAGTGCCTTGCTACGCTCAACCTGATTGTTCTCTCCTACTTTCATAGCCGTGCAGAGCGCGTGCAGGGTTGGCCGGCCCGCCGGAAGGGAATCCCAGTGCCACTTCCGCGCCCGTTCCGCTCCTTAATCCGAAATTCACTTGCGGGGAGGCATGAGCGGGCGCATTTCCACCCGGCTGGCCAGGGCCCGCTGCGGCAGGCGAAGCAGGGCCAGCACCTGCTCGGCCACGTCCACGGACTGAAGCTTCCAGGCGCTGGCCGAGGCCTTCGCCCCCATCCCGAATTCCGTTTCGACGCTTCCCGGCATAACGTAGCTGACGCGAATGTTGTCGTAGCGGACGTCAAGCATGAGCGCCTCGCTGAAGCCGTTCAGGCCGAATTTCGAGGCGTTGTAAGCGGCGCCGCCCGCGAACGCGTTCTTGCCGGCCAGGCTGCTGATATTAATAATGTAGCCGCCGCCCCGCTTCTTCATCAGCGGGATGGCCAGACGGCTGCAATAGAACGGCCCGCAGAGGTTGGTCTCGATGACCGTTCGCCACTGCTGGGGCGTGATGTCGGCCACGCCGGCCGAAAGGCCCACGCCCGCGTTGTTGACCAATATGTCGAGGCCGCCGAAGCGCCGCTCCACTTGGTCGAACATGGCCGCCACCTGCTCGTCGCGCGCCACGTCGCAGGCGAAAGTGAGCGCCCGCGGCCCGAGCAGGGAAGCAGCGCGGCGGAGTTGTTCCGGGTCCCGGCCGCAGATTGCGACTTCGGCCCCTTCCTTGATCAGCGCCGAGGCGATGGCGAAGCCGATGCCGCGCGATCCGCCGGTTACCAGAGCTTGTTTGCCGTCCAGGAAGCCCATCGTCGTACCTCCAGTGCAAGGTCCATTGTAGCGCCGGCATCCTGCCGGTAATGTCCCTGCGCGCCGGCCTGCCGGGGCGTCCTTGCGCCGGTGGTGCAAGGCTGCCGCCGAGGCGCATGGTCTCCAGGCAGTTGCCCAGCGACCATGGGCACCTGCTATGAGATGCACGGGAGGAGCGCGGAGATTTATTTCGTGAGATGTCGGCGGACGGCTTGCGGGCGAGTGGGTCACCAGCAACCGCACAAAGAGGCGGGGAGTGAAGGAGGTGCCGCGCAAAACCTAAAGTAGCGGCTCATAGTTTACATAATATCTCTTATCAGACGTGATATCCGAAATCAAAAACTGATTGGGCTGTAGAACGGCGCGAAGGCATTCAGCAGGGCCCGCTGGAAGACCGTTTCGCGGGTCAGCCGCCCCCCGGTCAGAATGCCCCAGGCGCCTTCGCTGCTGCGCACATCCTGCTTGCCGGAGAGCTCGTCGATCACCTCGGCCAAGCTGCGGCCGCGCCCGGCAACTTCTGTCACGATCACCTCGGGCACCGGAAGGGAGCCGCCGCAGCCAAAATACGCGCGCTCGCCATTGCTGACGCAGGCCCAGTTCTCCAGCCATCCCCATTGCGGATTGCGGATTTCAGATTGCGGATTTCCTTCTTCTGACCGGAAGCGTTCGAAATCCGCAATCCGCAATCCACAATCCGCAATATGTAGCCCGCCTTCCATGCCCACCCAGAAATCGGCCTCGGGGACCAGCGCCCGAACGGCCTCGGCGCGGTTCCGGGCGCCGCGCATGATCTCGGCGCGGTCGAGCGGCGTTTCGCGCACACCGCTGGGCACCTCGTGCGTCCGAATTTCGGCGCGGCCCAGTTCCCTGCCCAATTCGCCCAGCACCGCTTCCAGGGCCTGCAACTTCGGCCCGCGCTTTGATCCGAGCACAACAAGCATCTTCGGCATTCACCGACCTACGGCGGGCACCAGTTACCCGAGGAAACATAATAGCGGACGGAACTCGCGCAGCCCATATCAATTGCGATTGATCGCCGATGCAAACGATGCACGGTGGTAGAATAGGTGCACTCCGGGAGCCGGGAGGCGCTCCTATGCGTTGCGTTTTGATAGGGGTCCTTCTCTTGGGTGTCCTCGCGCTGACTCCAGCTCGCGGCCAGACCGCGGCTGATCCGCCCTTCCGCCTCAAGCCGGAACTGGTCTTGCAGGCTGGTCACAGTGAACACGTGGATGGCGTCGTCTTCAGCCCAGACGGGCGGTTGATTGCGTCATGCGGTGTGGACGGCACTGTGAAAATCTGGGAGGTAGTGACGGGTTTGGAGATTCGCACCCTCGTTGGCCACGAGGGTGAAGTCGACAACGTGGCCTTCAGTCCGGACGGACGGTTGCTAGCTTCGGGCGGCATCGACTCCACGATCAAGTTGTGGGAGGTGAGCACGGGACGACGAGTGGGCAACTTGACAGAGCATCGGGGCTCGATTTGGGGAACCGCTTTCAGCCCCGATGGTCGCTTGCTGGCTTCTGCAAGTACCGACAAGACGATCAAACTGTGGGACGTGGCCACGTTGCGGGAGGTGCGCGCACTGGTCGGTCATGCCGGTTTTGTGGGAGAGGCAATCTTCAGCCCTGACGGACGCTTGGTGGCCTCGGCCAGTCGGGACAAGACCATCAAGCTGTGGGACGTCAGCACCGGACGCGAGGTGCGCACACTCACCGGACATGCGGAGGGCGTGCGGATGGTGGCGTTCAGCCCCGATGGGCGCACGTTGGCATCCGGCAGTTATGACAGGACTGCAAAGCTTTGGGACGTGGCAACCGGGAGTGAATTGCGGACCCTGGCAGGCCACGCCGGATGGGTCGGCGGTGTGGCCTTCAGCCCCGACGGTGGCTGGTTGGCCACGGGAGGCGAGGACAAAACCATCAGGCTGTGGGACTCAAAAACTGGACGACAAGTCCGCAGTTGGACCGGCGGCACGGACACCATCAGCTACCTGTCTGTGAGCCCAGACGGACGACTGCTTGCCTCCGGCGGCGGTGACAGGAGCATCAAGCTTTGGGAGGCAGCCACCGGAGACGAGGTGCGCACACTGGGTGGCCACGCACGCGACGTTCGCGGCGTAGCCGTCAGCACCGAAGGCAACTGGCTGTTATCTGGAATGGTGGAAGGTGTGACAGGGAAGATCCGGCTATGGGAGTTGTCGAGGGGCAAATACGTCAAAATGGAAGCAGCAACCCAGGGTACGCTTTCCGCGTTCGTGGATCTGATAGGCGGGATGGCCGATCGCTTTCGCGCTCTCGGCGTCGGACTGCCTGCTTTCGCGGATCGTACTGTCAAAATGGCGTGTAGTGCTGGTGGCCGCTTGCTCGCTGTGAGTGCCGGTCACGAAATCAAGTTGCACGATGCGGCCACGGGGCGTGTGGTGCAGTCCATGGCTGGCCACAGCGGTGATGTGGTCGCCATGGCCTTTAGCCAGGACGGCAATTGGTTGGCGTCGGCGGGTCGCGACAAGGTAGTGAAGCTTTGGGAGGTAAACACCGGGCGGGAACTGCGAACCCTGGCAGGGTGTCCATCTGTTTTTAGCTTCAGCGCGGATGGACGCTGGCTGGCCGGCTCTGGGGACGATCTCAACGTCAAGGTCTGGGAGATGGCCACAGGTCGGGAATTGCCGCCCCTGCGCGGACACACTCGGGTGGTGTGGGCGCTTGCCTTCAGTCCCGACAGTCGGTGCCTCGCCTCCGGGGGTGCGGACAATACCGTCAAACTGTGGGACGTGGCGGAAGGGAAAGCTACTCGCACGCTGGTTGGCCACACAAGCCTGATTTCAGGACTGGCTTTCGGGGGCAGTGGCCGCTGGCTTGTGTCAGGCAGTTTTGACGGCAGTGTTCGTCTCTGGGACACGGTCACCGGTGAGCAGTTGGCTTTGTTAAGTTCAACCCGGAAAGGGGCTGATTGGGTTGTTGTCACGCCGGATGGCTTGTTCGACGGCTCAGAACAGGGGATGCAGAAGTTAGTCTCCTGGCGAATCGGGAATCGGGTCTATCCGCCGGATCGCTTTTTCGCCGACTACTACACGCCGGGGCTGCTGGCGCGCATCTTTGCCGGCGAGCGGCCCAAGCCTACCGTTGACCTCGCAAACCTCAAACTGCCGCCCGATGCCCGCATCACTTCACCCACGGGCGCAAGCCGGGTCAGGCAGGGCCGCGCTGTCGTGGCTGTAGAGGTCGCGGACTTCGGCGGCGGCATTGGCGAGGTTCGGCTCTATCAAAACGGCAAGCTGGTGAATGGCGACACCACCGGCGCGCGGACCAGTTACAAGTTCGAAGTGGACCTAGTCCCCGGCGAGAACCTCCTGAAAGCTGTCGCCCTGAGCAAGGAACGCGTCGAAGGCTACGACGATTCCATTCGCATCGTTTACGATGCCCCGCAATCCAGCAAGCCGACGCTGCACCTGCTGGCAGTCGGCATCAACCAATACGAAGATCCCTCGTTCAACCTGGGCTTCGCGCGTCAGGATGGCGAGGCCATCGCCCGCTTCTTCGAGCAGCGCGGCACGCGCCTGTTTGGTTCTGTCAAGACGATCAAGCTGTTCGACAAAGAGGCGACGCAGGCTGGCATCCGCAAGGCACTCGACCAGCTCGCCGAGCGGGCGCAACCGGACGACGTGGTGTTGGTGTACCTTGCCGGCCACGGGGTCGGATTGGGCCAGCAGTTCTACTTCCTGCCGCACGAAATGCGCAAGGAATTGGACGACCAGGCCGCCATCCGAAAATACGGCATCCCGGCTCCGGCGCTGAGTGACGCGCTGCGGCGCATTCCCGCGCTGAAACAAGTGCTGATTCTGGACACCTGCCAGTCCGAAACCGCACTGCCCATTTTGGCCAAAGCGGTGATGTTCCGCGGTCTGGGGCTGGCCGAAGAGAGAGCCACCAAGATGCTTGCCCGCGCGAACGGCATCTATCTGATCGCCGCAGCCACGAAGCAGCAGTATGCGGTGGAGGTGGCGGAACTCGGTCACGGAGTGCTTACGTATGCGCTGCTCAGCGGGCTTGGCGAGAAGGGGCCGCCGCAAGCGCCCACCACCGGCGAAGGAATCATCACCATGCTTTCGCTGCTGCAACACATCAACCAGCAGGTCCCCGAGCTGGCCGAGAAATATCACGAAGGCAACAAGCAGTATCCGGTGCTCTATAACACCGGCATGGATTTTCCTCTACTAATGCGGTCGCCATGAGTTGAGGGAATGGCCCATCCCCACCTTCACGGGCCGCGCTCTTCCCTGCCCTGAAAAACGTTGTACCGCTGGCGTCTCGCGGGCCGGTCCCTGCCACATCCCCCCGGCGTACCGGCGCAACATGCTGGGGTCGCGGCGGCGAACATGAGCCACTGTTCTGAGGCGCCGGTGGCGTATCGTTGCGCAGTTTTTCGGAGGGCGTTACAGGGATCCTCTCATTCATCATGTCCCAGGTATGGCGGAGGTGGCCTCGGCGGCACGAATGCCACGCTCGCTACCGGTAGACACAAAATCTTGCAGGACGGCCATCAGTTGTTCCGGGTCGCGGACGTTGAAAAAGTAAGCCCAGCCGTCGCGGCGCCGCAGATAGATGCCGGGAGACAAGACTCCGGGGGTGAGGGGAATGCATTTCCACAACCGCCGGGACAGCCACACCTCCGAGAGACGGCGGCGGGAAACCTCCGCAATGTCGGCTGCGGCCAGCGACACCGATCGGTAGGCAAAGTGCTTCACCCGCAGGTGGTCTTCGAAAACCAGTAGCTTATAAGGCAGATGGGCAGGCACGAGGATGAGCGAGAAGGCGATCCCCGCCAGCATCAGAGCATACAGCGCCCACCGCAGCCAGAAATTTTCGATCCCGAGAAGAAAGCGATCATCAAAAAGCTGCGCGCCAAACACAATCAGGCGAAGTCCGGCCGCAGTAACAGCCAGCAGAACAACCCCTCCGACGATCTTGTAGGGCATTGGAATCCGGAAGCGCGCCACGTAGCGTATTCGCCGCATGTCCACAGGACGGATCAGGAGACGGCGGGCCATCCGGAGCGTCAGCCACAACAGGGCGAGGGCGCCGGCCGCCTGCAGCCCTTGTGTGAAGGGATGGCGGTAGTGGATGATAAGCACCTGGCGTCGCGGCACAAAGTGCTGACGCACAAAAGACTCGGCCTCGCCCTTGCCGACCTTCTCGATGGCGGCGACCAGGTCCGGAAAATGGCGGTGACGCCACGGATTGTAGAAGGTGCTCCAAACCCACCCTTCCAAGTCCCTGGCGGCGGTGTTCTGCACACACAGCCTGCGGGCCACAGCCGCGCGCTCCTTTTCAAAATCGGCGGCAGAAAGCCCGCCGGTCCGCAAGGCTTCGAGCTCGTGTTCGATGGCATTTCGGGCGAACTCAAACTCCTCTTTCTTGAGGCCGCCCGCGATGCTGAAGTAGGCGCCCGAACCTCGGCGGGTCACGTTTAGCCCAACGCCATAGGTGGCTTTTCGCTGCCCGAAGCGCAGCTTTGCATTCAGGCGCTCAGACAAGAATCGACTCAGGAATATCAGCATTACATCCTGCTGGGCCGTGGGGCGATAGAACTTGAATCCGTTTTCGTAGAAAACGTTGGGGCGGGTGAACCAATGAACTTCGCGGTGGAAGCGGCCCGGATCGCGGAGCCTGCCACCCACCGAGGGTTCAGGGCGCGCCGGCAGTGTGGCAAACGTCTGCCGGACTTGTTTCAGTACGGCGTCCCGCTCGAGGTCGCCGATGACGGTGAGCGTCATCAGGGACGGAACGTAGTAGGTATCATAGAACCACCGCAGCTCGGCGGAAGTGATGCGAGAGAGGCTGCGCTGTGGATAGTAGTCACGCACTCGGTTGTGAGTTTCGATCCCGAACTCCCGTTCCCAGAAGTCCGGCAGCCGCAGCCAGGGCGGGTCCACGTAGTACGCCGCTAACCAGTCGAAGAATTCGCGGGGCCGGGCTCCCACTTCCAGGGCCACCGGCTCGCGTTGGCGGTCAACCACCCCTGGATCCATCCCGTGGGGCGACACGATGCGGTATAGCCACTCCAACGCGAACAGGCCATGTTCCTTGCCGATACGCGCGAAGTAAAAGGTACGGTCCGAACCTGTGTAGCCATTTTCTTCGCCGCCCCGGTCTTTGATTTCGTTCCTGATTTGCTCCTCGGTGCGGCCCAGGTGCTCGCTGAAAAGCATGTGCTCCAGGAAATGAGCCAGTTGCTCCTTCCCTGGCGGGTCCTGATCGCTGCCGAACGGGACAGCAACACTGATCGACACGATGGGATGGTCCGGCAGGCGCTTGTACCAGACCTTAAGGCCGTTCTGCAGGAAAAAGGTTTCGAAACCGGCAAACGGATTGGGGGGCGCGGCTGCTTCCTGTCCCGGGCTCGGCAGGGGCGATAGAAATGCGACTAGCAGGGGAAACAACCCCAGCGATGCACGGGAAGCTCGCATCCTGGTCACAGAGGCACACTCAGACCGGAACTTGATTTCGGCCAGAGCGGAGCTTAGCACAACCGGCAGGCGCCGGTGACAATCCTTGTTCTCCTCACGTTCTCCTCATCAGGGCGGACGGCGCCACCGCGAACGTTCCGGCGTGCTACCATACCGGCGGGGAACATGCCAAGCAACGACCCGGCCAGCGTGGACATTTCCAAGAGCAAGGGCGTTGCGATCGTGTGGTCGGACGGACACCGCAGCGAGTACACGCTGAAATACCTGCGCGACCATTGCCCCTGCGCCACCTGCACCACCAAGGCGCAGGCGCCCCCGCCCGGCCCGGCGAATCCCCTGCCCCTCTACAAGCCGCCGCTGCGCATCCAGGACGTGGAAAGCACCGGGCGCTACGGTCTCCGGTTCTACTGGAACGACGGCCACGGCACCGGCATTTATTCCTTCGACCGCCTGCGCGCGCTGTGCCCCTGCCCGGAATGCAATGAAGAGTTAAGAACCAAAAAGTTCAAGGGCGACGCGCGAGGCACATGAGGCCGGCACGGCCAGCGATGGCTCCATCAGAATCCACGCAGATGCCTGGCGGACATTTCGTTGGGCGTGAGATCGGAAATCACCTCCAGCCCCCGTTTGATCACGTATTCAGTGGCCCGCGTGCCGGGAAATCCGAAGGTCCAGGGCTCGCCCTGAACGGCGTCTTCGTAGCTCATCTCCAGAGCTCTGGACGTCGCGGGGGATCTTTTCGACAGTTCCGCCCGCTCGGCGGGTCCCAGGAACTTTTCGGCGAGGGCGGCGGCGCGAAGCAGGCCATGCCGGTCGAGAGCCTCCGCAACGGGCAGATGGAAAGCGGCGGGACGCGCGCGCTAAAGGGTGAGACGCCACCGCGGCCCATCCGTGGTAGCATGAATGCAGACGGAGAATGACCTATGCAGATTACCTTGGATGTTCCGGAAGACATCGCCGCCGATCTGGCGGCCAAGGGCGAGAATCTTCCGCGGGCCGCCTTGGAAGCGCTGGCGATCGAGGAATACCGTGCACTGAAGCTCTCCACAACCCAACTACGGCGCTTGCTCGGCTACCAGATTCGAATGCAAGCGCATGCCTTTCTGAAGAAGCATGGCGTCTATCTGCACTACACTCTGGCGGATCTGGAACATGATCGCCAGGCCGGTGACGCTCTCCCTCGCTAACCCGCATGATCGTTATTGCAGATGCGACGCCGCTGAACTATCTCATTCTCATCCATCAGGCAGACCTTCTGCCTCGGCTTTTTGACCGCGTTCTCATCCCACCAGCGGTGTTCAATGAACTCCAGCACGCGGAAACGCCGGAGTCGGTACGGAACTGGGTGGTGCAGCCGCCCTCCTGGCTCCAGATACATGCGCTTCGTTTTGCTCCGGACCCGTCTCTCGATTACCTGGATGCTGGAGAACGAGAAGCGATTGCCCTGGCCGAGGAGATCGACGCCGATCAACTGCTTCTCGATGAAATTGAGGCTCGCCGGGAAGCTGCCCGGCGGAACTTGCCATTCATCGGTACGCTGGGCGTATTACGCGAAGCGGCACGACGTGGACTCGTCGATCTGTCAACCGCTCTCGCCCTATTGCAGGAGACCACCTTCTACGTCGATCCCGAACTGACCCGGCTGCTCTTGGAGGAAGAGGCCCAGCGCCAGAGTCAAGTGTCATTAAAACCGTCGGCCGCCGGGGAAACGGGGAAACGGGAACGGGGTCGGGAAACGGGGGAAGCGGGGTCAGCCTAATTTCGTAGTTTTCCGTTGTTTGAGGGGCTTCAAAAGAGCGGGAACTGAGCCGCCGGCTGCGGAGCCGGACGCGGCAACGCCGGCACCTTCTTCGGACGCCCGCGGGTCCAGCGGCGGCCGAATCGTTTGGCCATCTCGCTGACAAAGCCCTCTGTTCAGCCGGCTTTTAGATCGACCCCTAAGGCCTGCGGCCGGCCAGTTGGTACAACACCAGGTCGAGACCCGGGATATCCTCGAAGTCGTGATGGTTTCGGGTCAGCAACCGGCAGGAATGCTGCAACGCCTGGCTGGCGAGCCAGAGGTCTTGAACGCGGTAACCATGCTGCCGGCCGGCGGCCCTGATCTGCGCGGCCAAGCTGCCGAAGATATCTCCTGTGGCGCCATCTATACACAGAAGGGGCTTGCGTTCGAGGCGGTGGAGGGCGGCCAGCCGCTTCTGGCGAGTTCTTGGGTCTGCGGCAATTTCCGCACCGAACCGAAGTTCGGCGAGAGTGACGGGAGAGATGAAAACCGGTTCGCCCTGGGTCAGCGCCGCTACATCAGCAGGGGCCATGGCGCCCCGCTCCACGTCAATCCACACGCAAGTATCCATCAGGAAGCCCATGGGTCACGTATGCCCTTATCCAGCCGGCTTCCCTTCCACCGCCCCTTGCGACTATCCGCCTCCCATGCGGCGGCAGCGTCTTCGGGGAGGGTTCGGTAGAGCTCGGCCATCGCTTCAAGTGCCGTCTGTCGCGCAGGGCCAGGGAGGAGGCGGGCAACCTGCTCACGGTTCCGCTCGATTACAATTTCCTCGCCCTCGATCGCTAGCCGGTCCAGGACCCGGCGCAGATTACGCGCCAAGTCGGTTGCGGTAATAGTCTTCAATGATCCCGCCTTCGATGCGCAAAGTACGATTCAATCAGAGTTTACCACAAGTTTCTCGTTTCCGAAGGGCCGTTCCGTATACGTGCATTCACGCCAGGCGAGAACAAACTGGGGTTCTTCGGCGTTCAGAACCTGGTCCCAATCCACCGGGGCTTCACGCCGCCACCATTCCATGCCCAACATTCCGCTGTCATCCTCACCCGCCAGGTGCGATATCGCACTGGACCGGCGGTACACGGCTGCCCGCCGGACCATTCCGGCTCGCACCGGATTCCGCTGGCAGACGGCAAAACGTGATTGGTGTGCGGCGTGCTTCTTGTCATGGTTCGTGATTCTGCCGACGCCGTTTCTCCCGCTTCGAAACGCGGGCGCTCGTCTTTGATATTACCAGCGGCGGTTTCACCGACATCGTCCCGCCCGATGACCGCGACCTCGGCCTGGCCTTCAAGGCCTTCGAGATTCGCTAGGTTTGAATCCAATCAGCGCGTAATCCTGGTAGCCGAAATATTTCGCGTTGAAGCGGCGGGCCTCGCGGTTCCAGCTCAAAACCGCCGGGCTGGCGTCGCTTTCCGGCCACAGCGGCAGCTCCGGCAGCCGCGGCTGGACCGGCGAGACGTGGCGGATCGAGATCCGCGTAAAGCCCGCCTCCTCCATGAAGAAGCGCAGTTGTCCGGACGGAATCGGCTGTGCGTGCGTTGGATCGAGGAAGAAGCTTTGGCTGAGCGTGGCCAGGCACTCGGGGTTCGGCGTTTCCAGCACCAGGACGCCGCCGGCGCGCAACTTCCGGTGAGCCAGGCGTACCAGCCGAACGTAGCCGGGCGCCGGCAGGTGCTCGATGAACTGGGCCGAGAAGATGCCTCCCAGCGAGTCATCGGGCAGCGATTCCAGGTATTCAAAGGCGTCGGCCTGGGTCACGTCGAGTTGCTGCTCACGGCAGCGGGCCACCATGTCGGGGTCCAGGTCCACGCCGCACGCCTCGATTCCCTTCTCCCGCAGCAGGGCGAGAAATGCCCCGTGACCGCAAGCCACATCCAGCACCGGCGCATGGCCCTCGAACAGCGGCAGGTACTCGGCCTGGCGCTCGCGCACCTCTTTGTCCGAGCCGCGGTACAGGTCCTCGAAGTGCGGGTAATCGAACTCCGTGGTGGCCAATTCGGCTGACGGCTGAGGGCTTAAGTGCGGAGTGCGGAGTGCGGAGTGCGGAGTAACCTCGTCCCCGCTCCGCATTCCGCACTCCGCATTCCGCATTCCCACGGCCGGCGCGGCCGCCGTCAGGCTACGCAGCCGCAGGCGCACCAGGTTCATCTCTTCCTCGACGCGCCCAGTCAGCTCCTCGCGGTAAC
>Ga0315279_10007381_pt1 | contig 13605 bp, 8 predicted proteins | sample YL17G06_20_MG_FD_203694 | JGI IMG/M metagenome (GOLD analysis project Ga0315279, IMG submission 203694) | Sediment microbial communities from Yellowstone Lake, YNP, Wyoming, USA - YL17G06_20 | ecosystem: Environmental > Aquatic > Freshwater > Lake > Sediment | place: USA: Wyoming | collected... | reverse complement strand
AAGTTCACCAGGTACATCTGGGCACCCGGGGCCACCTCGTGTACGATTTCAGCAACGGCAGTGCCGTGTGCCTTGCCGCCCGCCGTGATGGCATGGTCTGCCCTGAAGGACTGTGTGATCACCGAAGTCGGCAGTTCGCTGCCCAGAAGGGACGAATAGCCAGAGAATCCTTCATCCAAAACCGCTACCTTCACAGGGCTGCCGGTGATGCCGGCGGCCTGCCAGACGTTCGCATTCACGAGGCCCACGCCCTCTCCCGTCACTTCTGGGGAATACCTGGTCGGCTGCCGCACGAACCGCACCCCTTCGCTGTTCGACAGAGCCTCTAGACGGCCGACCGGCGCGATGACCTGGACTAGGTCGCCGTAGCTCGTCTCCACGACCCCTCCCTGAAAGGCCGCCGCATCAGCGACCGCGCTAGCTCGCCCAGGTTGAGCCTCAACGACGACCCGCGCTGCGGCGTCGTGAAGCGTGATCCCCGAACGCTTTGCCTCGACCGACAACCCGCGCAGGCCGCCTCGCCGTTGGGCTTCGACAAGCTGCCAGAGCGAGGATTCGAGCTTGGGAGGCCCCTTGGGTGGAAGTACCCCTATGTCCAAATCCAGGTCAGTAGATGGAGATGAGCAGGCGTCCCCGGGGCAATAGGGCACTAGTTCATCGGCGTGCGCCGAGAACCAGGAGAGGAGCAGCAATAGCACGAGGAGCGGAACGAGCCTCGCGAGTCTCATGACCCTTCCCCCTTCGGAGCCTGCTGAGCAACGGCCTATTCCGCTGCCGGACGCCGCAGGGATCAGAGGGCAACGCCGTCATTCCGGAAACGACCGGGCGATGGTTCGATTGTGAGCCATCCACGCTAGTACGTCAAGTTATGTACTGGTCCAGTACGTTGGTGACACTGGGGAGGGTGCCCCGACAAATCGCTGGTTCAAATCCAGTCGCTCCGACCACTAAGCTCGTTTCGTCTGAGGCGAGGACCAATGGCAACGCCTGACGTCCAAGGAACATTTGGAGCGATGGTCAATCTGGGAGTTATGGTCGTGCGCATCTACCGTCGTCAGCGCTGGCAGCTCAGACGAAGCGAAATAGGGTGAACGCCGAAGCCAGAGGCGAGGGCTGCCCCTGCCTACCGCATCCGCGGGTCGAGGGCGTCGCGCAGGCCGTCGCCCACGAAGGTGAAGCAGAGCATGAGAATAGCGACAGCCGCCGCTGGGAACACTGCCACCCAGTAGTTCACCTGGACGTACGCATAGCCGTCCGCGACCAGCCTGCCCAGGCTGGCGGTGGGCGGCGGCAAACCGAAGCCGATGAACCCCAAAGCGGCCTCGGCGAAGATGGCGATGGGGATGCCGAAGGTCACCGCCACGATCACTGGCCCCAGGCTGTTGGGCAGCATATGTTGAAGCACCACCCGCCAGGGTGAGGCGCCCACCGCCTTGGCGGCCAGCACGAAGTCCCGCTCCGCCAGGGACAGCATCTGCCCCCGCACCAGCCGGGCGATGATCGTCCAGTTCACAAGGGCTATGGCCAGGATGATCTGCAGCTTTGGGTTGTCGATCACCGGCCAGTCCCGCCCGGTGAGCACCGAGCGCATCAAGATAATGAACAGCAGGTCCGGGAAAGCATACGTTATGTCTGTCAGGCGCATCATCACATTGTCGGTGAAACGCCCACCCAAGGCGGCCGTCGCTCCCACCGTCAGGCCGATAAGCAGGACCACGATCTGAGTCCCGATCCCGATCTGGAGAGAGATGCTCACGCCAGCCAGTACGCGGGCCCAGTTGTCCCGACCCAGGTTATCGGTGCCGAAGAAGTGGCTTGAACTGGGTCCCTCCTGAAGATGCTCGTAGTCCTGGTCCATATAGGGGTCGTAGCGCTGGACGGCATGGATGTTGGCGGCGGCCGCTGTCAGCCCAGCGATTACGATCAGTAAGATCAACGCGGCCATAGCCAGGCGGTTGCGGATGAGGCGATAGAAAGCGTCGGCCCACAGCCCTCGCTCCCGGCCGGTGATGAGGACTCCCTCCAGTTCCGCTCGTTCGACCAGCTCGGCTTCTTGCATGCCAGGAGCCTAGCCGTAGCGCACGCGCGGGTCGACCACCGCGTACAGTAAGTCGACCACCAGGTTGGCGACGGCGACTATGGCCGCGTAGAACAGGGTGGTCCCCATGATCATGCCGTAGTCCCGGTAGAGCACCGCCTCGACGAACGCCCGCCCGACACCGGGGATGGAGTAGATGTTCTCGACAATGAAGGACCCCGTCACCAGGGCGGCGGCGATGGGCCCCATGAGGGTGAGCACCGGGATCATACCGTTCTTGATAGCGTGGCGAATAATGACCACCTGATCGGCCAGTCCCTTGGCATGAGCAGTGCGGATGTAGTCCTGTCGCAGCACCTCCAGCATGCTGGCTCGCGTGACGCGGGCAATGTAGGCAGTGGGCAGAAAGGACAGCGACACCACTGGTAAGACGAGCTTTTTGATATGCCAGACCGATGGATCTAGAGCGTCTCCCACTCTTTCGGGCCCCCCCCAGCCTAAGATGTCGAACCAGCCCAGGTTTACGGCGAAGATGATGATGAGGAAGGTAGCCAGGATGAAGTTGGGCAGAGCGGCCCCAACGGTGGCGACAAAGACGCCCAGGTAGTCCAGCGGGCCGTTCTGATTGAGGGCAGAGAGCACGCCGAGCCCTATGCCGAAGACCGCAGCGACAATGAAGGCCAGGATGCCCAACTGGGCCGTGACGAAGAAGCCATTTCGGATGAGCATCGTCACATCGTAGTCACCGCGAAAGGAGAGACCAAGGTCGCCGTGGAGGAGGTTCCAGAGGTAGAGCAGGTACTGCTTCCAGAGAGGCTCATCCAGGTTGTAGCGCCGGTTCAGGGCGATGATGATGCTCTCCGGCAACTTCTTCTCCTGGGTGAAGGGCCCGCCCGGGACGGCGTGCATCAGGAAGAACGTGATGGTCGCCACCGCCCACAGGACGGGGATCAGCCAGAGGATGCGCCGGATGGCGTAAGCCGTCATAAGCTCCACCCCAGTGTGGGGCCCGGAGCGCCCAGGCCCCACACCTTTTCCACCACCTATATTACTGGACTTACTGCCTACAGGCGATCGCCCCTACTGCGCCTTCACGTACCAGCATTCGGGGCACCAGTTCCCGGGCATCGCCGCGTCGATCTGGCCGTTGGGCTTCAAGCCGCCCATCTTGGAGTCAGCCAGGTACAGGAAGGCGCCTTGCCAAACGGGCGCCATGCCGCACAGCTTGGTGACAATGAGCGTCTCCGCGTCTTGCAGGAGCTTGATGCGCTTGGCGTTGTCCGTCTCCGTGCCCGCCGCCTTCAGCTTGGCGTCGACGTCGGGGTCGCTGCACTCATACTGGTTGTTGCCCCCGCCCGTGTCGAACAGGCCGATGAGGACATTCTCCGGGTCGGGGTAGTCGATCTGCCAGCCCCCCATGTACAGATCGAAGTTCTTGGTGTTGAAGGTGCTGGAGCGGGTCTTGGCGTCCACCGCCTCGATCTCAACGTTGATGCCCAGGGTTTCCTTCCAGGACTTCTGAAGGAACTCGCCCTCGGCCTTCCGGTCGGGGCGGTCCAAAACGGTTAGCTTGAGGGTGGGGAAGCCCTGGCCGTCGGGGTAGCCGGCGTCCGACAGCGCCTTCTTGGCCGCCGCCGGGTCATAGCCAATGATGCTCTCGAACGGCTCACTGCCCTGGTGGCCCGTCAGGCCCTGCACGATCCAGTAGTTGGCTGGCAGGTAGGCGTCGTTGTAGACCACCTTCACCAGCATCTCTCGGTCGATCGCCCGCGACAGTGCCAGCCGCACCTCGTACTTGCTGAGCACCTCGTCCTTCATCTGCATCTCGACGCTCCAGATGCGGCTAGCACCGACCTGCAGGAACTGCTTGCTCAGGGTCGCGTCTGCCTTGATGGTGGGGATCTCCGGCGCCGGTATGCTAGTGATGTCCAGCTCCCCGGTCTGGAAGGCCCGGAAGGCCGCCTCCAGGTCGTCGATGAAGCGGATGGTGAGCTTGCGCAGGGCGGGCTTGGGCTCCAGCGCCCAGTTGGGGTTCGGCGTCAGGACAACATTGCCGCCGGCGCCAGGGGTCAGCCCGGTGAGGATGAAGGGCCCGTTGGTCACGATGTTGCCCGGGTCCGTCCACTTGTCGCCATACTGTTCGATGACGTCCTGGCGGGACGGGAACGCTGCCCACAGGGACATGATAATCGTGAATGTGACCTTGGGCGCGCCCAGGGTGATCTGCAGAGTTGTGTCATCTATCGCCTTCACGCCGACGGCATCGCGTAGGGTCTGCAACTCGGCATCGGTCGGGGTCAGCGGTTTGTCCGCAGTGCCTAGGGCGTTGAAGTAGGCGTCGCACCCCACGATATTGAGGATGCTCTCGCCCAGCAGATACTGATAGGGGCCCGCCACCTTGGGGTCGCACTCCCGCTGGATTCCGTACACGAAGTCCTTGGCCGTCAGCGGCTGACCGTCCGACCACTTGAGCCCCGCCTTAAGCTTCACGGTGTACACGTTGCCAGCGACCGTGGGCTCGCCCGCGGCCATGGCTGGCACGGCCTCCACACCGCCGGCCTCCGTCAGCACCAGCTGGTAAAGGCCCCGCCAGAGCATGCGCTCAATGGCGATGTCCTGCTCGAAGTTGGAGCGATGGGGGTCGAAGAACTCCGGCTGGCCGCTCTGAACGACGATCTCCTGCTGCTCGGGCGGCGCCTGCGCCTCGGCCGTGGGCGAAGCGCCGGCCCCGGGTGTCGCCGTGCCCTCCTCCTTCTCCTCCTCCCCACACGCCACCACCATGAAGAGGAGCACCACCATGGCCATCAGAGGCACCCACCACCCCCACCCCAGCAAACGTAGCCGGTTGGCACGTCTCATGATCTTCCCTCCTTGCTTTTACTGAGCGCCCTTCCGATGAGTTGAGAGAACTGCCTTTCGCCTGATGGCACAAGCCTGACCGCGCCGACAGCCATAAGACGCATCAGCCCTTTCTCAACCCACTCTGTTGCGCCAATAGTAGCTCCATTATATCGTCTTGGCAAGCACCCACGATAGTTTTATCAAAGACTGCTCATCCACCGGGCGAAGCCGGCGATTCCGCCGCCCATCCAATCGCCGACGCGCTAGTGGTCGGCCCAGCCGTCCCTCGGCCTCGACCTCACCGCCTCACGAGGATGCGGGCGAGGAGCCTGTTGCGCACTCTCCTCCAGATCGGACGCAGTTGGGTTGCCTCGTCTTCTGGCAGCGGCTTGCCGCCGAAGCGACTGCGACCGTAGACCTCCGCCAGCAGATCCAGGCCTTCCAGGCCAGCCAGCCTCTTTGCCAGGTGGTGAGCATACTCCCGCGGCGTCTGATCCGGCCGCGGGCCCAGCCTGGCCCAGGTGGCCAGACGCAGCGTTTCTTCCCACACCCGCTGGCAATAGGGCAGACCGGCCAGCCCACGCTCCCACGCCAACCGACTTCCGAGTACGATGGCCCCAGCCGCAACCGCCAGTCCCATCACGAGCCACAGAACAAAGAAGTAGTCCCCTTCCTGACCAGCAGCCTCCGACGTCTGAGGTGCGCCTTCGGACGGCACCGCCGCTGTGCCCTCCCGTGAGGGCGGGAACTCTCGCAGGAAGGAGTCGATGCCCCACCACCCAGCGCCGCCGCTGAACTCGCCTGGGCGCACGATGGCAGGACGGTCAGGCGAGGGGTTGAAGGGCATCCAGCCGATGCCTGAGAAATAGACCTCCGGCCAGGCGTAGGCATGGGCCTCTCGTATGTTGTACTGCTGGGCTCGCGAGTCGAAGGCGCTGGCGTCGAGCAAGTAGCCGACGGCGAGGCGAGCGGGTACGCCAGCCGCTCGCAGCAGCACGACCATGGCCGAGGCGTGATAGTCGAAGTAACCTTCCTGGGCCTCGAACAAGAAGTAGTCCACCGCGTCGCGGGCAGGCGGTATATCGCGCATCTGATAGTCCACGGGGATCAGGCGTAGGTACGCCTCGATAGCTTTGGCCTTGTCATAGGGATTGTCACTGCCAGCGGTCAACTCGTTGGCCAGTTCTCTCACCCTCTGGGGAAGCTCTTCTGGAAGCTGGAAGTAGCGCTTACCAGCCCAGTCAGGATAGAACTGACGCGCCGCCCGCAGCACATCGGCTGAGACGTCGGCCACCGATCCGATCACTGTGTAGGTATCGCCCGGCCGCAGCTTCTGGGCAGGCTTCAGGAGGGCGATGTCGGGCGCCGGTTGGGCCAGTGCCACGTCCACTCGCTCCACGGTCGATCCATTGCGCACCACCTCCAGGCCCACCAGACCCGGCGGCAGCAGGTCGAAGACCTCCTGGTCGCTCAGAGCAGCAGAGCCCGCGCCCAGATGGGCCCCCAGGGTGCCGGCCGCCTCGTACACGCGGCTGGGCCAAGACCTGTCGGGTTCTTCATCGAGCTTGATGCCATACACGGCCTCGCTGGCAAACTCAGCCTTTGTCTCCACGTCGGTTGCCAGCGGCTGACCGATGCTGAACATCAGCGAGCGGGCGATGGCGGCGTCCGCGACCCGAATGCGCGCCCGCAGCGTCTGCGTCCCCGGCGGGCTGTACGAATCAAACTGCTGCCCGGCTTGTTCCAGGTCAGCGGCGGCCAGCGTCACCTCTCGCCTGCCGACGGCCATCCAGCCACCGGCTTGGTATTCGTCGTAGACGGCGCCCCGCAGGAACGGGTGGTCACCGAGGTCGGCCCCATTCTCCAAGGTCACGCTGATCACCGATCGATTGCTCAGCTTGATGCTCCCGCGGAAAGGCAGCACGGAGCTGAAGTCGTGAATGGACAGCGATTTCTTAGCCTTGATAGGCCCTGCCAACCGTATGGCGTCGTCGGATAGGCTGAGCGCCGGCCGCGATAGATAGCCCCAGACGTCGTCCAGAGGTCTGGCATCGACAGCGGCGGGGGTCAGCCAGGCCACTAGGATCAGCAGGAGAACGGCCCAACTGGTGAGATGGGCGGTGGAGAGGCTGACGAACTCGGGATAGGAGACACCCTGCCGTTGCCACTCCTGAACCTTTCGGGTGAGGCTTAGTCGCATGATCAGCAGAAGGCCACCGCCGATGTAGAGGACAGCCAGGAGGCTGGACTGGTCGGAGAAGGTGAAGTTGACGAACAGGGCCGCTCCGCCGGGGAGCAGCGCCAGCCAGGGGTTATGCCAGCGAAAGACACTCCAGGCAAAGAGGTAGGCGAAGAGCCAGGTCAGGGCCACGACCAAGAGGATGAAGGGCAAGGTATCGTTGCTTATCCCTCCCGACCGGGCCACCTCCAGCCAGTGGCTCAGCCTATCGTAGAAAACCCCCCACCTGGCCACCCAGTCATCGCCGGGCACCAGCGCCAGCACCTGCCACAGCACCACAGTCGCCCCGGCCATGAGAGCCAGTGGGTGAGACACTACCTGAGGCAATGGCGAGCGGGCCAGCAAAAGGCCACACAGCAGCCCCAGAAAGGTAACCAGAGCCAATGAGGGCATGTCCTCCACCCATTCGGCCGCTTGAACAGACTCGGCAACCCCCAGGAAAGTGAAAAAGGCTATGAGGAACGTGAGCCAGTCCTCCCAGGCAGTGAGGCGAGTCAGTAGCCAGCGGGGGAATGGCCAGAGGCCGCTCGCCGCTGCCGCCGTGCCTTGCGGCGGCTCGAACAGCTCCGCCCAGTCCGTTTGAGCCATCTCTCTACCTCAGGGAAGACCTGCCTGACGTGACCGCCGCGGAGCGCCCGCTGCCTGCGGATCCTAGAGCGGTGGCCAGGTCATCGCCGCGGCGTACCAGATAGGCCAGGATGTCCCTGGCGGCCAGGGCACTGAACACCATCAGGGCGCTCTCACCAGCGCCAAAGCTGCTGGCGTCCAACAGCACGACTGCCACCCTTACTCCATTCTCCGGGAGCTCTTGCAGGCTATGCACCCACGCCTCCTCTGTCGAGGATGTGATCACTATCACGGTCGAGTGGTGGCCAAAGCGGTTGCCTTCCCGCTCCAGCAAGTCAGCCAGGGGCAGGTCGCCCATCCCTTTGGCCAGAGCCAGCGCCTCCAAGATGCGAGCCAAGTGGCGGTGGCCACGATCGGGCCCGAGGAGCGTCAGGCCGGCACCCGAGGCCAGGTAGCCCACCGGCCGATGGACGGCCAGGAAGTGGTTAGCTATCGAGCAGGCGACGCGCACGCCATACTCCTCCGTGCTCTCGTCGTCGCTTCCGGTCTGGGCTTGGCGATGGAGGTCCAGCACTATCCAGATATCGCTGGCTGGCTCCAACTCGAAGGTCTTTGCCATGAGTCTCCCCACACGGGCGGTCGTCGGCCAATGGATACGACTGAAGCTATCGCCCGGCTGATAATCGCGGACGCCGGACGCATCGGGGGTGACGTAGTGGGTGCGCCGCCGCTCCCTTCCCTCCCCCATCAGCTCTGCTGGGGGAGCCCAGAAGCGAGGCAGTGCCTCCGGTAGGGGATAGACCACCAGGGTATGTCGAGGGCCGAAGGAGCGCCTCATGCGGAACAGGCCAAATGGGTCGCCGCTGCTGATAGTCAGAGGGCCGATGGTATACACGCCCCGCCGACGGCAGGGGAGAGCTGCCACCCAGGAGCGAAAGCCGCCGGCCTTCAGGGAGATGACCCTCCGCGCGCTGGCCCCCGGCATCTCGGAGGGGTCCTCCACCTCCAGCCATAGCTTGGGGAGGAAGGTACGATTCTCGATGCGGATGCGCTCCTCGGCCTGCTGTCCCACCTGCACTCGCTGGGCGTACCGCTGCACTGTGACGTTGAGGCCTCGCAGGCTGAACCACGCCCAGAGGAAGCTCAGAGGTACAAGCGCCGATAGAACATAAGCCAGGCGGAAGAAGAACCAGAACCCGGAGGCCAGAGCCAGTATCCAGGTTGTGGCTAGCAAGATCAGTACGATCGCCAGGTTCTCGTATCGCCGCCAGAGGCCGAGAAGGCGAGTCGCGCCGCCCATGTGACAACCCCAGTCGAGAACAGCAAGCACAAGGCCCGCCGCTAACAGAAATCGTCGCCTGCTCTAGGAGTCGCCGCCCCTGCCAGCCCTCACCCCCGGCACTGGAACTCTTTCCAGGCACTCATTCACCAGTTCCTCGGTGATGACGCCCTTCGCCCGTGCGGCCGGGCTGACGATGAGACGATGGCCCAGAGCGGGATATGCCAAGGCCTTTACGTCGTCGGGCAGGACAAAGTCGCGGTCGTCCAGAAGAGCTCGCGCCTTGCTGCCACGATAAAGGGCCAGGGAGCCGCGCGGCGACGCCCCCAGATAGACCGACTCGTGTCGACGGGTGGTCTCCACCACGTTGGCGATGTACTGCTTGACCAGGGGATCGACGTAGATCTGCTTTACGGCCTCCTGAAGGCCCAGTATCTCTTGGGCCTCGCTCACCTGGCGCAGTTCCTCCACAGGGTGAACGTACTGCTGGCCGTCCATGATCATCACCTCATCGCTCGCCGAGGGATAACCCAGATGAACGCGCATCAAGAAGCGGTCGAGCTGAGCCTCGGGCAGGGGGAAGGTGCCCTCGTACTCAATGGGGTTCTGGGTGGCCATCACCATAAAGGGCAGAGGCACGGGACGGGTGACACCGTCCACCGTCACCTGACGCTCCTCCATGGCCTCCAGCAGAGCCGACTGGGTCTTGGGGGTCGCCCGGTTGATCTCGTCGGCCAGCACGATCTGGGCCATGATCGGGCCTGGCCGATACTCGAAGTCGCCTGTCTTCTGATTGTAAACGGAGACGCCGGTCACGTCGCTGGGAAGGAGGTCGGGGGTAAACTGGATGCGCCTAAAGGCGCAACCGGTGGATCGGGCGATGCTGCGAGCGAGCATCGTCTTGCCTACGCCGGGCACGTCCTCGATGAGGACGTGGCCCTGGCACATTAGGGCCATCACCACCAGCTCCACCTCCCGGCGCTTGCCGACGATGACCCTCTGTACGTTCTCGATGAGTCTTTCGGCTACGGCCCTTGCTTCCTCCACCGCCAACCCCTTGTGGGAAAGCCCCCTCTGCCAATAAACGCCGGCGGGCGCCCAAATGTTCCGCCCAGGCCTGCTTGCCGATTATATCAGATTTGTTTTTGGGCCGCCAAAGCGGGCGCTGCCACGCCGCGACTCCACGGGAGCACTGTGTCCCGGTAGCCAAGACGCCAGCGCCTGCTCAGGCGATGTCAGGCGCGAGCACCTGGCGCGGGCGCAGAACCACGTAAACACCTGCCAGCACCAGAAGTGCCCCAGCAATCTCGAAGCCGCTCGGCATCTCTTCCAGGATGAGGGCGGCGAGAGCGGTTGCCCCCACCGGCTCCCCCAGAATCGCCACCGCTACCAGGGCAGCGGGAACGTACGCCAGGGCCCAGTTGATGGCGGAGTGGCCGACGAGTTGGGGCACCAGTGCCAGCAAGCCCAGCATCACGAACGTCTTCGTACTGTAACCCGTGAACGGCTCCCCTGCCACCAGGACGGAGAGCACCAGCAGTACGGCTGCCACCGTATAGACAACGCCGACGTACCTCGCCCAAGACAGCTGCGGCCGCGCCCGTCGTCCGATCATCAGGTAGGCCGCTCCGAAGATCGCTCCCAGCAGTGCGTACAGGTCGCCCACTATCGTCCCCAGACCCTCGCCCACGTCCTCGGCGGCCATCAAGGCAGCCCCCGCTGTCGCTATGCCGATGCCCACCCACGTCGCTGCTGACACTCGTTCGCGCAGGACAAACGGCGAGGCGAGCGCCACAAACAGCGGATTGGTCGTCACCAGCACCACCGATGTGATCACCGAAGTCTGCTGGAGCGACGCAATCCAGAAGCCGAAGTGCAGCGCAAGGAACATGCCCGCCAATAGAGGCCACACCCACAGGCCGTCCTGGGATGTCCGCTGCCGGCCTGTCGCTAGGGCCAGGGCGCCGGTCGGCAGTGCGGCCAGCCCCATCCGGTAGGCTGCGATGACCAGCGCGGGGGCTTCCGCTTCTCGGATCAGGACGGCCGCGCAGGAGACAGCCACCACCCCAATGGCCAGAACCGCGTGCGCATAAGACTTGCCCTGTTGCACGCGCTCATCCTACCATATCGGCTGCCAGGAACATCGCTCCGTTGATGCCCTCGCCTCTAGGCCACAGGCGCGCTGGCCGCCTCCCTTGTCCAGCCGGGCCTCCTGCCCATCATCAGGATCGCTGGCACAGCAGCCATCGTGGTGAAGGTCATCAGGAGGAAGGCAGGCCGGTAGCTGTCCATTGTGTCGTAGACTACACCGGCGAAGAGCGGTCCTCCGAAGGCCCCCAGCGTGGCAATGGCTGATAGTAGCCCCCCAATGCCACCAAAAGCCCGCAGGCCGAAATACTCCACCTCCAGAGCGGGCAATACAGGGATAGCCCCGCCCCAGCCAGTGCTGAACACGATTAGGAACAAGACAGCCTGCCAGGGGCTGTCGGTCATGGCGAAGATAAGGATGCCCGCACCCTGGAGGACGTAGGCCGCCGCCAGCAGCCGGCGCTTGGCCACGTAGTCGGCCAGCCAGCCGAAGCTCAGTCTGCCCACCAGGCTCCCGAAAGGGATGCCCATCGCCACCGCCGAGGCCGCTCCCCGCGAGAAGTCCGCCGATTCCTCAAGGAAGGCTACCAGGTGGCCGATGAGGGCCATGCTGCCAAGCCAGGCCAGGGCCGTGGCAAGTGTCAACAGCCAGAAGGGACGTGTGCCCAGTGCCTGGCGCACGGTCAGCCCCTTGTGCTCCACCTTTTTGCCAGCCGCGCTTTCCCCCTTCGGGCTCGCCGCTGGTCTGGCCAACGACTGGCCAGGGGCGTGGCCCTCTCCGTCGGGCAGGAGGCCCACGTCCTCTGGTCGGCGGCGCACGGTCAAGGCCAGCGGGATGCAAATGGCTATTTGAGAAATGCCTATCATGACCACGGCGCTGCGCCAGCCAAAAAAGGATATCAGGGCCGCTAGCACCACTACCATGACCCCGCAGGTCGCGACAATGCCGGTCATGAGGGCCAGGGCGCGCCCCCGTTTCTTTGCGAACCAGTGAGCAATAGCTACCCAGCATACCATGCCCGCCAGGGTCACGCCGATGGCGACCATCGCCATCGCCGCGTACAACTGCCACACCGCCTGGATCTGGCCCAGAACCACAAAACCACCGCCGATGAGCAGCACCCCCACCATGAGCAGGCGGGTCGCACTGAAACGGTCCGCCAAGTAGCCGGCCACGGGCGCGGTCAACCCTTCCGCCAGCACGGCGACGGAGAAAGCGCCGCCTATGAGGGCGCGACTCCAGCCAAACTCCTCTTCAAATGGATCGACCAGGGTGCTGAAGCCGTAGAAGTAGGTGCCGCTGGTCAGGAAGATGATGGCGCCAGTGGCTATGACCACCCACCAGCCATAAAAGAAAGGCACTACCCGAACCAGCGCAGAAGTTGGTCGTTCCATACCTGCAATCCCCTCGATAATACCTGTCGCACCCCCTAGGTGAAAGCGACTGTACCTGTCCAGTACCTGTTGAGGCACAGCACGCCGACGATGGTGCGGCGGTACTCGGCGACCTACGATGCGGAGAAGGCGGCGCGGGCGCATGAGCGGTTTAGCCCGGCGGACCGGATGGGCGAGCGCCTGCGATGAGGAAAGGCTAGGCCACTGGCTGCCCGATACCCTCAAATCCACCCTGCGTTCATCCCGGTTTTGAATCTAAGGGGTTAACAATTAGGCCTCTCCTGAGGGGTGACCTTCTTCCTTCCAAGCGGGTCACGCGGGTTCGATTTCCGTCTCCCGCTCCAGGCCTGGCCAGACGTCAGAACGCATGCAAGGCGAGGGCCGCCGAAGGGCGGCCTTCTGCTTTTTTCAGGCAGGCTCTTGGGCACAAGACACCCCAAGGCCGGCACGGCTCCTCGCTAGGGGCACCCCACAGCGACCAGAACCGCGCCTTCCAGACGCCAATAAGAAGCGAGGGAGGGCCGCTGCATCTTGCGGCTCGCCGAACTGCGCCTCATTATGCAATTGGGGGTTCGCCAAGGCCAGAGAGGACGGACCGGCTTGAACACCGGCAGCAGGAGCTTTCGCAGCGCCATCCGCGCCATCTGGGGCCGCCGCTACGGGCACGGGGTCGAGTCTGCATGGGGCGGCGACGATCAGCCACTGCGCGCCGAGCTGCTCAGCCTCGAGCAGCTCAAGGAGCACGCGAAGGCGCTCGCGGAGAAGCACGCCGTTGATCAGAAGCGGGGGCCGGATCTTCTGCTCCCGCAGCTCAGCGAGAACGAGTGCGTCCTCCTCAATGCCTACCGCCTCATCACCGACGAGGGGGAAGGCGAGATTCGTGTCACTCCCGCCGTCGAGTGGCTGCGCGACAACTTCTACCTCATCGAGGAGCAAATACGGACGGCCCGGCGCGACCTGCCCAAGCGCTACAGCCAGGAGCTCCCCCGGCTGCTTGGTGGCCTCTTGGCCGGCTACCCCGTCGTTTACGACATCGCGATCGAACTCGTCTCCCACGGCGACGGCCGCGTCGACGCGGGCAGCTTGAGCGCCTTCGTCTCCGCCTACCAGACCGTCAAGCCGCTCAAGCTGGGCGAGCTTTGGGCGATGCCGATCATG